>JAABUS010000794.1_pt1 | contig 75651 bp, 80 predicted proteins | sample 5560161 | NCBI WGS metagenome assembly JAABUS01 (sample SAMN10711885, study PRJNA513376) | rock metagenome | isolation source: Antarctica rocks | place: Antarctica: Victoria Land, Trio Nunatak nord | collected 2016-01-04
CCGGGGCGGTGGCGGCCGGCAGCCCGGCCGAGGCCGCTCGCGGAGCCGACGTCGTGATCGCCATGCTGGCCCACCCGGACGCCGTCCGCGAGGTCCTTCTCGGTCCGGACGGCGTGGCCGACGGCGCAGCGCGGGGAACGCTGGTGATCGACGCGTCCACCATCGGCCCGCAGGCTGCGCAGGAGATCGGGGCGGAGCTCGAGAAGCGCGGCCTCCGCTACCTCGACGCGCCGGTGCTCGGCTCGGTTCAGCCGGCCCGAGACGGCACGCTCGCCGTGTTCGCCGGTGGCTCCGAGGCGGACTACGCCGATGCCGAACCGCTGCTCCGGCTGTGGGGCGACGCAGCGAAGGTGCGCCGGGTGGGCGGCGTCGGCAGCGCCAGCGCCGTAAAGCTGGTGATCAACCTGACGATCGGCGTCGCGACCGCCGGGGTCGGGGAGGCGCTCCGGCTGGCCTGCGACCTGGGTGTCGACCGGCACGTCGCCCTCGACGCGCTGGCAGCCGGACCTCTGGGTGCGACGGTGGCAACCAAACGGACGATGCTCGAGGAGGAGGAGTACTCCCCCGTCGGCTTCTCCCTCGACCTGTTGGACAAGGATCTCGGCCTGGTGGTCGACGCGGCGCACGGAGACCTGCCGGTGACGGAGGCGGTGCGCGCGGTGGTCGGCGAGGCGGTCACCGCCGGCCATGGCGACGACGACTACGCCGCGCTGGCCGGCTATCTCGCCTTCGAGGGCCGGCCCAACAGCTACTGAGATCGGCGGCCGGCCGCGACGCGGTCTGTCACGTGCTGACGGGTAGTGCGCGGAGCAGGCGCACGTTGACACCGTCAGCGCGGCGGAGTCCCGTGCTCCTGACCGTGCATCATCGCGACGCCTCGATCGAGGCGGCAGGATCGTCACCGTTCTTCGGCCACGGAAGCACCACCTGACCAAAAGTAACCACGACTTGCGATAGAACGCACGGCGGTCCGCCGCTGTCGTCAACACAGCCGAACGCGAAACGCCGGGCAGCCGCGTCGAGGGTGTCGGTCCGGTCCGGCTCACGGCGCACCGGCGGCCGTGGCACGCTGGCTGCCGGCTCGCCGGCCCGTGGCGGCAGGCAGCGAGGAGGCGCGAATGGGGATCCCCGAACCGGTCGCGCGGCTCCGGGCCGAGCTTCGCGACCGAGCTCTCGAGCTGCCGGAGGCCTGGCAGGACCATCCCTGGGGCGAGACGGTCGTCAAGGTCCGCAAGAAGATCTTCGTGTTCCTCGGCGTCGACGACGGCAGCTATCCGCCCGGCGTGGGGGTGAAGCTGCGCGGCTCCCTCGACGAAGCGCTGGGGCTGCCCGGCGTCACACCGATGGGATACGGCCTCGGCAAGGCTGGTTGGGTCATGGTCAGCTTCGAACCCGAGCCGCCGCCCGGCGACCTGCTCCTCGACTGGGTCGAGGAAAGCTGTCGCCTGGTCGCGCCGAAGACGCTGGTCGCCCTGCTTGACGCCGACCGCCCGGTCTGACGTCGTACCGCGCACCGAGGGCGTAGCTCCGACCGCCCACGTGGTCCACGGCGGCCGGCGGCGGTCTCATCAAGCGCCGTTCGGCGTGACTCCGGCGTCGTCCTCGCCCGGCCGGCGACGGGCCCGCTTGGCCTCGCGGCGTACGTCGGCCCCGACCCGGGTCGGGCGGTCCAGCCGGATGTCGGTGCCGCGGGCGGCGCGGGTGACCGCCACGCCGGCGGCCGTGGTCGGCTCCCAGTCGAAGCTCACCTCGCCGATGGTGACCTCCACCCCGGCCTCGGCGCCCGCGGCGGCCAGCGCCGCCTCGACGCCGAGTCGGGCCAGCCGGTCGCCGAGGTAGCCGACCGCCTCGTCGTTGGTGAAGTCGGTTTGGCGCACCCAGCGCTCCGGCTTCCCGCCGTGCACGACGAAGCCCGCCCCGGCCCGCTCCACGGCAAAGCCCTGGTCGTCGGTCGCGGGCGGGCGGAGCACGATGCGCGTCGGTCCGGTCGGAGCCGCGGCGGACCGCGCGGTGCCGACCACCCCGGCCAGGGCAAAGGCCAGCTCCCGCAGTCCCTCGTGGGTGACGGCCGAGACGGCGTGCATCTCCAGCCCCCGCCCCTCGATGTCCGGTCTGAGCAGGTCGGCGAGCTCGCGGGCGGCCGGTACGTCGACCTTGTTCAGCGCGACGAGCCGCGGCCGGTCGGCCAGCCCGCCGTACGCCGCCAGCTCGGCTTCGATCGTGTCGATGTCGCTGAGTGGGTCGCGTCCCGGCTCCTCGGTCGCGCAGTCGATCACGTGTACGAGCACCGAGCAGCGCTCGACGTGCCGGAGGAACTCCAGGCCGAGCCCGCGACCCTCGCTGGCGCCCGGCAGCAGCCCCGGGACGTCGGCCACGGTGAACACCGTCTCGCCGGCGGTGACCACCCCGAGGTTCGGCGCCAGCGTCGTGAACGGGTAGTCGGCGATCTTCGGCTTGGCTGCCGAGAGGGCGGCGATCAACGAGGACTTGCCCGCGTTGGGGAAGCCGACCAGTGCGGCGTCGGCGACGGTCTTGAGCTCGAGAACGGCCTCGACCTCGGCGCCGGGCTCACCCAGCAGTGCGAAGCCGGGCGCCTTGCGCCGCGGCGAGGCGAGCGCCGCGTTGCCGAGCCCGCCGCTGCCCCCCATGGCCAGGACGAAGCGGGTGCCGGGGCCGACCAGGTCGGCGAGCAGGGTGCCGTCGGACCGGCGTACGACGGTCCCGTCGGGCACTGCCAGCACGACGTCCTCGCCGTCGGCGCCGTTGCGCAGATCACCCTGTCCCGGCCGGGCAGAGGTGGCCCGGCGGTGCGGGGAGCGGTGGTAGTCCAGCAGCGTGGTGACACCGGGGTCCACGACCAGCTCAACGTTCCCGCCGTGCCCGCCGTTGCCGCCGTCCGGCCCGCCCAGGGGCTTGAACTTCTCCCGGCGTACCGAGGCACAGCCGTGCCCCCCGTCGCCGGCGACCGCGTGCAGGACCACCCGGTCGACGAACGTCGCCATCGAGCTCCTCCCGCCAGGCCGGGATGGGGGTCAGGCCTCCGGCGTACCGGCCGGTACGACGTTCACGACGCGGCGGCCGCGGCGGGTGCCGAACTGCACCGCACCCGCCGCCAGCGCGAACAGCGTGTCATCGCTGCCGCGGCCCACCTGCTCACCAGGGTGGAAGTGGGTGCCCCGCTGTCGCACCAGGATCTCGCCGGCATTGACGACCTGGCCGCCGAAACGCTTGACCCCCAGCCGTTGGGAGTTGGAGTCGCGGCCGTTCCGGCTGGAGGACGCGCCCTTCTTGTGTGCCATGGCGGTTCTACTCCTCGGTGCCGGCGCCGGAACCGACGGCGGCGTCGATGCCGGTGACCCGCAGCTGGGTGTGGTGCTGGCGGTGCCCCTGGCGCCTGCGGTAACCGGTCTTGTTCTTGTACTTCAGGATGTCGATCTTGGGACCGCGGGTCTGGGCGAGCACCTCGGCCCGCACCGTTACCGCCGCCAGCTGCTGCGGGTCGGTGGTGCGCCGATCACCGTCCACCAGCAGCAGCGCCGGCAGCACGACCGCGGTGCCCGGCTCGGCGCCCAGCCGGTCGACCTCGACCACGTCGCCCACGACCACCTTGTGCTGGCGGCCGCCGGCTCGCACGATGGCGTACATGGCGCAGGGCTCCTGACTTCGTCGTCCGGTCGAGAACGCGGCGCGCCGGCAACGGGCACGCGGACGCCACCGGACCGGCGGCGCGATCTCCTAGGGTAGGCAGCGGCTCGCCGAGCGGTCAAACCCTACGACGTCGTGGCGACCGTGGCGTGAGCTGGTTCCGGCAGCGGCGACGGCGGAGCGGCCTTGCGGGTCGCCGTCCGCCGGGTCCGGGCCCGTGGAGTCGGGCTCGGCTCCGGCTGCGCTTCCCCCGCCGGCTGGTCCTCCGCCCGCTCCTCCGCGTGCACCGCAGGTGCGAGCTCGACCTCTGCCGGCGCCGTCGCGACTCCGTGTGCACGGCGGCTCGGTGATGGGGCCTCGAAGGGGTCGAGCGTGAGCCGGATGCCCCGGCCGGAACACTCGGGGCACACCTCGGAGAACACCTCCACCAGGCCCTGGCCGACCCGCTTGCGCGTCATCTGCACGAGCCCGAGCGAGGTCACCTCTGCCACCTGGTGCTTGGTTCGGTCGCGGCCCAGGCACTCGAGGAGCCGCCGCAGCACGAGCTCCCGGTTGCTCTCCAGCACCATGTCGATGAAGTCCATCACGATGATGCCGCCGAGGTCCCGCAGCCGGAGCTGACGCACGATCTCCTCGGCCGCCTCCAGGTTGTTGCGGGTCACCGTCTCTTCGAGGTTGCCGCCCGAGCCCGTGAACTTGCCGGTGTTGACGTCGATGACGACCATGGCCTCGGTCCGGTCGATCACCAGCGAGCCGCCGCTGGGCAGCCACACCTTCCGGTCGAGGGCCTTCGCGAGCTGTTCGTCGACGCGGTACGCCGAGAAGATGTCGCCTTCCTCGGTCCAACGCGTCAGTCGCTCCCGCAGATCGGGAGCGACGTGCTCGAGGTAGGCGTCGATCGTGTCCCACTCGTCGTCGCCCTGCACGACCATGGACGCGAAGTCCTCGTTGAACAGGTCACGCACCACCCGGACCACCAGGTCCGGCTCGGAGTAGAGCACCGTCGGCGGGCTGGCGGCGGCGGCCCGCTTGCTGATGTTGTCCCACTGAGCCGTGAGCCGGGCGACGTCGCGGATCAGCTCTTCCTCGGCGGCCCCCTCGGCCGCGGTGCGCACGATCACGCCGGCGCCCTCGGGCATGACCCGCTTGAGCACCGACTTGAGCCGGGACCGCTCGGTGTCGGGCAGCTTGCGGCTGATGCCGGTCATCGTGCCGTCGGGCACGTAGACCAGGTACCTGCCGGGCAGGCTGATCTGGCTGGTCAGCCGCGCCCCCTTCGACCCGATCGGGTCCTTCGTCACCTGGACCAGCACCGACTGGCCGGACTTGAGCGCCTGCTCGATCCGCTGCGGCCGCCCGTCGAGCGAGCTCGCGTCGTAGTTGACCTCGCCGGCGTAGAGAACGGCGTTGCGTCCCTTGCCGATGTCGACGAAGGCGGCCTCCATCGAGGGCAGCACGTTCTGGACCCGGCCGAGGTAGACGTTGCCGACGTAGGACGTCGCGGTGTTCTTGGTGACGAAGTGCTCGACGAGTACACCGTCCTCGAGCACGGCGATCTGGGTGCGGTCGGCCGACTGGCGCACGACCATGACCCGATGAACCGCTTCGCGGCGGGTCAGGAACTCCGACTCGCTGATCACCGCCGGCCGTCGACGGCTGGAGTCGCGGCCCTCGCGCCGGCGCTGCCGGCGGGCCTCGAGCCGGGTCGACCCACGAACGCCCTTGACCTCGTCGGCCTCGCGCGGCTCGCTCGCCGCCCGTGGCTGGCGGACTCTTACGACGGTGTTGGGCGGATCGTCGGGAGCCGTCTCGATGGCATCTTCCCCACCGCCACCTCGGCGGCGACGGCGGCGGCGGCGGCGGGTGCCATCGGCACCCTCCTCGTCCGGCGCGGGCGCCCCGGTGTCACCGAGGACACCGGCGGCGGACCCGGCGGCTGCCGCACTGACCTCGACGTCGGCCGCAGCCTCCGCCGCGACATCTGACCCGTCGTCACCGCGACCCCGACCGCGACGGCCACGTCGGCGTCGGCGGCCGGCTGGTTCGTCGTCCTCATCGGCCGCTGGCGCCACCGCGATCGGGGCCGACTGGGCAGGCTCAACGCCGACGGGTGGGTCCCCCTCGGTCGCGGCAGTCGTCGCCGACCGGCGTCGACGGCGAGGCGGCGGCGCGAGCTCCTGCTCGAGCTCGTCGGGAGCCCCGGGAGCCGTGAAGCTCAGCACCGGCGCCTGGAAGTTGACGAGAGGGGGTGGTGGCGGTGAGGGCGCCGCTGCCACTGACGGCTCCGCGTCGGCGGGGGGAGCGGCCTCGGCATCGACGGCCGCCGTACGCCGGCGCCGCCGGGGACGCTCTGGCTCGGCCGGGACAGCCTCGGCCTCGCCCGTGGCCGCCGGTGCGCCTCCTGCCGGCTCGCTCGTCCCTTCGTCCGCCGTCTTGGCCGGGGTCTTGGTGGTGGTCCGCCGACGAGACCGGGGGGGCGGCAGCTCGGCCTCGGCTTCGGGCGTGGCCAGCGGTTCGGGGGGGCCGGCCGCGCGGGAGGCGGCTCGGCGGCGTCGTGGCTTGACAGCCTCGTCAGTCGTCGCGGTCTCGGTGGCGGAGGTATCTCCGCCGGTCGGCTCGGAATCGAGCATCCGGGCAATCTCCGTTCACGCTCCCGGGCGCCAGGCGCCGCACAGGAGCTGTCGTCTGGTCGTCGGCGGCCACCTGGGTGGCACCGACGGAAGTCGGGGTCGCGCCTACCGCGGGAGCGGGGCGCCGGCGACATCGGCGACCTGCTCGGCGCCACGGTCGGGCGCCAGCGGGTCGGCGATCCTGCCGGCGGACGGATCACTGGCATCGAGCAGCCCCTGCGCCAGCCGGCTCACCGAAGGTGGTACCGGCGGCACGAGGTCGGCTACCTGACGCAGCCCGGCAAGGACGTCGTCGGGTCGGACGGCAGGTGTGAGGTGCCGCACGACCAGGTTGAGTATCGCACAGCCGGCATCCGCACCAGGCTGCGCCGGGCGTGTCTCTGGGCACTCCACCACCGCCGCCAGCACCACCGCAGCGCGGGCATCGAGCGTGCGCGTGCCGTCCTTGAGCGCTCGTACGACGGGAATCGCCGGTGCCGCGAGGAAGGTCGCCAGCGCCGCCCTCGCCCGCTCCGCCGGTACGCCGGTCAGCACGATGCGCCAGGCCGAGGCTTCGACCCGCTCGGCCAGCGAGCCACCCCTGGCCGCCACCACCTCCACGACGTCGAGCCCCGCCGGCAGCGCCTCGTCGAGGGCGCTCCGCAGCTCCTCGGGGTCGACGACCGAGGTCACGGCGATCTCGAGGTACTCCGCCTCACTGGCCACCCCGGTCGGCGAGGCACCGACGTAGGAGATCTTCGGGTGCGGCGAGAAGCCGGCCGAGTAGGCCATCGGTACCCCGGCCCGGCGCAGCGCCCGCTCGAACGCCCGCTGGAAGTCACGGTGGCTGGTGAAGCGCAGCCGGCCCCGCTTGGCGTAGTGGATGCGCAGCCGTTGCACCGCAGGAGGTGGCGGTGGGCCGGTGGGTGTGCGGGCGGGCACCTCAGCCGCCGCCCACCGGCCGTCGCTCCAGCACGCCGGCGTACTCAGCATAGCCGCTTCGGCGGTAGAAGTCGAACGAGCGCTCGCTCGGATGCACGCTGAGGTAGTCGAGGCCCAGCTCCGCGGCCGAGTCGTGCAGCGCCTCGAGAAGCGCGGTGCCGACGCCTCGACCGCGGAGCTCCGGCACGACGTAGGAGTTCTGCACCAGGCCGGCCCGGCGCTCCCACACACCCGGCCCTGGGACCCGGTCGATGACCGCCAGCCACATGGTGCCGGCCACCACTGCGTCGACCTCGGCGAGGAAGGCGAGATGGCGATCCGCACGCGTCCGCCACCACTGCGCGAAGCGGGTGCGGAACTCCTCCCACGCCAGGCCGGCCTCGCCGCCCTCGTCCACCCGCCAGCGCCAGCGCAGCCGGGCCAGCTCGTCGGCATCGGCCAGCTCCGCCCGGCGTACCGCCGAAGTCATCGCGGAGTCAGTGGCAGCAGCTTGACGCCGGTCGGACCTACCTGGATCTCTGTTCCCATGCCCGGACACACGCCGCAGTCGTAACAGGGGGTCCAACGACAGTCCTCGACCTCACCGCCGGAGCGCGCGTCCTGCCAGTCCTCCCAGAGCCACTCCTTGTCCAGGCCCGCGTCGAGGTGGTCCCAGGGCAGCACCTCGCTGTGGCTGCGCTCGCGGGTGGTGTACCAGTCGACGTCGACACCGACGTCGGCCGCGGCCTTTCTCCATCGCTCGTAGGAGAAGTGCTCGCTCCAGCCGTCGAAACGGCCGCCGTCCTCCCAGACCCGGCGTACGACGGCGCCGACCCGGCGGTCGCCGCGGGAGAGCAGTCCCTCCACGATGCCCGGCCTGCCGTCGTGGTAGCGGTAGCCGATCGAGCGGTCGCGGCCGATCGCGTCCCGAAGCAGCCGCAGCCGCCGGTCGGTGGTCTCGGCGTCGAGCTGGGCCGCCCACTGGAACGGTGTGTGTGGCTTGGGGACGAACCCACCGATCGAGACCGTGCAGCGGATGTCGCGATGTCCACTCGCCTCCCGGCCCGCGCGCACGACCTCCTTGGCCAGCCGCGCGATCGCCAGCACGTCCTCGTCGGTCTCGGTGGGCAGCCCGCACATGAAGTAGAGCTTGACCTGCCGCCAACCACCGGCGTACGCGGTGGTGACCGTCCGGATGAGGTCCTCCTCGGTGACCATCTTGTTGATCACCTTGCGGATCCGCTCGGAGCCGCCCTCCGGCGCGAACGTCAGCCCGGACCGGCGGCCGTTGCGCGACAGCTCGTTGGCGAGCGTGACGTTGAACGCGTCGACCCTGGTGCTGGGCAGGCTCAGGCTGGTCTGCGTGCCGTCGTACCGGTCGGCCAGCCCCTTCGCGATCTCCCCGATCTCGGAGTGGTCGGCACTGGAGAGGCTGAGCAGGCCGACCTCCTCGTATCCGGTCGCGTCGAGACCGGCCGTCACCATCTCGCCGATCCCGGTGATGCTGCGCTCGCGAACCGGTCGGGTGATCATCCCGGCCTGGCAGAACCGGCAGCCGCGGGTGCAGCCGCGGAATATCTCCACGCTCATCCGCTCGTGCACCGTCTCGGCCAGTGGAACCAGCGGTTGCTTCGGGTAGGGCCACTCGTCGAGGTCCATCACCGTCGACTTGACGACCCGTGCCGGCACACCCGGGCGGTTGGGCACGACGCGCTGGATCCGGCCGTCGGGCAGGTAGCTGACGTCGTAGAACCGCGGGACGTAGACGCTCCCGGTCCGCGCCAGCCGGAGCAGCAGCTCGTTGCGACCGCCCGGCCGGCCCTCGGCCTTCCACGCGCGCACGATCTCGGTGATCCGCAGCACCGCCTGCTCGCCGTCGCCGGGCACCGCGGCGTCGAGGAAGTCCGCGATCGGCTCCGGGTTGAACGCCGCGTGTCCGCCGGCGATGACGATCGGATCGTCCTCGCTGCGGTCGACCGCCTCGAGCGGGATCCCGGCGAGGTCGAGCGCACCCAGCAGGTTGGTGTAGCCGAGCTCGGTGGACAAGCTGACCCCGAGCACGTCGAAGGCGCGCACCGGCCGGTGCGCGTCGACGGTGAACTGCGGTACGCCGGACTCCCGCATCAGCGCCTCGAGGTCGGGCCAGACGCTGTAGGTGCGCTCCGCGAGGACGCCGGGCTGCTCGTTGAGAACCTCGTAGAGGATCATGATGCCCTGGTTGGGCAGGCCGACCTCGTACGCGTCGGGGTACATCAGCGCCCAGCGGACGTCGGCTTCGTCCCACTCCTTCACGGTCGAGTTGAGCTCACCGCCGACGTACTGGATCGGCTTGCTCACCCGCGGGAGCAGCGACTCCAGGCGTGGAAAGAGCGATTCGACCGGCATGACGAACGAAAGCCTAACCCGCGCCGGCCCGCTCCCCGGTCGGTGCGGGCGGCGTACGCCGTCGGTTCCGGGGCTCAGCTGCGCAGCATGCTGCGGTACTCCCGCTCGCCGGAGCCGACGTAGAGCTGGCGCGGGCGGGCGATCTTCTGCTCCTTGTCCAGCAGCATCTCCTCCCACTGGGCGAGCCAGCCGGCCGTCCGCGCCACTGCAAAGAGCACCGTGAAGAAGTCGTTCGGGAAAGCCATCGAGCGGTAGATCAGCCCGGTGTAGAAGTCCACGTTCGGATAGAGCTTGCGCGAGATGAAGTAGTCGTCCGAGAGGGCGATGCGCTCCAGTTCGAGGGCGATCTCGAGGTCCTTGTCGATCCCGACCTGCTCGAACACCTCATCGGCGAGCCGCTTGACGATCTTCGCGCGCGGGTCGTAGCTCTTGTAGACGCGGTGCCCGAAGCCCATCAGCCGGTTGCCCTTGCCGCTCTTGACCCCGTCGATGAACGCCGGGATGTTCTTTGGATGTCCGATCTCCCCGATCATCCGGAGAACTTCCTCGTTGGCGCCACCGTGCAGCGGGCCGTAGAGCGCCGCGATGCCGGCGGCCACCGCTGAGAACGGGTCGACGTGCGACGAGCCAACCGCGCGCACCGCGTTCGTCGAGCAGTTCTGCTCGTGGTCGGCATGCAGGATGAACAGGACCTCGAGCGCCCTCGCGAAAACCGGGTTCGCCTCGTACCGGGACTCACTCATCCGCGCGACCATCGACAGGAAGTTCTCCGTGTACGGGAGGTCGTTGTCGGGATAGATGAACGGCAGCCCCTTCCCGTGCCGGTAGCAGAAGGCGGCGATCGTCGGCAGCTTGGCCAGCAGCCGGATGATGGAGACGTTGCGCCGCTCGGCGTCGAAGATGTCCTTGGACTGCGGATAGAACGACGACAGCGCCGCCACCGAGCTGCACAGCATGGACATGGGGTGCGCGTCGTAGCGGAACCCCTCCAGGAAGCGCTTGATGTTCTCGTGCACGTAGGTGTGGTAGGTGATGTCGTGGACCCACTGGTCGTACTCCGGCTGGCTCGGTAGCTCACCGCTTCGCAGCAGCCAGGCCACCTCGAGGAACGTCGCACCGTCGGCCAGTTCCTCGATCGGATAGCCCCGGTAGCGCAAGATGCCCTTGTCGCCGTCGATGAAAGTGATCGCGCTCTTGCACGACGCGGTGTTCATGAACGCGGGGTCGTAGCTCATCAGGCCGAAGTCGCCGTCCGCGATCTTGATCTGTCGCAGGTCCATGCCCCGGACGGCCTCGTCGCCTTCGACCCCGGCCTTGGTGATCGGCAGCCGGTAGGTCTTGGCGGAGCGTCCGTCCCGGACCTCGAGCGGGTCCGGCTCCGCCCCCGCCGCCGTCGTCGTCGTCATCTCACTCATGACACTCTCCCCGTGGTCCATTGGTATCGCGTGGGCGCTGCCGCCAGGATGGCCGACCCCGCGTCAGCGGGCGACGGCGAGGCGGCGGGACTCGACCGGCTGGCGGGTCGAGGGGCGGGCCGGAAAGCGGGTCGGCCCGCGGCTCTCCTGGGAGTGCAGGTGCACGTTCTGCAGCAGGCCGACCGCCAACATGTTGGCGAACATCGACGAGCCACCGTAGGAGACGAAGGGCAACGGCAGCCCCGTCACCGGCATGATGCCGATCGTCATGCCGATGTTCTCGAAGGCCTGGAAGGCAAACCAGCACACCACTCCGGTCGCCACCAGCGTTCCGAACGCATCGTCGGCCTTGCCGGCGATCCGCAGCCCGCGCCAGAGCACGATCCCGGTCAGGGCGATGATGGCCCCCGCACCCAGCAGCCCCAGCTCCTCGCCGGCCACCGTGAACACGAAGTCCGTCTGCTGCTCGGGCACGAAGTGTCCGTTGGTCTGCGGCCCCTCGAACAGGCCCTTGCCGAAGACGCCGCCGGACCCGATGGCGATGCGCGCCTGGGTGGTGTTGTAGCCGTAGCTACGCGCGCCGGAGCCTGGGTTCGTGAACGCCGTGAAGCGCTCGATCTGGTATCCCTGCAGCAGGTGCAGCGTCGTCACGAGTACGACGCCCGCCGCGGCGGCGAGCAGCAGCGCGGCGATCCAGCGCGCCGCCACTCCGGAGATCGAGAGCACGCCGAGGACCACGAAGCCCAGCACCATCACGGTACCGAGGTCCGGCTGCATCAGCACCAGCAGGACCGGCACGGCGGTCAGCGCAAGCACCATCAGCACGTCGGAGTGCCGCGGCGCGTCTTCGGCATCGCGTTGGTGCCCGAGCAGCACTGCCATGCCGACGACCAGGGCCACCTTGGCGAACTCCGACGGCTGCACCTGGAACCCGCCGCCCAGCACGATCCACGAGTGCGAACCGTTGATCGTGGAGCCGAGTGGTGACAGCACGGCGACCAGCCCGAGCACCGACGCGAGGTAGACGACCGGCGCATATGCGCGCAGGGTCCGGTAGTCGACCAGCGAGACCCCCGCCGCGAGCACCACTCCGATGCCGAGGTTGAGCAGGTGTCTCTTCAGGTAGGCCTGCGGGTCGAGGTGGCGCGCCAGGTTGTAGTCCCGGGTCGCTGACCAGACCAGCAGCGCCCCGGCGAGGGCGAGGACGAGCACGGCGAGCAGGAGCACCCAGTCGAGCCGGCGCAGCGGCGACTCCCGGTCGAGCGCCCGGCTCCGGAGTGGGTCACGGCGTACCGCCGAGCGCCGCCCTGACCTGATGGTCATGCTTCCGGCTCCCGCGCAGGGGGCAACGCCTCGCCCAGAGCGACCGAGAAGCTCGCACCGGGCGCCGCAGCCGTTCCGGTGCCGCCGACGCCGGTTGCCGGGAGCGCGGTCGGCAGCCGACCGCCGGGCAGGACCGCCTGGCTGCCGGGGCGCAGGCCGTAGATCCCCTCCCAGATCTCGCGTACGGCGGGAGCGGCGACCCGCCCGCCCTGGCCGCCCTTGGGCACCATCACGACGGCGACGAACTGCGACTTCGATCCCGGCGGGCCGGCGAACGAGGCGAACCACGACGCGTCGTTGCGCTTGTTGTTGTCGAGCTGCGCGGTGCCGGTCTTGCCGCCCACGGCCACCCGGTCGAACGGGAAGCCGGCGAAAGCGCCCCTCGCGGTCCCCTGCCTGGGGACGTCGTAGAGCGCCGCCGCGATGTCGTTCAGCGTCTTGCGGCTGACCGGCACCTTGCTGCGCACGGGGCAGGTGATCGCGCGCACGACGTGTCCGCCCGTGTCGACGACCGCCTTGCCCAGCCGCGGCGAGAACACCCGGCCGCCGTTGACCAGAGCGGCGTACGCCGTCGCCAGCTGCAGCGGGGTCACCAGCACGGTCCCCTGGCCGATGTCGAAGTTGGCCTGGTCGCCGAGCCGGAAGCGCCAGCCGTCGGTGCAGTTCTCGGCGTCCAGCCGCTGCCGGAAGGAGCCGGGAGGGAACCGTTTGGCGCCGGCGCAGGCATTGGGCCGGACGAAGTCCCGCCACAGCTTGAGCTTGGTCGCCCGGTCCTCGATCGTGCCGCTCGACTCGGCCGGGAGGTCGATGCCGGTGTCGCGACCGAAGCCGAACGCGCGCGCCATCTTCTGCACCGCCTCGACCGGCGGCCGATGGGCCCGCACCAGTGCCTCGTCGCGGTACCAGTCGGTGTTGGCGAAGCCGTAGTAGACGGTGTCGCAGGATTTGACGAGGGTCGTGTGCAGGTCGATGTCGCCGAGGAACTCGCCCTCGAAGTTGCGGAATACCCGGTCGCCGAGCTTGACCGAGCTGGGGCAGGGATAGCGGCCGGAGAACGACGCCGTGCCCTCGCTGACCACCCCGGCGGTGGAGACGAGCTTGAACGTCGAGCCGGGGGCGTAGCGACCCTGGACCGCTCGGTTGAGCAGCGGGATGCCGGCCGCGGGGCTCTGCAGCGCCGCGAAGTTCCGCTCGGAGATGCCGCCGTTGAACACGTCCGGCCGGTACGTCGGGTAGCTGGCCATCGCCACCACGTGGCCGGTCTGCGCGTCGAGCACGATGCCGGCGGCGGAGTCGGCCGGTTGCCGTTGCCGGTGGGCGTTGGCGACGGCGTGTACGAGCGCGTCCTCGACCACCTTCTGGACGCCGGCGTCGAGGCTGGTGACCAGGTTGTTGCCGGCCGCCGGGGAGGTCTCCTGGACCAGGCCGGTGACCGCGCCCAGGTTGTCGACCGCGAGCTTGCGTACGCCGGGGGTGCCGCGCAGGTAGCTGTCGTAGCTCTCCTCGAGCCCGGTCCGGCCGATCAGGTCGGTGCGCCGGTAGCCGGCGAACCGGGGCTCGGCCAGCTCCGCGTCCGAGATGGGCGAGAGGTAGCCGAGCAGGTGCGCCGCGTTGGCACCGGCGGGGCGCCGGTAGTCGCGGACCGCAGCCACCTCCGCGGTCACCCCCGCGAAAGTCTCCTGCCGCTCCAGGATCCGCAACGCCATGGTGGTGCTGGCACGGTCGGTGACCGGGATCGGCTGGTACGGCGAGCCGTTCCAGCAGGGCAGCTTGACGCCCTTGGCGCACAGCTGGATCCGGGCGTGTAGCTCGGCATACGGCATCGAGATCACGGCGGCCAGCCGGTGCAGGACGCCGGCGCCCCTGTCGCGCTGGCGCGCCAGCACGGTCCGGTCGACCGAGACGACGAGCGCCGTCTTGTTCTGGATGAACGGCCGACCGCGGTCGTCGAGGATCTGGCCGCGGGCGGCGGGGGTCACGACCTCGCGGACCCGGTTGTCCGAAGCGGCACGGGCGTACTGCTCGCCGGCCAGGACCTGGAGGTACCACAACCGCGCGAACAGGGTCGCCAGCAGGGAGATCACCAGCACCCGCAACACGAACAGCCGGGGTCGGGACCGTTCGCTCACGGGCTCTGCTCGCTCACGGGCTCTGCTCCCAGCGGGGCCTCATCGGGCACCCCCTCGGTCAGCGCCCGGACACCTGGGGCTCCAGTCGGCGACACAGCGCGGCGACCCAGGGCAACACGAACGGTGTCAGGACCACATCGTACAGAGCCACCGCCGGTACGCCGCGCCACACGACCGGCCATCGGACCCGCGGATCCCCCAGCAGGGTGCCCACCGCCGCGGAGATGACCAACGCCGCCACCGCCGCGACGGCTACCACCGCCAGTGGCAGCAGGGCGGACCGCGCGGCTTCCGCCTGGAACAGCCCGGCCAGGTAGCCGACGAGGGTCAGGGTGAGCGCGACGCGACCGGCCGAGTGGTCGGCCGGCGGTACGACGTCCACAAGCAGCCCGGCGCCGAAGCCGACCAGTGCCCCACCCAGCGGGCCCCAGCTCAGCGCGGTGGCCACCACCACCACGAGCACGGCGTCCGGGTCGGCACCCGGGAGGCGCAGCCGGGCCAGCAGGCCCAGCTGGATCGCGAGCGCCGTGCAGACGGCCCCCGTCGCCAGCAGCACCCGCGGCCAGCGCGGGCTCACGGCTTGCCGGTCGGCGTCGGGGTGGGCGCCGGCGCCGGCCGGGCCGGAGCTCGCGGCGTCGGCCGCGGCGCGGCCGGCAGCACCCGATCGCGCGGGTCGGTGCGCGGTGTCACCACGACGACCCCGACCAGATCGAGCGCGGTGAAGTTGACGAACGGCGTGACCAGCGCCGTGCGGGTCAGCGCGCCGGACGTGGACAGGACGGCCGAGACCCGGCCGATGGGGACCCCGGCGGCGAACGGCGGCCCTGCCGGCTGGGTCACCAGCCGGTTTCCCCGTCGTACGGCGGCCTGCGCGTTGGTCAGCGTGAGCGTCATCGGGCGCAGACCCTGGCCGCTGGTGTAGCCGATCTCCAATGACCCCTCCAGCCGGGCGCCGGCATGGAAGGCGGGGTCGATCCCGAGCAGCACCGTCGCCGTGCCCGTGGTGACCCGTTTCACCCGTCCCACCAGCCCGGCCCCGTTGACCACGGTCATGTCGACCCGGACGCCGTCCCGGCTCCCGGCGTCGATGGTGGCCGTCCACTCGAAACCCAGGCCGTGGCCCAGCGCGATCACCTGGGCTGGAACCAGGGTGTACTGGCCGGCATCGCCCAGCCGGAGCAGGCCGGCCAGCCGCTGCGACCGAGCGGCGTCGAGCCGGTTGCGCTCCAGCTGCAGCCGCAGGGCATCGTTCTGCTGCCGGACTCGGTCGAGGTCGGCGCGCGAGCGGCCAGGGTGTACGAGCGCGGACACCGCGTCCCCCACCGGCCGCGTTCCCGCCGCCAGCGCCCGCTCCACCGGTCCGAACACCGCTCCGGCCGCTGCCCGCACCGACTGCAGCGGCGAGCCCTTGCCGGTCCGGTAGTCCAGCGTCACCAGCGTGAACGCGGTCAGCAGCAACAGGGCGAGCACGAGCCGGGAGCGCCGGGAGTCCCTCACGAGGACCGGCGCAAGCTAGCGCCGAAGCTCGGAGATGAGCACCTGCTGCAGCGCCTCGAACTCCTCGACGCACTTGCCCGATCCCATCGCGACCGACTGCAGCGGGTTGTCCGCGATGTGGATCGGCATGCCGGTCTCGTGCCGCAGCCGCTCGTCGATGCCGCGCAGCAGCGCCCCGCCGCCGGTCAGGACGATGCCCCTGTCCATGACGTCGCCGGAGAGCTCCGGCGGGCACTTGTCGAGGGTGGTCTTCACCGCGTCGATCACCGCGTTGACCGGCTCCTCGATCGCCTTGCGGATCTCGTCCGCACTGACCACGATCGTCTTGGGCAGGCCGGAGACGAGGTCACGGCCGCGGATCTCGGCGTGCGGCTCGTCCGGCGTGGGGAAGGCGGAGCCGATGGCCATCTTGATCTCCTCGGCGGTGCGCTCGCCGAGCATCAGGCTGTACTCCTTCTTGACGAAGCTGATGATCGCCTGGTCGAGCTCGTCGCCCCCGGTGCGAATGCTCTGGCTGGTGACCACACCGCCGAGGGAGATGATGGCGACCTCGGTGGTGCCGCCGCCGATGTCGACGACCATGTTGCCGGTCGGCTCGTGGACCGGCATGCCGGCGCCGATCGCCGCTGCCATCGGCTCCTCGATGATGAACACTCGGCGGGCACCGGCCTGCGAGCCGGCGTCGATGACCGCGCGGCGCTCGACGCCGGTGATCCCGGACGGCACGCACACGACGATGCGCGGACGGGCCAGCCGGCTGCGGCGGTGCACCTTCTGGATGAAGTAACGCAGCATCCGCTCGGCGGTGTCGAAGTCGGCGATCACGCCGTCCTTCATCGGGCGAATGGCGACGATGTTGCCCGGCGTACGGCCGATCATCCGCTTGGCCTCGGTGCCGACGGCAAGGATTCCGGTGGTGTTGGTGTTGATCGCCACCACCGACGGCTCGTTCAGGACGATGCCCTTGCCACGGACGTACACGAGCGTGTTGGCGGTGCCGAGGTCGACAGCCATGTCACGGCCGAGGAACGCCAGGTTGTTGGCCATCGAGGGCGGTCGCCTTCCGGGATCGAGGCGCCCGGTCACGCCCCTCGGGCGGCGTACGGCGCCGTGAGGCATCGTAACCCGCCAGGGCACTCTGACCCGGTACGCCGGACGCCCGACCGGGTCAGTGCAGGTCGGGAAAGAAGAGCGCGACCTCGCGGTCGGCGGACTGCGACGAGTCCGACCCGTGAACGAGGTTCTGGCCGATCTCCAGTGCGTAGTCGCCCCGGAGGGAGCCGGGGGTGGCGGCGACCGGGTCGGTGACGCCCATCAGCCCCCGCACCGCCTCGACGGCGCGCGGGCCGGCCACCACGATCGCCACCAGCGGGCCGGAGGTGATGAAGTCGACCAGCTCGCCGAAGAAAGGTTTCGCCTGGTGCTCGGCATAGTGCGCCTGCGCGGTCTCGCGGTCGAGGGTCCGCAGCGACAGAGCCTCCAGCCGCAGCCCCTTGCGCTCCAGCCGGGTGATCGCCTCGCCGACCAGACCACGGCTCACGCCGTCCGGCTTCACCAGGACCAGGGTGCGTTGCGCCACGGGCTCTCGCTCCTTCGCGCTCGTTGCGGTACGACGGGGCCGCAGACTAACGACACTCACCCCCGGCGCAGCAGCCGGCGGGCGTCTCCCACGGTGACGACGGAGCCCGTCACGAGCACCCCTGCGCCGCCCAGGTCACCATCCTCCTCCGCCAGCCGCACGGCGGCCTCGATCGCGTCGTCCAGCCGGGAGGCGACCTCGACCCGGCCGGCGCCGAAGACGTCCACCGCGACCGCCGCGAGCTCGTCGAGATCGCGCGCCCGCGGCGAGGAGTTCGTCGTGACCACGGCGGCGGCCAGCACTGGTTCGAGCGCCTCGAGAATCCCGCGCACGTCCTTGTCCCCGAGCACCGCGACCACCCCCACGAGCTGCCGGAACTCGAAGTCCGCACGGATCGCCGCCGCCAGCGCCCGGGCGCCGGCCGGGTTGTGGGCGGCGTCCAGCAGCACGGTCGGACTGGCACGGACCCGCTCCAGCCGGCCCGGCGAGTCCACCGCAGCGAAGCCGGCCCGGATCGCCTCCGGGTCGAGGACGCCCTGGCCACCGCCGAGGAATGCCTCCACCGCGGCCAGCGCGCAGGCGGCGTTGACCGCCTGGTGGGCGCCGTGCAGCGGCAGGAAGACGTCCTGGTAGCTGCCGTGCAGGCCCTCCAGGGTCAGCAGCTGGCCGCCGACCGCCACCGACCGGGCCCGTACGCCGAACTCGAGCCCCTCACGCACCACCGTCGCCTCGACCTCCGCTGCTCGGCGAAGCAGCTCCTCGGCCGCCGCCGCCGGCTGCCGCGCAGACACCAGCGTCGACCCGGCATGCACGATGCCCGCCTTGTCGGCCGCCACCGCGGCCACCGTGTTCCCCAGGTAGGCGGCGTGGTCGAGGTCGACCGGGGTGACGACCGCGACCGGTGCCTGGATCACGTTGGTCGCGTCCCACCGGCCGCCCAGCCCGACCTCGACCACCCCGACGTCCACGGGGGCGTCGGCAAAGGTGGCAAAGGCCATCGCGGTGGTGATCTCGAAGTAGGTGAGCGGGTCTTGCGAGCGGGCGTCGATGAGATCGGCGTACGGCGCCACCTCGTCGTACGCAGCGGCGAAGGCCTCGGCCGAGAGCGGCTCGCCGGTGAGCGCGATGCGCTCGGTGACCGACTCCAGGTGCGGGCTGGTGTAGCGACCGGTGCGCAGGCCGAAGGCGCGCAACAGCGCGTCGATCATGCGCGCCGTGCTGGTCTTGCCGTTGGTGCCGGTGATGTGGAGCGACGGGTAGGTGCGCTGCGGCTCCCCCATCAGCTCGAGCAGTGCGGTGATCCGGTCGAGAGTCGCGACGATGCGGTCGGGTGAGCGCGCGGTCAGAGCCCGCTCGACCGCGGCCAGCCGGGATTGCGCCGAACCGTCGCCCGGGTCGGAAAGCGCCACCCGAGTCAGGCCGGGGCGGCCAGCGTGACGTCGATGTCTGGCTCGCCCTCCTCCAGCAGGATCTCCGCGATGGAGCCGGAGCTGGTCAGGTCGCCCTGCACGGCCCGTACGGCGGCCAGCCGGTCGGCCGCGCCCCGAACGACCAGCCGCTGCACGGGAGCTCGCATCGAAACCCTGGCCTCGCTCTTGGCCTTGCGTACGCCGCCCAGCACCTCCCCGGCCACCTGGAGGACCGCACCGTTTGGACCCGCACCGCCGGCCGCCCGGAGGCTGGCGGCCGCCGGCCACGGCGCGCGGTGGATCGAGCCGTCCTGCCACCAGGACCACACCTCTTCGGTGACGAACGGCAGCACCGGCGCGAACAGCCGCAGCAGCGTCGACAGTGCCTGCCGCAGCGCGCGGGCGGCGGACACCGACGGCTGCCCGCCGGCGTACGCCCGGGCCTTCACCAGCTCGACGTAGTCGTCGCAGAAGGTCCAGAAAAAGGTCTCGCTGCGGTCCAGCGCGCGCGCGTGGTCGTAGTCGTCGAAGGCCGCGGTCGACTCCTCCACCACGGTCGCGAGGGAGGCCAGCATCGCCCGGTCGAGCGGCTCGGTGACCGCACCGTCGGGATCCGCCGGAGCGGGAAAGGAGAGCACGAACCTCGACGCGTTGAGCAGCTTGACTGCGAGCCGGCGGCCGACCTTCATCTGGGTCTCGTCGAACGCGGTGTCGATGCCGAGGCGGGCACTGGCCGACCAGTAGCGGATCGCGTCCGCGCCGTGCCGCTCGAGCAGGTCCCTCGGGGTGACCACGTTGCCCTTGGACTTCGACATCTTCTTGCGGTCCGGATCAGAGATCCACCCGGAGATCGCGGCGTCGCTCCAGGGCAGCGAGTCCTGCTCGAGGTGCGCCCGCAGCACCGTCACGAACAGCCAGGTACGGATGATGTCGTGTCCCTGCGGGCGGACGTCGTAAGGGAACACCTCGGCGAACAGCTCCGGATCGTCCTCCCACCCGCCGGCGATCTGCGGCGTGAGCGAGGAGGTGGCCCAGGTGTCCATGATGTCGGGGTCGCCGGTGAAGCCGCCCGGCAGGTCGCGCTGGTCCTCGGCGTAGCCCTCGGGCACGTCCGAGGACGGATCGACCGGCAGCCGGTCCTCGGTCGGCAGCAGCGGACGGGTGTGCTCCGGTGTGCCGTCGGCGTCGACGGCGTACCACACCGGGAACGGCACCCCGAAGAACCGCTGCCGGCTGATCAGCCAGTCGCCGGTGAGACCGCCGACCCAGTTCTCGTAGCGGGCCGACATGGACGGCGGATGCCAGCGCAGCTCGGCGCCGCGCTTGCGCAGCTGCGCCTGCAGCTCGGCGTCGCGGCCGCCGTTGCGGATGTACCACTGCCGGCTGGTCACGATCTCGAGCGGGCGCTCGCCCCGCTCGTAGAACTTCACCGGATGGGTGATGGCTCGAGGCTCCCCCCGCAGGTCCCCGGAGTCGCGCAGCAGCTCGACGATGCGCCGCTGCGACTGCTTGACGGTGAGACCGGCCAGCTCGCTCCAAGCCGCATCATTCGGTACGCCGGCCGGCGGGTCGGCCACGATCCGACCGTCCCGGCCGACGGTGCTGCGCACCGGCAGGTCCAGCTCGCGCCACCACCGCACGTCGGTCACGTCGCCGAACGTGCAGATCATCGCCAGGCCGGTCCCCTTCGCGGGGTCGGCCAGCTCGTGGGCCAGGACCGGCACCTCCACGTCGAACAGCGGCGTCCGCGCCGTCGTGCCGAACCGGCTCCGGTAGCGCTCGTCGTTCGGATGCGCCACCAGCGCCACGCACGCCGGGATCAGCTCCGGCCTCGTCGTCTCGACCTCGAGGTCGCCGAAGCGGATGCGGTGGTAGGCGCCCGGCAGCTCCCGGTCCTCGAGCTCGGCCTGGGCAACGGCCGTGCGGAAGTCGACGTCCCACAGGGTCGGGGCCTCGGCGTGGTAGGCGTCGCCGCGGGCCAGGTCGCGGAGGAACGCCCGCTGCGCGACCCGCCGGGAGTGCTCGTCGATCGTCGTGTAGCTGTGCCGCCAGTCGATCGATAGGCCCAGGTGGCGGAACAGCTCCTCGAAGGCCCGCTCGTCACTGGCGGTCAGCCGCTGGCAGAGCTCGATGAAGTTGCGCCGCCCGACGGGCACCTGCGTCTTGCCCGGCGCGGCGGGCGGCTCGAACGCCGGGTCGTGGGGCACCGAGGGGTCGCACCGGACGCCGTAGTAGTTCTGCACGCGGCGCTCGGTCGGCAGCCCGTTGTCGTCCCAGCCGATCGGATAGAAGACCCGCCGGCCGCGCATGCGCTGGTACCGGGCCATCAGATCGGTGTGGGTGTAGGAGAAGACGGATCCCATGTGCAGCGAGCCGCTCACGGTCGGCGGCGGAGTGTCGATCGCGTAGACGCCGTCCTTCGAGCCGCGTCGGTCGAAGCGGTACGTGCCGTCGGCCTCCCAGCGCGCGCCCCACTTGGCCTCGAGCCCGTCCAGCGTGGGCCGCTCCGGCGCCGAGGCCCCCGCCTCGGCCGCACCCCCGGCACCCACTGCATTCTGCGTCACGCCAGCGAGTCTATTGACGTTTGCCGTGCGCCCCTCGCCGATTTCCCGGCGTAGGTCCCCGGTGACTTCCCGCCCCTCGGCCCCGGCGCACCAGGAGTCGATGATCCAGATCCCGCCAACTGCACCGATCGGCCGAAAGTGGGTCGTTGGAGGGATCCCGATCAAGGACGGTCGCCTATCCCCAGCTCCGACGCGTGGTCCCAGCCGTCCACAGGCCCGGCAGCAACGCAGGACCGTCGCCTCGTCCGCCGGAGACTGGTGGAGTGCGACCGGAGATGTCGGAGCTGCTCGACCGGCACGGCGGTGTGGCCACCCGCGCGGATCTTCTGGCGGTGCTTCCCGTGCACGTCGTCGACCACGCCATTGCGAGCGGTGCGTTGGTGCTGGTCCTCCCGCGTACCTACACCACTCCTGAACGGGCCTGCGATTCGGAGATCCACCGGCGAGCCGCGCTGCGGTACGCCGGCCCGGAAGCCGCCCTCAGCCACCCGAGCGGCCTGGCAGCTTGGGGCATGTCGGTGCCAGAGGGGAACGCCGTCCACATCTCGGTCGACCGGAGCTGCCGCCTGCGCCACGCGGTCGGCCTGGTGGTGCACCACCGCGAGGGTTTCGCATGCCACCCACCCGCCGTACTCGTGCGCGACGGGCTCCGTGTCGTTCGGCTCGAAGGCTGCCTGGTCGACAGCTGGCCGCTACTGTCGCCACTCGACCGGCGGGCGCCGGTCATCTGCGCCGTTCAAGGCCGGCGTACCACCGCGGCAAGGGTCGTGACGGAGCTGGAGCGAGCTCCGAAGCTGACGGGTCGGGTGGAGCTGGCCACCCTACTCGGCTTGCTCGAGCGGGGCTGTCACAGCGAGCTGGAGATCTGGGGCCATCGACGCGTCTTCGACTCGCAGCTGCTCCCTCCGGCAAGACACCAGCGCCCGGTACGGCTCGGAACCCGCACGGTCTACCTGGACGTCGCCTATGAGGCGGAGATGGTCGCGGTCGAGCTGGACGGCTCCGCGTACCACGGCGACCGCGACCGGGACTCGCGCCGCGACATCGCTCTTGCGGCGCTGGGCTGGCTGACGTTGCGGTTCTCCCATCGCCGACTGCACAACGAGACGGAACCGGTACGACGGGAGCTGCGCACAACACTCGAGATCCGCCGCCGTCAGCTGGATGGCCGCCGGACAGCGTGATCGAGATCCCTCCAACTGCACGATTCAGCACAATCAGGCTTGCTGCAGGGATCTGGATCAGGGCAAGTGGGAGAACGCGGGCGACCTGCGGAAGGGAGCGCCGAGCGCGTCAGGCGGACTTCTCGCGGCGCTCGCGCTTGGCGGCCACCTCGCGCGGCACCAGCGTCGGGTTGACGTGCTCGAGCACGACCTCCCGGGTGATGACGACGCGGGCGACGTCCTTGCGGCTCGGGATGTCGTACATGACCGAGAGCAGCACCTCTTCGAGGATCGCACGCAGGCCACGGGCGCCGGTGCCGCGCAGGATCGCCTGGTCGGCGATCGCCTCCAGCGCGTCGTCGGCGAACTCGAGGTCGACGCCGTCCAGCTCGAAGAGCCGCCGGTACTGGCGCACGAGCGCGTTCTTGGGCTCGGTGAGGATGCGGATCAGCGCCGTACGGTCGAGGTTGGAGACCGAGGTGATCACGGGCAGCCGGCCGATGAACTCGGGGATCATCCCGTACTTGAGCAGGTCCTCGGGCATGACGTCGCCGAAGACGTCGTCGGTGTCGATCTCGGCCTTGGAGTGAATTATGGCGCCGAAGCCGACGGACTTCTTCCCGATCCGGGACTCGATGATCTTGTCGAGGCCGGCGAAGGCGCCGCCCACGATGAACAGCACGTTCGTGGTGTCGATCTGGATGAACTCCTGGTGCGGGTGCTTGCGACCACCCTGCGGCGGCACCGACGCGGTGGTGCCCTCGAGGATCTTGAGCAGCGCCTGCTGGACGCCCTCTCCGGAGACGTCGCGGGTGATCGACGGGTTCTCGGACTTGCGGGCGATCTTGTCGACCTCGTCGATGTAGATGATTCCGGTCTCGGCCTTCTTGACGTCGTAGTCAGCCGCCTGGATCAGCTTGAGCAGGATGTTCTCGACGTCCTCGCCGACGTAGCCGGCCTCGGTCAGCGCGGTGGCGTCCGCGATCGCGAACGGCACGTTGAGCATCCGGGCCAGCGTCTGCGCCAGCAGCGTCTTGCCACAGCCGGTGGGTCCCAGCAGCAGGATGTTGGACTTGGCGAGCTCGACGGCCTCCTTGTCGGGCCCGCCCGCCTGCACCCGCTTGTAGTGGTTGTAGACAGCGACCGAAAGTGTCTTCTTGGCCGTGTCCTGGCCGATGACGTAGGAGTCGAGGAAGTCGTAGATCTCCCGCGGCTTGGGCAGGTCGTCCCAGCGCAGCTCCGCGGACTCCGACAGCTCCTCTTCGATGATCTCGTTGCACAGGTCGATGCACTCGTCGCAGATGTAGACGCCTGGCCCGGCGATGAGCTTCTTGACCTGCTTCTGTGACTTCCCGCAGAAGGAGCACTTCAGCAGGTCGCCCCCGTCACCGATGCGTGCCACTGAGGTTTCGTTCCCTTCTCGGTACGCCGACCTGACGTGGACTTCGCGGTCTCGTCGCTGCCACGACGCTACCGCCTGAGCCGGTGATGGGAAGCCGCATCGGCCCCGACCACCCGTCCGGCGGCGTGTCAGCTGGTCGAGGCGGGTGTCAGCTTGCGGGTGTAGAGGACCTCGTCGATGAGGCCGTAGTCCATGGCCTCGCTGGCGGTAAGGATCTTGTCGCGCTCGATGTCGCGACGGATCTGGTCCTCGTCCTGACCGCTGTGCCGGGCGATCATCTGCTCCAGCTGGGCGCGCATCCGCATGATCTCCCGGGCCTGGATCTCGATGTCACTGGACTGGCCCTCGCCACCCCCGGAGGGTTGGTGGATCAGCACCCGGGCGTGCTCGAGCGCGAACCGCTTGCCCTTGGTGCCGGCCGCGAGGAGTACGGCGGCGGCCGAGGCGGCCTGGCCCATGCACGTGGTCTGGATGTCCGGCCGGACGTACTGCATGGTGTCGTAGATCGCCGTGAGCGCAGTGAACGAGCCGCCCGGTGAGTTGATGTAGATCGAGATGTCGCGGTCCGGGTCCTCGGACTCGAGGTGCAGCAGCTGAGCCATCACCACGTTGGCCACGCCGTCGTCGATCGGCGTACCGAGAAAGATGATCCGCTCCTTGAGCAGCCGGCTGTAGATGTCGAAGGAACGCTCGCCGCGGCTGGTCTGCTCGATGACGATGGGGATCGTGTAGTCGGTGACCGGCTGGAAGCTCAAGGCGTCCTCACTTCCTGGGGAATGGGTGGTACGACGGCAGCCAGGGGTCAGGACACGGTCCCGGCCGACGGCACCTGCTGCGCGCGGGAGACCACCGAGTCGACGAAGCCGTAGTCCTTGGCCTCGTCGGCGGTGAACCAGCGGTCGCGGTCGGAGTCGCGCTCGATCTGGTCCACCGACTGACCGGTGTGGAAGGCGATCCGCTCCTGCATGGTGCGCTTCGTGTAGAGCATCTGCTCGGCCTGGATCGCGATGTCGGAGGCGGTGCCACCGATGCCGCCGGACGGCTGGTGCATCATGATCCGCGCGTGCGGGAGGGAGTAGCGCTTGCCCGTCGCCCCGGCGCAGAGCAGAAACTGCCCCATCGACGCAGCGAGCCCCATGGCATAGGTGGCGACATCGTTGCCGACGTACTGCATCGTGTCGTAGATCGCCATCCCGGCCGAGACCGAGCCGCCGGGTGAGTTGATGTAGAGAGCGATGTCACGACCGGAGTCCTCGGCGGCGAGCAACAGCAGCTGGGCGCAGATCGTGTTCGCCATCTCGTCCTCGACCACCGAGCCCAGGAAGATGATCCGCTCGCGCAGGAGCCGGTTGAACACCTGGTCGTCCAGGCTCATGGCGCCGCCCTGCACGCGTGCGGTAGGGGCGGCGGATCTAGGGAGGTACGGCGACACGGGGCTCACCTGCTCGCTCTCTTGCGGACGGGTCGAACTTCGCCTCGACAGTAACCCGCGGGGACAACGGTGCACTCCTCGGCGGCACCGTTGTTCGCTGACGGCGCACCGCCGCCGAAGCTCAAGGTGGGAAGTCGGCCCGCAGCGCCTCGAGGTCGACCGGCCGGCCGGAGGCGTCGGTCACCGTTGCCCGCTCCAGGACCAGCGCTAAGGCCTTCGACCGGACCAGCTCGCTGGTCATGGCGCCCAGCTGGCCGGCCGCGAGCAGCTCGCGAGCATAGGCGTCGGGGGCGATGCCGGCGCGCTGCGCCCGGCGTACGACGGCGTCGGTGAGCTCGGCCTGGGAGACCTCCAGCCGCTCCCTCGAGGCCACGGTGTCCAGCACGAACTGGGCCGCGACCGCCTGGCGCGAGCCCTCGGCGAGCTCGGTCTCCACCTCCTCGGCGGTGCGGCCGGCACCGTCGAGGTACTGCTCGAAACTCAGCCCCGCTTGGTCCAGCTGGTCTTGCAGGGAGGCTCGCCGCCATTCCACCTCGGCGTCGACCACCTTGACGGGCAGGGGCACCTCGACCCGCTCCAGCAGCGCCTCGAGCGCCCGGTCCCGCGCCTGCGCTCCCTGCTGGAGCCGGCGTACGCGAGACAACCGGGAGCGGATGTCGCTGCGCAGCTCTTCGAGGGTGTCGAACTCGCTCGCCGTCTGGGCGAACTCGTCGTCGAAAGCCGGCAGCGACTTGACCTTGACCGACCGCACGGTCACCCGCACGTCGGCCGTCGCTCCCGCGTGCTCCCCCCCGACCAGCTGGGTCTGGAAGGCCCGCTCCTCGCCCTCGGACGCGCCGACGAGCGCCTCGTCCAGGCCGACCATGAGACTCTCGGTGCCCACCTCGTAGGACATTCCGGTCGTCGAGGCATCGGGCAGCGCCTCCCCGTTCACGGTCGCCTCCAGGTCGATGGAGACGAAGTGACCCGGCTCGACCGGGCGCTCGGCCGTCGTCAACATGGCGAACCGGTCGGCCAGACCGCCGAGCTGCTCGTCAACCTCCGCGGCGGAGACCTCGGCGTCCTCCACGGTCACGGGCAGGCCGTTGTAGTCGGGCAGGTCCACCTGCGGCCGGACGTCGACCTCAGCCGTGAAGACCAGCTGCCCGCCGTCCGCGAACTCCGTCACCTCCACCTCGGGCTGCGCAAGCACCGCGACGTCGTTCTCGCGCACCGCCTCGCCATAGAAGCGCGGCACCGCCTCGGAGACCGCCTCCTCGAGGACGACGCCGCGGCCGACCCGCTGGTCGAGGATCCGCGGCGGCACCTTGCCGGGCCGGAAGCCCTGGACCCGCACCTGGCCCGCGATCTTCCGGTACGCCGACGCGATGCTCGGCGCCAGCTCGTCGAACGGCACCTCGACGGTGAGCTTGACCCGGGTCGGGCTCAAGTTCTCCACGTCGGTCTTCACGGCTCGACTCCTCTGGTGCTGACACGGCGTACGGACCTGGTCGGCCGGGCTGGTCCGGGCGGAGTCGGGGCGGGGAGACTCGAACTCCCGATCTCCTGCTCCCAAAGCAGGCGCGCTAGCCACTACGCTACGCCCCGGGGCGCCAGACGGAGTCTAGGGCAGCGGCCCGCCGAAGCCCCGCCGCGGGTGTAGCTCAATGGCAGAGCCCCAGCCTTCCAAGCTGGCCATGCCGGTTCGATCCCGGTCACCCGCTCCGACTGTGTTGCGGCCGTGATTGCTTTGGGTGAGCCAGGAGCTGCGCGTCCAGTTAAGGACGGACCCGCCATGGTGGTCTCGATGGTGGCAGTCGGAGCGCCGTTGGGGGCGACCGTCCACGTCGCGAGCCGGTCAAGCGGTGCGCAAAGGAGCCCTTGCCCAGCACGGACGGACGGTGCTTGCGGCCGGCGCAGCAGGAACTGTTCGCGTAGCCGGGGTCGACGCGCGGCCGCATGCTGGACGCGGGGGCTATCGCCCTCCGACCGGCGAGCCGCGTCACCAACCTGGCGGGTCGCTACAGCTAGCTAGTCACGCCAAGCGGCGGCGGTGCCGGCGAGCACGTCCCCGGTGAGGTCGAGCGTGGCGTGACCCGTCTCCTCCAAGCTCATGGTCACGCCGTTGATCCGGACGGCGTCGGGGACGAGAGGGTCGTCGAGCCAGGCGAGGGCACCGGGTCTGGGCATGTGCAGCATGACGTCGGGCGTGGTGTAGCGAACGGTGGCAGGGGCGCCGGGGACGATCTCGAGGTCGGCTGCGGCCATGGTGCGCACGGGGTAGCAGGCGATCTGCCCGAAGACGCTGCTGGCGGCGGTCTCGACGAGGCCGTCGGCTGCTTCGAACGCGTCGGCGTAGGCGCGGGCGGTTCCGGTCAGCGCGTCGATCTCATCGCGCATGACGTGTTCGCGGTAGGCGGCTCGGGGCAGCGCGAGGTGGGGGTCGTGCGCGTCGACGGCGGCGGGGGCGAGTCGTGCGCGTGCGCGGGAGCGGGCGGCGCGGAGGTCGGCGCGGGCGGTGTCGTCGAGCGGGTCGGATGCGGCGGCCAGCGCGATCCACTCAGGGGTGTCGGCGAGGGCGATGGCGACGGCGCGAGTGGCGTGCGTCAGTGCGGGTGCGGTCACGGCGTCGGCCAGCAGCGCATCGGCGATCTCAGGTGGGACGTCGCGCAGGTGCAGCTGCTCGGCCCGCTCGCCTGGCTGCCAGATGAGCCGGTGCGTGAACTCGGGGGTGGTGAGCGGGGCGCCGGGCGCGAGCTGGGGTGCGGGCGGGTTCGGGTACCCGGGCAGGCGGGCACGCAGCCACGCGAGGGTGCGGCGGTGCGCAGCCTCGACGCGGTTGGCCGCGTCAAGCCAGTCGCGGTGCTTGGTGCGGAGTTGCTGCTCGTCAACGCCGGGGATGACGCTCGCCGCCATCGGCAGGCGAGTTGCGAGCAGCAGCGGGTTGCTGATCAGGCCCGATGCGCCGGCGTGGATGTGCTGCAGCATTTCGGGCAGGCCCTTCGAGCGCTGCGGCGCGTTCTCGGGCAGGTCGCGGGCGAACCTGTCGAGCGCGGGGGTTCGCCGCCAGGCGTCGGCGAGGTTGGCCAGGGTGCGCCACAGGTCGGGCGTGGTCATGTCGTGGTTTCTCTTCTCGGAAGGGTGTCAGATCCAGTGGCGGCCGACGAGCTTGTTGACGGCGTCTCGGATGCGCTTGGCGGCCTCGGCCGCGGGCGCAGTCGACAGCGCGTAGTCGACGCTGCTGCCGCCCCAGCCAGGCGGGTCGAGCTGCTCCTCGTCGCCGGGGACAGCGGCGATGTCAATTTCGTCGGTGTGGGTGTACGCCATCGACCACTCCGCGCCACGGACGCGCTGGTGCCGGTGGCCGACGCGCGCGGTCAGGCCGAACGGGCCGATCTGAGCGGCGATGGCGGGCAGCGCGGCGGCCGGTAGGACGTCCAAGAGCCGACCGAGTTCGGCGACGGTCGCGGCCGTGTGCGCGCGCAGCACCTCGACGGCGTCGTCGACGGTCTGCGGGCGACCGGGAGGGAGGGCCCGCGGCGGCGTCAGCCGGACGCGAAGGTTGTGCCGCCAGAGGCGCACCGCGAGGTCCAGCGGCCCGCCGCTGCCGGCGACGTGCGGTGTGTTCTGCGCGAGATCATGCGCCTCGTCATCGTCGACCCACCGCGCCTCGCCGCCGTCGTCCGCGAACGCGACGACTCGAACCCGGTCGCGCCACAGCGCGACCCCCGCCGGTGCGTCGGCGCCGGCGAGCGCGGCGAGCAGGGCGGCGACCTCGGCCGGCGCCGACGCGTCAAGGGCGCGGGCGTCGTGTTCGGCGACCGCGACTGCGAGCAGCGGCAGGTCGCGGGCAACGGCTGCCGCGAGCGCGGCGTCGACACCGCCGACCTGCGCGGCGAACGCGACCCGCTGCTCGTCAGCCTGAGCCAGCCGCGCCGGGAGTGGGACCAACCCCGCCGCGTGCGCGGCCCCGGCCAGATAGTCCGCGAACGAGTCGTGCATGGGCACGACTGTTTGGGCGTACCCGATGGACGTCACGACTCCAGACCGTCGCGCGGCCTCGTCGGCCCGCTCAGCGTCCACGGCCAGCACGGCCGCGGCGTCGGCGACCAGCGCCCGCCACTCGTACGGGTCCGCGTACCGCCGCCCCTCATCCAGCAACGACGCGAACGCGACCCCGAGCACGCGCTTTGCCTCCGCGACCCCCTCCGCTCCGGTCCTCTCGGCGAGCCGCTCCACGAACGCCGCGTACATCCCGGCCCGGTCCGTGAACGACACGCCCTCGGAGAGCAGCCGCACCGCCATCACGAACAGCAGTGGGTTCCCCGCCGCGTCCCCCAGTGCCCGCTCCGCCTGCGCCGCCAGCATCCGCACTTCCTCCGGGAAGCGCTCCGGCTGGACCGGCGGCGCGGCACCATTCACCAGCCGATGCGCCGCGTCCAGCCGACGCTGCCGATCCAGCCCTGCGACCGCGAACCGGGCCGGCACGCGGCTCGCCGGCAGCACCGCCCGCAGCGCCGCGACGTCCCGCCCCACCACGATCACGCCCGCGCCGCCGCGACCCGACGCGACCTGGGCCCGCAGATCCTCTGCCAGGGCGTCCCGCAGCGTCCGCGGCACCTCTGACACGCCGTCGACGACCAGCGTCACGTCCGCGTCCGCAAGGGCCTGCGCCCCCGTCGCCGCCGGCATCGGCTCGCCCAACACCTCCGACAGCGCGTCCGCCGCCAGCGCCCCCAGCCGCCCCGGCAGATACGCCTCCGCATGCGCCAGCAGCACCGGCCGCCCCGCCGCCGCTGCGTCCCGCAACAACACGCGGCAGGCCGTCGACTTCCCCTCGCCGGTCCTACCAGCGAGCAGCGCCGGCACCCGCTCCGCCATGTCCACCACCGGGAGCCGTCGCTGCTCTCCAACCACCTCGACGCGGCTGGCGGCCGCGTCGCCGCCGACGGGCTCCAGCAGCGGCGTCGCTACCGTGTCCAGTGCCAGCGCCGCCGCCCGCTCCAGGTACCGCCCGCGCACCTTCCCCGGCCACCGCTGATCCGCAGCCTGATCGGCCGCCACCCCCAGCACGGCCGCGATCTCCGCGCGGTCCACCACCCGCCGGTCCGCGTCCGGATGCCCCGCCCGCTCCATGAGCAGGGCGAACAACCGGTTGACCGCCGCCTCCGCCTCGCGCCGCGCGTCCGCCGCCGTCGCCGGCGCGGCCAGCATCGACATCACCTGCCGCTCCGCCCGCAGCAGCAGCGCCCCTACCCGCACCGGGTCCTGGCGCACGACCGCCCGCGCCAGCCGCACCACCACCGGGGCGTCCTCCTCGTCGCCGAGAACCGCCGCCAGCCCCGCGAACTCCCCGGCCGCCGCTGCGCGCAGCGCGTCCCGCACCCGCCTGCCCGACGGCCCCAGGCGACCATCTGTCACGAACTCGAAGACCGCGGACTCCGCGCCAGGGACCGCCGCCCACCGCCGCATCACCGTGACCAGCTCGGCCTGCCCCCACGTGTGCTCGTCCGCCCGGACCTTGAACTGCTTGCCCACCAACAGCCGCGACCGGTGATCGAGGACCTCGATGTCCGCCACGTCCTCGACGCCCTCGACCCGCAGCGCCGCCGCCGCCGAGTTATCGAGTAGGGCGACGGCCTCGAGAACCGCTTGCGCCTGTTGATACCCGATGCCGCGCACCGTGTCGACACCGGACACTCCGTCATCCTGTCAGCCGACGGCACGCGCCTGACCGACCACAACACACCCAGTACACCTCACCGTCAGCGTTGGGAGCAGGTGCGAGGCACGGTTACCAGATCACCAGGACTTAGAACGGACATAGCCGCCACTACACGACACGCCCGAAACACGCGACGATCAGTTGAGTGACCGTCGGCAGCACGGCTAAGCGCGACGCCCGTCCGATGCCTCGGCCAGAGTGTGCCAAGCATCGATGACCCAGTAGTGATCAAGAAGACGCATGACTCTTTCTGGCACTTGCGGACAAGTCGCGTTGTCATCTCCGGGATCTTCGGCACCTGAGCCGCCCACACAAGTGACAGGGGCGATCAGAAGGCAGGTGTGGGACGACGGAGACGCACAGCTGCACGAGCTCGTGGGGCACGGCAGCGCGCGGGGACCGCCCGTCGAACGACGACGGCGACTTGCCCTGCGGCGGTGGCGGCGGCGCCAAGCTGGCCCGGGGCAGCCGATCCCTGCGCCGCGCTGCGACGCCTGGTAAAGACGCGACGAGGCAGCGGCCGCCGTGTCGGCGGAGATCGCCACGCTCCGAGCCAGCGGCGTGTCATGGCCGGCCATCGGCCGAGCTCTCGGCGTGAGCCGGCAGGCTGCCCGGCAGCGCTTCAACTCGCCGGCGCAGTCAGATGGCTGATCACGTCACGGCCACGTCGTGACCCAGGACGACTCATGCGAGTTCGAGCAAGAGAGCACAGCTGCTGCAGCGCGAGAGTGACCACCTCGCATTGCTCATCCGCCCTGCCCGAGACACTATTTCTGTGCTACGTTATTCGCGTGGCTCGTCCTCTTCGGTGGTACCGCACCGCGCGTCGCCACCGGATCGGTAAGGGCCACGCGATGCACGTGATCTCCTCGACCGAACCAGTTCAGGTGCCGGGCTCCGAGACGGCCGACGCCCGACTCGTCTGGATCGGCGAGGACGACCGCGGCATCGAGCTCGAGATCGTCGCGCTGGATCTCGAGGACGCCGTCGTCGTCATCCACGTCATGCCAACGAATCTGCGGAGATGAACCCCATGACGAAGCGAACCACGTACACGCTCGGCCCCGACATCCCGGCGGACGAGGCGCTGCGCGACACCAAGGGTCGAGTCGTCGACGACAACTACGTCGACTCGGCGGTCAAGGACGCACTCGCCGTCGTCCGAGGTCGAGGCCGCCCCTCGCTGTCGCAGTCCGGCGAGTCACCGCTCCTTCGGGTCCGACTTTCTCGAGAGCTCGAGGCGGCTGTCCGCAGGGCCGCCGAGGTAGCCGGCACGTCCCGCTCCGAGTGGGTGCGCCACACCCTGGAGGAGGCCAGTCGCAAGACGGGCTGACCCGCGCGCCGTGCCACACGCGTGCCACTTCCAGCCGAGGGTAACGGTTTTCCACGGCCAGCCGCGAACACCTCTAATGCCCTGACCTGCGACGACGAACTCCGACGGACAGCACCGGACGGCCCGCGGGGGTCTTCCAAGCTGGCCATGCCGGTTCGATCCGGTCACCCGCTCCACTGGTCAGAAGACTGTACGCCGTGATTCCGGGGCTGTTCTGGATCAGCTCCAGTGCAAGAAACGCCCTGGCGGTCGGGCTTACGTCGCCGGCCATGCCATCGTCCGTCCCGGAAGTAGATCGTCCGGAACGGACGTTAGCGTGCCTCCCATGGACAGTGGCAGCGACGCGACTCTGCGCGAACCGCCGATGGCCGGCAATGAGCTCGACACGCTCCTGGGTGCGCTGGAACGTCAGCGCGGCTATGTGGCCTGGAAGTGCGGCAACCTGGACTCGGCCGGCCTACGGGCGACCCTGGGACCGTCAAGCGTGAGCTTGGGTGGTCTGCTGAAACACATGGCAGCGGTCGAGGCCAACATGTTCTCGGTCAGGCTGCACGGCCGGGATCCTGGTCCCCCATGGAACACCGTCGACTGGGATGCCGATCCGAACTGGGAGTGGCGCTCGGCTGCCGAGGACAGCCCCGAGCAGCTGGTTGGGCTTTGGCAGGACGCGGTGGGCCGCTCCCGCATCCTGGTAGCCGAGGCGGTCGCCGACGGCGGCCTGGACCGGCTCGCCTCCTTCACCTGGCCCGACGGTCGAACCCCCAGCATGCGACGGCTGCTCATCGACATGATCGAGGAGTACGCACGCCACGTGGGTCATGCCGATCTCATCCGGGAGTCGGTCGACGGGCTCGTCGGAGAGGACCCCTAGGCAATGACCCCGGCCACGACGACGAGAGAGCCGATCACTGCCGCACAGCTCACCATCGTGCCCGCGAATATGGCCTCGTGGGCAGACCTGCAGGCGATCTTCGGCGCCGCCGACTACCCCGGCAAGTGCTACTGCCAGCGCTTCAAGACGCGGGACTGCCATTGGAGCTCCCTGACCGACCGAGAACGCGAGAACCGTCTCCGCGAGCAGACCCACTGCGACAACCCGCGAGCCGGTGCCACCACGGGACTCGTGGCTTACCTCGTCAACGAGCCGGTCGGCTGGGTAGCGGTTGAACCACGCACGGCGTACCCGCGCGTGTTGCGGACCCGGACCGCGTGGAGCGGTCGCGAGGAGGACAAGGCGGACGACAGCGTCTGGGCCGTCACCTGTTTCGTCACCCGCAAGGGGTACCGCAAGCGGGGGATCACCTACCCGCTGGCCGCCGCCACGGTCGCATTCGCCCGTGAACGTGGCGCCCGCGCCTTGGAGGCGTACCCGATGCTCACGGCACCGGGCAAGGAGATCACCTGGGGTGAGCTGCACGTCGGAAGTCCCCAGGTCTTCGCCGACGCCGGCTTCACCGAGGTGAGCCACCCCAGCCCGCGACGGGTAGTGATGCGGATCGACTTCGCGGGCTGAAGCCAGGGCGTGGTAACGGACCGGCTGGCCCCGCGCGGAGACCGGTCACCCACCGAGGCGCGCGAGCGGTTCGACCAGCGCTGCCGAGGATGAACGCACTGATGCCGTCGGTGAGGGCGAGGTCGGCGAGCTCCTCCGACCACTGCTCGGCCGGCCCTGCAGCGGGCCGCGGGCCGACCGGAGGAACTCGCCGGAGATGTTGAGAAGACGACGGATGTCGCGGGAGGAGCGGCCCGCCGACTGCGCGGCGTCGTCGATCACCGCGTTGCCGGTGGCGAGGTCGCCGTCCTTCAGGTAGCTCTGCGATGGCAACCAGCCGTCGGCCGGCCGACCGGTGAGCGCCAGCATCCGCGGTTTGTACGCCCCGAGCCAGATCCCGATGTCGTGGGCCGGGGCCGGGCCGCGCTTGGCACCGACCACCCGATACTGCTCGCCATCGACGCGGACCCCACCCCGGACGTCGGCGTCCTAGATCGCCCGGATGACGGTGATCGCCTCCTCCAAAGCCTGCACGGCGTCACCAGCCGTCAGGCGCCAGCCGCCCATCGCCTCGATGGCGTCCCAAAAAGCGCCGGCGCCCAGGCCGAGCTCGACCCGGCGCCGCTGAGCAGGTCGAGGCTCGCCAGGCTGCGGGCCAGCACGGCGGGGGGCCGCAACGGCAGGTTCGTCACGTTGGCGGACAGGCGGATCGTGCCGGTACGCGCCGCGAGGAAGCTGAGCAGCGTCGAGGTGTCGAGGTAGGCGGGCTGGTACGGGTGATCCTGGAAGGTGGCCAGATCGAGGCCGATCTGCTCGCACAGGTGCGCGAGCGCGACAACGTCGCCGGGACGCGCGCTCCCCGGAGTGAGGAAGGAGCCGAACAGCAGCTCGTGGCCGTAGTCACTCACCGGTCGCCCACTCTCGCCGCGAACCCACGATTGGCATCGCGTAGCTGAGTATCGCCACCACGCCTAGCTAGGCCGCTGACTTGCGGCGACGTACTCTGACGCACGAACGTGGATGGTCCTGAGGGTCCTTCCAAGCTGGCCATGCCGGTTCGATCCCGGTCACCCGCTCAGTTGAAGCGCCTGCGCACGTACCCGACGTTTCGCGGCGACGGCGACGACGCGGATCGCACCGCGGGCGGCAGCCGATCTTGCCGGCTCATCGAAGTTCAGCCCCTATGGCACCGCGTCCGGCGTAGGCAACGATTGAGGCGCCCTGGGTCGTCATAGTGACGCCGGGCTCGGGATGGGGGCAGCTGTGACGGAGCCGGAGGGATTTCGCGACTTCGTCGTCGCGCGGTCTCCTGCGCTCGTTCGCAGTGCGGTTCTGCTGACCGGCAACCAGGCCACCGCGGAGGATCTCGTCCAGACGGCCCTGGCCAAGACGTGGTCCCGCTGGTCGCACGTCCTCCGTCAGGACGCGCCGGAGGCATACGTGCGACGGGTCATGGTCTCGACCTTTCTCACCTGGAATCGGCGGCGGTGGCGGGGCGAGGTCGCCGTCGAAGTACTCCCGGAGCGGATGGCGCAGGGTGACGCGACTGAGGACGTCGACCTGCGTCAAGCACTCCTCGACGGGCTGCGCGCCCTGCCCCGCGGACAGCGAGCGGTGGTCGTTCTTCGTTTCTTCGACGACATGACGGAGTCGCAGGCTGCGGACGCCCTCGAATGCTCCGTCGGCACGGTCAAGAGCCAGACGTCGAAAGCACTGGCGCGGTTGCGTACCTGCCCGGAGCTGGTCGGGTTCTTCGAGGAGGAGTCCACGCATGGCAAGCGTTGAGGAACGGCTGCGCGACGTCCTACATCAAGTGGCGCCGGACTCACCTGGGGTGGCATTCGACGGCGTGGCTCGACGAGTACGCCGTCGCCGTTCGGTGACGGCGGTCGCCTCGGCCATGGCGACTGTGCTGGTCGCGGCAGGGTTTGCGGTGGCTGTCACAGATCGCGGTGGATCGGGCCGGGAACGGGTCGTGACGAACTCAGGAAAGGCACCGACCGCCTCTCCGCGTGCCATCCACTTCCAAGGCATCGGCTACTCGCTCCCAGCCGGATGGACGAGGGCGCGGCCGGATTGTGGTTCGCCGGCCGAGCACACAGTCGTCGTGGGATTCTTCGCCGCGCGGTGCCCATACTCACCCCAACGGCCGACGACGGCCGTCAGGTTGACTCCGATCTACGGGCCGCAGTTCGCGCTGAGGTGGTCGGGCGCACGCACGACATGGCACGGGCAGCCGGCATGGCTCTCGCAGGAAACGGTGCATGGGCTCACGACGGCGACGCTGGCCCTGCCGTGGCTCAACGCGTGGGTAGACGCACAGTCGCGAGACGCAGCGACCGCGCGAGCGCTGCTCGACAACGTGTCGGTGCACGTCGAGCCGCACCTGGACGTGCCGCCGGACGCGACATCGGTGTTCATCCAGTCGCTGGCCGGACACGACGGCGACGGACAGAAGCGGGACGTCACCGTCCGAAATGCGCCCGATGTTGATCGACTGCTTGCCGACCTGCGATCGTTGGCCGCCGTCACCACCACCGGGCGGGCGTGTGACGGCTCGTGGTCACCACGAACCGCACTGCTCACCCTGCAGGGCCCGTACGGCAGCCGCACCTACGCGGCGCGGTTCGACCGATGTGGGCTTGTGGTGGCCGGAACGGGCTCGGCCGCGACAGTCAGCAACAGCCTTCTCTTCGACATCCGGCGGTTGGTGCCCAGCTCCGGCTTGTAGCGCACTCGGCCGGCACAGGTAGTCGCGGTGCACGACCTGGTCCGAACACTGACAGTGGCTAGCCTGCACGTCTGACTCGAGCGTCACGGAAGGAGAGTCCGATGGCCTCTCGTTTGAACCCGTACATCAGCTTCGACGGCAACGCCCGGCAGGCGATGGAGTTCTACAAGGACGTCCTCGGCGGCACCTTGACGCTGAGCACGTTCGGTGAGTTCGGTGCCCAGGACTCCCCAGCCGCCGACAAGATCATGCACGCAATGCTCGAGACCGACCGCGGGTTCACCCTCATGGGTGCCGACACCCCGCCCGAGATGGAGCACAACCCTGGCAACAACCTGGCCGTAAGTCTCAGCGGAGACGACGCCGACGAGCTGCGCGGCTACTGGGACAAGCTGTCCGACGGCGGCGCCGTGTCGGTCCCCCTGGAGAAGCAGATGTGGGGCGACGAGTTCGGCATGTGCGTGGACCGGTTCGGTGTCGCCTGGATGGTCAACATCGCCCAGCCGCAGAGCTGACCGGCGTTTCGCGCCTCCAGGTGTGCGCCAAACTCGGTGGTGCTCGCCGCGTGCCGTGCGGTAGGACGGCCGGATGACCGCTGACCTGCCGATCCGGCCCATCGAGCCGGGCGAGTACGACGCCTTCGCCGACGCCGTCCAGCTCGCCTTCAGCGGCCACGACAACGCCGAGGAGCGGGAGGTAGACCGGCGACTCCTGGAGTACGACCGCACGCTTGCGGCGTACGACGGGGACCGGATCGTCGGCACCGCCGGCGCGTTCAGCCTGGAGATGACATTGCCGGGCGGGCCGGCGCCGGTCGCCGGCGTGACGATCGTTGGCGTCAAGCCGACGCACCGCCGTCGGCGCGTGCTCACCGCGCTCATGACGAGACAGCTGGCAGAGCTGCACGAGCAGCACCGCGAACCGGTGGCGGCACTCTGGGCCTCGGAGTCGGCGATCTACGGCCGGTTCGGCTACGGGCTCGCCTCGACGCACCTGACCGTCACCGTGCCGCGTGCCTGGAGCGGTTTTCTGCCGTCCACGCCCGCTGACGCCGGGCGCCTGCGGATCGAGGAACCCGCCAAGGCTCAGTCGGAGCTGGACCGCGTCTACGAGGCGGTACGCCGCGACCGCGTCGGTCACTTCGCCCGGTCGGCCGGCTTCTGGGAGCTGCGGCTGTTCGACCTCGAACGCCATCGCGAGGGCGCCGGCCCCCTGAGCTGCGCCCTGCACGAGGGGGCAGATGGAGTTGACGGCTACGCGCTCTACGCCACCAAGCCGCACTGGGTCGACGGAGCGCCGGACGGCACCGTGTCGGTGCGTGAGGTCGTCGCCGCGAGCCCGGTGGCCGCGGTGGCGCTGTGGCGGTTCCTCTGCGACATCGACCTGATGGGCCGGGTGTCGGGATGGATGGCGGTCGACGACCCGCTCCTCCACGTGCTGGCCGATCCCCGCCGGTCGGCCCCTCGCCTGAGTGACAACCTCTGGGTCCGGCTGGTCGACGTCGACCGGGCGCTGGCCGCGCGTCGATACGCCGCCCCGGTAGACGTCGTGCTCGAGGTCGCCGACGAGCGCTGTCCATGGAACGCCGGCCGCTGGCGGGTCACCGCCGACTCCACCGGGGCGACCTGTGACAGGACGGTCGACTCCCCCGACCTCACGCTGACCGCCACGGAGCTCGGCGCGGCCTACCTCGGCGGTACGTCTCTCGCGGCGCTCGCTGCGGCCGGCCGCATCGAGGAGCTGCGGCGCGGGGCGCTGGCGCCCGCGTCGACGGCGTTCGGCACCGGCGGGCGAGCACCGTTCTGCCCCCAGGTCTTCTAGGCCGCCTGGCAGGTCGGGCACCAGAAGAGGTTACGCCCGGCCATGACCTCCGTGCGCACCTCGGTACCGCAGACCCGGCACGGCAGCCCTGTACGCCGGTAGACGTAGAAGGACTCGTCCCGGCTGGCCGGGCCGCGTCGGCGGTCCCGGTGCTCGGGCAGCGTCGTCACGATCCGGCCGGCCCGTACGCCGGCCCGCATCAGCGTCTGGAGGTCCGCCCAGATCGCCTGCCAGTCCAGGTCCGACAGACCCCGGCCCGGCCGGTGCGGATCGATGCGGTGCCGGTAGAGGATCTCCGCGCGGTAGACGTTGCCCACCCCGGCGAGCACCGACTGGTCGAGCAGCAGCGCGCCGAACGGCACCCGGCTGGCGCTGATCCTTTCCAGGGCGAGCTCGGGCCGGGCGGTACGGCGCAGGGGGTCTGGTCCGAGGCGCGCTCGGATCGAGCGGACCTCCGGCGGCGTGAGCAGCTCGCACGCCGTCGGTCCGCGCAGGTCGACGTAGGCCTCGTCGGTGGACAGCCGCAGCCGCAGGGCGCCGCGCGGTTCCGGCGCCGGGATCACACCGGTCACGAACGTGCCGTAGAGACCCAGGTGGACGTGCAGCGGTTCGGCGCCCTGGAAGGAGTAGAACAGGTGCTTGCCGTAGGGCTCGACCCGGCGCAGCCGCCGGCCGTCGATGCGCGCGGCGCCATCGGCGAACCGGCCCTGCGGGCTCACAGCGGAGACCGGTCGCCCGGCGAGCAACCGCGTGTGCTCGCGGGCCAGCCGGTGGATCGTGTGGCCCTCCGGCATCAGCCGGGAGGTGGCGGCAGTTCGCCCGAGCGCTCGTAGTCGGCGAGCTCCCGCAGCCGCCGGACGTGCCGCTGCTCGCCCGAGAAGGCGGTGGCGAGGAAGATCTCGGCGTAACGCAGCGCGTCGGCCTCGGCGTACATCCGTGCGCCGAGGCTGACCACGTTGGCGTCGTTGTGCTCCCGCCCGAGCCGGGCGGTCTCCTCCGAGAAGGCCAGGGCGCACCGCACCCCGGGCACCTTGTTCGCCGCGATCGCCTCGCCGTTGCCCGAACCGCCGATCACGATGCCGAGGCTGCCCGGCTCGGCTGCGGTGCGGGTCGCCGCGAGCAGCACGTACGGCGGGTAGTCGTCCTCCGGGTCGTACGCCGCCGGACCGCAGTCCACCGGCTCGTGGCCGAGCTCGGCCAGCCGGGCCATCAGCCGCGACTTGAGCTCGAAACCGGCGTGGTCGGAGCCGAGGTAGACCCGCACGCCGGGCAGTGTCGCAGAACCTGGCAGTCAGGCATCCGGTCGGCGGTAGTGGAAGAAGCGCCCCCCGGTCCTCTCTCGTGAAGCCCACCGCCTCGTAAAGCGCGAGCGAAGCGGGGTTGTCCGCCGACGAAAGGACCGTTGCTCGGTCGGCACCGAGGGCCGCCAAGCGTCGCAGCCCCTCCCGAAGGACGGCTCCTGCGGCACCCGTCGGCGGTGATCCGGGTGCGTCCCCACCGGCTCGAACTCACCGACGCCTGACCTGGGGTCGAACCAGATGATGGCGTAGGCCACGAGGCTGCCGTCATGATCGACCGCGACCAGGTCGAGATCCGGCCGGTAGACCGGTGCGGCGCGCAGCCGCGCGTACGCCTCGAGGGTGACCTTCGATGGTGCCCAGACTTCCCGATGCAGGTCCACGCGCGCCGACCACTCACCTTCGTCGCCGACAGGACGCACGAGGTAGGGCTGCCCATCTACCAGGTCGGCGCATTGCGCCGACAGTGGGCATGCGAAGCGCACCATCCCGCTGTAAGGCTCACCTCGGCGGGTGCGCCGGTGCATGTCGGGCATGAACCCGCGACGCTCCACCTCGAGTCGCCACGTCGGGTCTTGGTCGAGCACCTCTGTTCGCAGCTCGGCGTCCGCTTCCGGCGGCATCCGCTGGACGGCAAGGTCGAGCACGTCGGCACCGAAGTGAGCGCGCTCCTTCTCGTCGTCCGTGAGCGGTTGTGGCTCCACGCTGCCGCCGTCCAACAGCGCGAAACCGAGCAACGACCCGTCGGCCCGCTCCCAGATCACCACGCGGTCGCGGGGGTCGGCGACCGTGTTCTGGTACAGCATCCAGACAAGATCTCCTGGGTGCAGTGACCAGCCACCGCTGCGAGAACGTTGCGCCTCCGACAGGGCTGCCAGCAACCGTCGGAGGTCGTCATCGCCGGCGAACGGCCGCCGGGTCCACCCGCGCAACTTCCCTCCAAGGCAGTCAATCGGCAGGGCCCGGTGGCTCCGGCGCAACCGCCTATCCCGATCCCCCACGTAGGCGGTCACCAACCGTTTCGGCGCCCGCGCCAGCCGGGCCGCCAGCTCGGGTGCGTCCGGACGCCATTGCGCTGCGCCGGCGCCGGACCGCCCGCCGGTCTCCGGCCGCGCTATCGCCAGACGTCTTCTCAGGTGGCCACGTCTACCGCCCTGCTGCCTAGAGCTGCATCGCCTTCGTCTCGAGGAACTCCTCGAGACCCGCCCGGCCGAGCTCACGGCCGTTGCCCGACTGCTTGTAGCCGCCGAAGGGGGCGACCGGGTTGAAGCGGCCACCGTTGACGTCGACCTGGCCGGTGCGCATACGCCGGGCGAAGGCGATCGCGCGGTTGCGGTCGCCCGACCACACGCCGCCGGCCAGCCCATAGATGCTGTCGTTGGCCAGCTCGAGCGCCTCGTCCTCGTCGGCGTACGGGAGGATCGCCAGCACCGGGCCGAAGATCTCCTCGCGCGCGATCGTCATCTCCGGCCGTACGTCGGCGAAGACCGTTGGCCGCACGTAGTAGCCGGACTCCAGTCCCGCGGGCGCATCGGCACCGCCGGCGACCAGCCGGGCGCCCTCGGCCAAGCCCAGCTCGATGTAGGCGCGGACGCGGTCCCGCTGTGCCGCCGAGGCGACCGGTCCCAGCTTGGTGCCTTCGGCGTCCGGCGGCCCGACCTGCATTGCCTCTGCCGCGGCGGCGGCGAGGGATACCGCCTCCTCGTAGTGGTCGGCCGGCACGATCATCCGAGTCCACGCCGTACAGGTCTGGCCAGAGTTGAGGAAGGCGTTGTTGACCCCTACCTTGACCGCCCGCGGCAGGTCGGCGTCGGGAAGGACGACGTTGGCGGACTTTCCCCCAAGCTCGAGGGCCACCCGCTTGACCGTCCCGGCGGCCAGCTCGAAGACTCGCTTGCCGGCGCGGGTTGAGCCGGTGAACGACACCATGTCCACGTCGGGATGGGCAGCCAGCGCCTCACCGACGACCGGCCCAGTGCCGGTGACCAGGTTGAAGACCCCCGCCGGCAGCCCCACCTCGTCGACCATCTCGGCGAGTAGGAACGCCGACAGTGGCGCCACCTCGCTCGGCTTCAGCACGAACGTGCAGCCGGCAGCCAGCGCGGGTGCCAGCTTGGCCACCACCTGGTGCAGCGGATAGTTCCACGGCGTGATCGCGGCGACGACACCCACCGGCTCCCGAACGACGAGGGAGTTGCCGACCTGCTCCTCGAAGGAGTACGCCGACAGCAGCTCGGCGTAGCTCGCCAGGACCGCGATCGGCAGCCCGGTCTGCACGGCGACGGCAAACTTGATCGGCGCGCCCATCTCGGCCGAGATGGTGCGGGCCACCTCCTCCTGGCGGGCGGAGAGCGCCTCATGCAGAGCCGAGAGGTACTTCGCGCGCTGCTCGGTTGTGGTCGCCGCCCAGCCGGGAAAGGCCCGGCGCGCCGCCGCCACGGCCACCCCGACGTCCTCGGGCGTACCGGCCGGGATGCTGGCCACCACCTCTTCGGTGGCGGGGCTGACGACATCGATCGTCTCGGTGTCGGCCGGTGCTCTCCACGCCCCGTCGACGTAGAAGGCGTTGCGGTCGCGACGCAACATGGCGGTCCTCCGTCTGTGGACGTACCGCCCAGGCTAGTGCGGCGTAGCTCCCTGTCGGTGGTGGGTGGCCGGCAGGTGCCGGAGGTCGAACCGACTTGACCACTGTGCATGTGCTGGAGTGGTCACGCCAACTAGCCGAGGAGCCGCCGGCCCCGACCGGTGGTCAGCCGACATGCGAGACTGCGGGTCACTGATCACTCGATCGAAAGGACCCCGCGCCGGTGGCCGGCAACAACATCCACCGTGACGAGGCCCGGGAGCGGGCTCGCCTCATCTCCGTCGCCTCCAACACCGTCGACCTTGACCTCACGACTGGTGACGCGACGTTCCGGTCGACCGCGGTCATCCGCTTCGACTGCCGGGAGCCGGGGGCCGGCACCCACGTCAACCTCACGGCGCCCGCGGTGCAGGAGGTCACGCTCAACGGCACGGCACTCGATCCGGACGCGGTCTTCGACGGCAACCGCATCACCCTGGACACCCTCGCGGCGGCCAACGAGCTGCGGGTCGTCGCCGACTGCCTCTACATGCGCACCGGGGAGGGGCTGCACCGGTTCGTCGACCCGGTCGATGACGAGGTCTATCTGTACACCCAGTTCGAGACCTTCGACGCGCACCGGATGTACGCCTGCTTCGACCAGCCGGACCTGAAGGCGGTCTTCGAGCTGGCCGTCACGGCGCCGAGGAGCTGGCAGGTCGTGTCCAACATGGCGCCCGTCGGAGACCCGGACCCGGCAGGAGCAGAGAGCAGCGTCTGGCGGTTCGTCCCGACCCCGAAGATGTCGACCTACATCACCGCCCTGATCGCCGGGTCCTACGCCGTGGTCCGCGACCGGCACGGTGACATCGACCTCGGCATCTACTGCCGCCAGTCGCTGGCCGAACACCTCGACGCCGACGAGCTCTTCACGGTCACCAAGCAGGGGTTCGACTTCTTCGAGCGCGAGTTCGACTACGCCTACCCCTTCGGCAAGTACGACCAGCTCTTCGTGCCGGAGTTCAACGCCGGAGCCATGGAGAACGCCGGCGCGGTCACCTTCCTCGAGGACTACATCTTCCGGTCCAAGGTGACCGACGCGGCCTACGAGCGGCGCGCCGAGACCGTGCTGCACGAGATGGCGCACATGTGGTTCGGCGACCTCGTGACGATGCGCTGGTGGGACGACCTGTGGCTGAACGAGTCCTTCGCCACCTACATGGCGGTGCTCTGCCAGTCCGAGGCGACCCGCTTCACCAGCGCATGGACCGCGTTCGCCAACGTGGAGAAGGGCTGGGCCTACCGCCAGGACCAGCTGCCCTCGACGCATCCGGTCGCTGCCGACATCGAGGACAACGAGGCCGTCAAGGTCAACTTCGACGGCATCACCTACGCCAAGGGCGCCTCGGTGCTCAAGCAGCTGGTCGCCTGGGTCGGTCGCGAGGAGTTCATGGCCGGGCTGCGCACCTACTTCCGCCGCCACGAGTACGCCAACACCACCCTCGCCGACCTGCTCGCCGTACTCGAGGAGTCCTCCGGCCGCGACCTGACGGCCTGGTCCAAGGAGTGGTTCGAGACCGCGGGGGTCAACACGCTCCGCGCCGGTTTCGACGTGGACCCGGCCGGCGCCTTCTCCTCCTTCGCCGTCGTGCAGGAGGCTCCCGAGGACTACCCGACGCTGCGGTCACATCGGGTGGCCATCGGCCTCTACGACCGGTCCGAGGCGGGGCTGGTACGCCGGGAGCGCGTGGAGACCGACATCGTCGGCCCGCGGACGGAGGTGCCGGAGCTCGTGGGCCGGCGCCAGCCGGACGTCGTACTGGTCAATGACGACGACCTCACGTACGCCAAGATCCGGCTCGACGAGCGGTCCATGGCCACTGTGACCGACTCGATCGGCGACTTCACCGAGTCACTGCCGCGCGCGCTGTGCTGGGCTGCGTCATGGGACATGACCCGAGACGCCGAGCTCGCGACGCGGGACTACCTCACGCTGGTGCTCGGCGGGATCGACCGCGAGACCGACGTCGGAGTCGTGCAGGTGCTGCTACGCCAGGCCGAGCTCGCCGTCGACTTCTACGCCGACCCCGGCTACCGGGAGACCGGCCGCCGGCGGCTGGGCCGGGCGGCGCAGGACGCCATGCGATCGGCCGAGCCGACCAGCGACCACCAGCTGGCCTGGGCCCGCGCCTTCGCCTCCGCCAGCACCTCAGCGTCGGACGCCGCCGAGCTGCGCGGGCTGCTGGAAGGCACCCGTCCGGTCGAAGGGCTCGCCATCGACACCGAGATGCGCTGGCTCCTGATCCGCCGGCTGGTGGCTCTGGGGGCCGCCGGCGACGATGAAATCGCGGCCGAGCTCGAGCGCGACAGCACCTCGGCGGGAGCCCGGCACGCCGCGGCCGCCCGGGCGGCCCGGCCCACCGCGGAGGCCAAGGCACAAGCATGGGCCGCGCTGGTCGACTCCGACGAGCTGCCCAACGCCGTACAGACCGCGACCATCGCCGGCTTCCAGCAGGTAGGCCAGCGGGAGCTGCTCCGGCCCTACGTCGACCGTTACTTCGCCGCGGTCGAGCGGCTGTGGGCGGATCGGACCACGGAGATGGCACAGAACCTGGTCGTCGGCCTCTATCCAGCGCTGCTGCCCGAGCAGTCGACACTGGAGCGGACCGACGACTACCTCCGCAGAGCGCAGCCCGTGCCGGCTCTGCGTCGGCTGCTCATCGAGGGGCGCGCCGGAGTGGCCCGCGCGCTGCGGGCGCAGCGACTCGACGCAGCGGCAGCCGCGGCCAGCTAGGAGGCGCAGCGCGCGGCGCTCAGGCCGGGACGGCAGCCGGGCCGGCGGCCTCCGCCAACATCCGCAGGCCGGCCACCAGACCGCCCGTCAGATCCCCGCCACCGAACGAGCTGCACATCGACAGCGCCGCGAGCGCGCACGCCCGGTCGTCCACCCGGTCCCGAGCCTCGCGCCCGACGACAACCTCCAGGCGGCGCTGACCGGGCGCGGCAAAGATCAGCACGCCGCGGAGCGCCTGCTCACCAAGAGCCGCGTGCAGGCGCTCGGCGTAGCGGCGCACGTCGCCCTCCGCCGCGCCGACGAACACCGAGAAGTGCAGCCCGGTCTCGGCGCTCGCGATGGCTGCCGCCCGGCTCAGGTCGTGCAGCTGCGCGTCGGTGAAGGCCTCACCACTCGGCACTGGCACCACCTCCGGTCACCCTGCCGCTCGCCCTGGCGGCGGCCACGGCGGCGTTTGGGTCGGCCGGTCCAGCGAACCAGATCGGGTCGAAGTCCCACGGACGACCCGGCCGGTATCGCGGCCGGTGCCGTAGCCCACCGACCACCACCAGCAACGCGACCAACCCGACGATCGCAAGCGGGATGCCGCCGAAGAGCAGCAGCGCGTTGACCAGCCCGATGCCGTGCTCGGGCTCCTCCCCGTCAGAGAGCGCGAGTGCCGGAGCAGCTGGCAGCAGGAAGGACGCCACCCCGACGACTACGGCGGCGCCCCGGCGCGGCGCGGATAGGGTCACGGTCTCCTCGATCTCGGCCCGGCGGGGTCGTCGCCCGCAGACCGTACCGAAGCGCCGACCGGTTTCCCGCCGAGGGCCTCGGCCAGCCGGCGTACGCCGGGAGCCACTCGCAGCTCCTCCAGCGACGCCGGAGCGAAGCCGTCCCCGTCGGGCCTGGCAACGGGGAGCAGCCAGTTCGGGTACTCGGTGGTGGTCCCTGGCCAGTTGGGCCGGCGCGGGTCGCCCACCCCGTCGGCGAGCGCCGCCAGCACGAGCCGGCACGGTGTACGCGCAAGCAGCGCATACATCGCCGCGACCACGTCCGGGGCCGCCGCACCGTCCGCGTCGTCGTACAGTCCCCACGAGCGCAGCGCGGCGAGCAGCTCGGCACGCTCGTGCGGCGGCCCGCCCGCGAGGAAGCCGGCCGCGGTCGGCAGGTCGTGGGTCGAGACGCTGGCCGCCGCCTGCTCCCGCCATCGTTGCGGTGGCAACAGCGCACCCTCGTCGTCGCGCTGGAACCACAGCACAGCGCTGCCGAGCATCCCGCGGTCGGTGAGCGCCGCACGCACCCGCGGCTCGACCGTGCCGAGGTCCTCGCCGATCAACATCGCGCCGGCCCGATGCGCCTCGAGAGCCAGTACGCCGAGCAGCGCCTCGTCGTCGTAGCGGACGTACGTGCCATCCGCCGGAGGCTCGCCGGCCGGAACCCACCACTGCCGGAAGAGTCCCAGAACGTGATCAACGCGCAGTCCGTCGGCGTACCGCAGGACGGAGCGGAGCAGGTCGCGGTAGGGCGCGTAGCCGAGCTCGGCCATCCGGTCAGGGCGCCACGGCGGCAGCCCCCAGCTCTGGCCCATCGGGGCGAACGCGTCGGGCGGCGCACCGATCGTCACCGACTCGGCCAAGACGTCCTGCAGCGCCCAGGCGTCGGCGCCGCCCGGATCGGCGCCCACCGCGAGGTCGTGCAGCACTCCCACCGACATGCCGGCCGCCGCGGCGGCCGCCTGTGCCCGGGCCAGCTGGTCCTCGCAGCGCAGCTGCAGCCAGGCGTGGAAGGCGACCCGGTCCGCCAGAGCGTCAGCCGCCGCGATGACCTCCGGGCCATCCGGACGCCGGAGCCCGGACGGCCAGTGCTGCCAGGGCAGCCCATGTCGCTCGGCCAAGGCGCAGAACACGGCGTAGGTCTGCAGGGCCGCGCCGCGGTCGAGACGGAACTCCGCCAGCTCGCCGCCATGGTGGCGCTGCGCCAGCGGCCAGAGCAGCTCCCAGGCGACGGCCTTGGCCGCCCACACGGCGTCACGGTCGATCCGGTCGCCGTCGGGCGGCAGTCGAAGCGCATCGACCCGGGCCCGGATCGCGCCGTCGGCGTCGGCGTCGGCGTACTCGGCCATCGCCTCGACCCGCAGGTAGAGCGGGTTCCACCAGCGCCGGCTCGACGGGTAGTACGGAGAAGCCTCGACCGGGGACACCGGCGAGATCGCGTGCAGCGGATTGCACAGCACCGCCGCCGCCCCCTGCTCCGCACCGCTCCAGCGAGCCAGCTCGGCCAGGTCGGCGAGGTCGCCCATCCCCCACGAGCCGGCGGAGCGCACGGCGTACAGCTGGACCGTCCAGCCCCACGCCTGCCGGTCCGGCGCGGCCGGCACGGTGAGCCGGTCGGGGCCGACGACGAGCGTGGCGGTCCCGGCGCGGCCCGCCAGCGTGGCCACCAGCCGGTGCCAGCCCAGCGGCAGGTCCACCGGCGGCCGGCTCGCCCAGGCGGCGTAGCGCTCGCCGTCCACCAGCCTGGTCTCCACCGGCTGGGGGGCCACGGGAAGCTCCACCGTCCGGCCGTCCTCGAGCTCGGCCCGGACCCGGGGCGGCGGCCCGGCCGGACCGCGCACGACGACCGGCGCCGGCGAGCCGGGTCCCAGCACCACCGTCGGCGAGAGCAACCGCAGCCATGGCGCCCGCTGTGCCGCCGCCAGCGCCGCCGAAATCGCGTCTTGGGTGCCGGCATCGACGTCGAGCGCCGCGAGCACCCGTACCACGGTGTCCCTGGCCACCACCACCGTCCGGTCGTCCGGACCGACGTACGACGTGGCCACCCCGTGCGCGGCGGCCAGCTCGGCCAGCGGCCGCTCGACCTCCTGGCCGGTCACCCGACTCACCAGATGTCGGGGTGCCGGTCCCGCCACGGGACGGTGGCCTCGAGCTGCGCGGACAGCGCCAGCAAGGTGGCCTCGTCCGCCGGTCGGCCGACCAGCATGACGCCGATCGGCAGCCCCTCGTCCGTCCAGTGCAGCGGGACGTTGACCGCCGGCTGCCCGGTGACGTTGTAGACCGCCGTGTACGGCGTGAACGCGATCTGGCGCTCCAGCTCGGCCGCCGGGTCGTCGTCGTTACGCAGCCCGCCGACCGGAGCCGGCGGCTCGGCCAGCGTCGGAACCAGCACGGCGTCGTACGCCGCGGTGCGCACGATGGCCTGCCGCGACTGCTGCTGCAGGTCGGCGTAGGCCGCGCAGTACTGCGGCCCGGAGACCACCCGGCCGCGCTCCCGGAGGTAGCGGGTCAGCGGCCGCAGCCGGGCCTCGTCCGCACCGTCCACCGGCGTCAGCGCCGCACCCACCGACCACAGTGTCAGGAACAGCGGCATCGCCCCGGGGCCGAACGGCGCCTCGATGTCCTCGACCTCGTGCCCCAGCTTCTCCAGCACCGAGCTCGCCGACTCGTACGCCGCCAGGCAGTCCGGGTGCAGCCGGTCCTCGATCACGCCCGGCGCACGGTAGCGGCCGATCCGCAGCGGACCGCCGAGCCGGTCGGGGTCGGCGTAGGTCAGGAACGGTCGAGGCGGCGGCGGCGCCCAGTGCGGGTCGCCGGGCATCGGCACCGCCATCGCGTCGAGCATCGCGGCCGCGTCGGCCACCGTGCGGGCCAGCGGGCCGCTCCAGCCCAGGCCGTTGACGTCGCCGCCCAGCGGCCCGTTGCTGACCCGGCCGCGGCTCACCTTGACGCCGAACAGCCCACAGACGCTGGCCGGGATGCGGACCGACCCGCCGCCGTCGCTGCCCTGTGCGAAGGGCACCAGACCGGCGGCGACGGCAGCCGCCGCTCCCCCGCTGGAGCCGCCGGCGGAGCGACCGAGGTCCCACGGCGTACGAGCCGGTGGCGCCACCTCGGGCTCGGTGTAACACGGCAGCCCGAACTCCGGCGTGTTCGTCTTGCCGAGGCTGATCGTGCCCGCGGCACGCAACAGGGTGACGACGTGGCTGTCGAGCTGCGGGACGAAGTCGGCGTACGCCGCGCTGCCCAACGTCGTCCGCACGCCGGCGGTGAGCGCCAGGTCCTTGATGGCGGTGGGTACGCCGTGCAGCGGCGGTACGTCTCCGCCGCCGCTGCGCACCGCTGCCGCCGCGGCGCGCGCCGCCGCACGGGCCGCCTCCGCGGTGACGGTCACGAAGGCGCCGACCGTCATACCAAGCCGGTCGATCCGGTCGAGGTAGTGATCGACAAGCTCGACGGGGCTCAGCTGTCCCGCCCTGATCGCGGCCGCCTGCTCCAGCGCGGCCAGATCGTGCAGCTCCGCCACGTCAGGCGCTCGCCGTCTCGTCCAGCGCGTCGCCGACGCTGAGGTAGCGGTGCCAACCGGGCTCGACCCGACCGTTGCGCAGGATCCGCCACTGCATCCCGCTCGGGGCGCGCGGCGCCCGGCGCAGCCGCCAGCCCAGGTCGGCGATCGCCCGGTCGGCCTTGGCGTGGTTGCACCGACCGCAGGCCGACACCACGTTGTCCCAGCTGTGCTGGCCCCCGCGGCTCTTCGGTACGACGTGATCGAGGCTCGTCGCCGGCGCGTTGCAGTAGACGCAGCGCCCACCGTCGCGGGCAAAGACGGCCCGCCTGGTGAGTGGGACCGAAGGTCGGTAGGGCACCCGGACGTAGCGGGTCAGCCGCACGACGGTCGGCACGGCCACCACCCTCCGCTCGCTGTGCAGCAGCTCGTCACCGAGCTCCACCGACACCGCTCTCGCGCTGAGCACCAGGACGACGGCCCGTCGCGACGGTACGACACCGAGAGGCTCGTACGTCGCATTGAGCACCAGCGCCTGACCCACGCCCACAAGTCAACTATGCCGGGTCGGCCCTGCGCATCAGGCTTCCGGCCTGCGGCGTCGCGAGACCACGCGACTCACCGGCCGCGCTGGTGTCAGTTTCGGCGCCGGGCCCCGCGTCCGGCGTACCGGCTGCGACACATCGGTGCAGTGAAGCCGGTGTCTCTCGCTGGCGTGAAGATGCCTTGGTCATCGAAGATCTTCGGTGCTCCCGTCGGTCCCCGGCGGTCCCTGGGACACTATCCGCGTGAGCGAGGCAGCCGGCACGACCTTCTACGACGCCGTCGGCGGCGAGGAGACGTTCCGTCGGCTGGTGGCCCGCTTCTACGCCGGCGTACGGCAGGACCCGTTGCTGCGGCCGATCTACCCGGAGGAGGACCTCGCCGACGCCGAGGTCCGGCTGCGGATGTTCCTCATGCAGTACTGGGGCGGCCCCCGCACCTACAGCGAGCAGCGCGGACACCCGCGGCTGCGGATGCGACACGCGCCGTTCGCCATCGGCCCGGCCGAGCGCGACGCCTGGCTGCGCAACATGCGCGGTGCGGTCGACTCCCTCGAGCTGGCGCCCGACGCCGACGCCCTCCTGTGGAACTACCTGGAGTCCGCGGCCCACTCGCTGGTGAACCGGCCATGAGTGGGCCGGTCGCGACCCGGCCGGCCGAACCATCCGACTGTCCCGCGATAGCCCAGCTGGTGGCAGCGGCATACGGCCCGTACGTCGAGCGCATCGGCCGACCGCCAGGGCCGATGCTCGCCGACTATGCCGACGTGGTCAGCCGGGGGCAGACCTGGGTGGCGCAGGACGACGACGGTGGGTTGCTCGGTGTCCTGGTCCTGGAGCGGGCGGAGGACCACCTGCTGCTCAACAACGTCGCCGTCCGGCCGGGCGTCCAGCGGCGCGGTGTCGGTCGGTTGTTGCTACAGCTTGCGGAGGAGCGGGCAGCGGCGCTCGGGCTGCCGGAGATTCGGCTCTACACCAACGAGGCCATGTCGGAGAACCTGAACTACTACCCGCGGCATGGCTACCTGGAGACCCACCGGACGACCGAGAACGGCTATCGCCGCGTCTTCTTCACCAAGGTGCTTAGGTCCGCGAAGCATGAGCGCTCCGTCTAGTCGCGGACCAGCTTGCGATAGGTGACCCGGTGCGGCCGCGCCGCCTCCGCACCCAGTCGGGCGATCTTGCTGGCCTCGTAGTCGGCGTAGTTGCCCTCGAACCAGACGACCTCGCTCTCGCCCTCGAATGCCAATATGTGGGTCGCGATCCGGTCGAGGAACCAGCGGTCGTGACTGATCACTACCGCACAGCCGGGGAAGGTAAGCAGCGCGTCCTCGAGCGAGCGCAGAGTGTCCACGTCGAGGTCGTTGGTCGGCTCGTCGAGCAGCAACAGGTTGCCGCCCCGCTTCAAGGTGAGGGCCAGGTTGAGCCGGTTGCGCTCGCCTCCGGAGAGGACGCCAACCGGCTTCTGCTGGTCCGGCCCCTTGAAGCCAAAGGTGCCGACGTACGCCCGGCTCGGCATCTCGCGACTGCCTACCTTGATGTAGTCGAGACCGTCTGAGATCGCCTGGAAGACCGTCTTGGCCCCGTCGAGACCGGAGCGGGACTGGTCGACGTAGGCGATCTGAACGGTCTCGCCGACCCGCAGCTCGCCGCCGCCGGGCTGCTCCTCGCCGATCAGCATCCGGAACAGCGTGGTCTTGCCGGCGCCGTTCGGCCCGATGACACCGACGATGCCGCCCCGGGGCAGCGAGAACGACAGCTCGGCTATGAGCAGCAGGTCGCCGTACGCCTTGGTGAGGCCCGACGCCTCGACGACGACGTTGCCGAGCCGCGGGCCGGGCGGTATCGCGATGTCGTCGAAGTCCATCGGCTTGGACTGCTCGGCTGCGGCGACCAGCTCCTCGTAGCGGTTGAGCCGGGCCTTGCCTTTGGCCTGCCGGCCGCGGGCGTTGGAGCGCACCCACTCGAGCTCGCGCTCGAGGATCTTCTTGCGGTTGGCGTCCTTCTGCCCCTCGATCCGCATCCGGGTGGTCTTGGTGTCGAGGTAGGTCGTGTAGTTGCCCTCGTAGGGGTAGGCCCGGCCGCGGTCGAGCTCGAGGATCCACCCCGCCACGTTGTCCAGGAAATAGCGGTCGTGGGTGACGGCGAGCACCGTGCCGGCGTACTGCGCCAGGTGGTTCTCCAGCCACTCCACGCTCTCGGCGTCGAGGTGGTTGGTGGGCTCGTCGAGCAGCAGCAGGTCCGGCTGCTGGAGCAGCAGCTTGCACAGCGCGACCCGGCGCCGCTCCCCGCCGGAGAGCACGGAGACGTCGGCGTCGCCTGGCGGCACGCGCAACGCGTCCATGGCCATCTCGACCTGACTGTCGAGCTCCCAGCCGTTGACGTGCTCGATCTTCTCCATCACCTCGCCCTGCTCAGCGAGGAGTACGTCGAAGTCGGCGTCCGGCGCGCCCATCTTCTCGTTGATCTCCTCGAACCGGATCAGCAGCTCTCGGGTGGCCTTTACGCCTCCCTCGACGTTGCCGCGGACGTCCCTGCTCTCGTCGAGCTGCGGCTCCTGCATGAGGATGCCGACCGAGGACCCCGGGCTCAGCGTCGCGTCGCCGTTGGACGGATGGTCCAGCCCGGCCATGATCTTGAGAACGGACGACTTGCCGGCGCCGTTGGGGCCGACCACGCCGATCTTGGCACCGGGAAGGAACGCCAGCGTGACGTTGTCGAGGATGACCTTGTCGCCGTGCGCCTTGCGCACGTTGCGCATGGTGTAGATGAACTGCGCCATGGGTTCTGCTGCGTCCTTCGCCTGGGGGGTCTTCGGCGTACGGCGTCGAGTGTCGGCGTACGCCGTCCAGCATGCCTGCCGCGAGGGTGGTCGCCCAAACCGGTTCGGCCGCAATCTTGATCATGGCCGGCTGATGGGACACTGAGGCTCATCACGCGCCCGTAGCTCAGCCGGATAGAGCAAGTGCCTTCTAAGCACGAGGTCGCAGGTTCGAGTCCTGCCGGGCGCGCCCTCCCCGGAACGGTTGGTGACGCACCGACGCCGGCTCAGCGGCACAATGCCCGGATGCACTTCGGCCTGTTCCTGCCCCCGTTCGAGGAGTTCGCCGAACCCCAGCGGGTCGTCGAGCTGGCGCAGACGGCCGAGGAACGTGGCTGGGATGGCCTGTTCCTCTGGGACCACATGCTGGCCGAACCCGGAATGGCGGTCGCCGACAGTTGGGTGACCATGGCCGCCGTCGCGTCGGCGACCCGCACGATGCGGATCGGCGCCCTCGTCACGCCGCTGGCCAGACGCCGCCCCTGGGTCCTGGCTCGGCAGATCGTCACGCTCGACCGGCTGTCGAACGGCCGGCTGGTCGTCGGGGTAGGCCTTGGCGACGACGGCTGGGGGGAGTTCAGCTCCTTCGGCGAGCAGACCGACCCGAAGCTGCGGGGTGAGGTTCTCGACGAAGCGCTCGAGCTGCTGCAGGAGCTGATGTCCGGACAGCCGGTCCACTTCGCGGGCCAGCATTTCGCCGTCGACGCGAAACCGTTCCTGCCCCGGCCGATGCAGGAGCCGATCCCGATCTGGGCGGCCTGCCGGTGGCCGAACCGCAAGCCACTGGTCCGCGCCGCCAGGTTGCACGGCTGCTTCCCCATCTTTCCCGCACCCGAGCCGCCGCCGCCTCCCGATCCCGAAGACGTACGCCTGCTGCGCGAGCAGCTGGCGGATCTGGGAGCCCGGCCCGGATTCGATCTGGTCATCCGCTACGCCGTTCCTCCAGAGAAGAACGACCGAGCGGAGGCGAGGGCGAACCTCGAGGCGGCGGGAGCCACCTGGGTGCTGGCCAGCTTCGGCCCGGGACAGCCCGTCGACATGGTTGAAGAGATCGTCCAAAGCGGACCATCGTCGTACTTCTGACCGGTGGGAAGCCGCCGCTGCTCTCCGCGTCGCCCGGGCGGCGTGACGTCTCGACCGATGGGTACCCGTGCGGCATGCCGAATTCCGAAGCACATGGCCGGGTAGCTGACGCCGACGGAGACGAGACTCGCGGGGAGGCGGTGGCTCAGTCGTCCGAGTCGGCGTACGACGCCGACTACGCCGCCGCCGAGCAGGGGCCAGATGACGCAGACGTCAACGCCAGAGCGGACCTGCTGCCGGAGGAGCGGGCCGCCGGTAGCGATGACCCCGAGGCGCAGGCGAGAGCGATTCTCGAGGACTCGCTGCTGCGAACCGAGGTGCCCGGGACCGCGCCGAGCACGCACCTGGAACACCGACGTTCCGAGGACACCGTCTGAGGCGCGCCGTCGCCCACCTACCGGTCGGCGGGCGCGCGGGTGATCCGCCGCATCAACAGCACGCTCGCCGCCGTGACGGTCGCCAGCAAAGCCAGCGGGATCGGCAGACAACAGCCGCCGACCGAGACCCGTGCGCCGCGCCGGGTGGTCGTCGAGTAGTAGGGGAAAGGCCCGAAGAGCCCGACCCGGCCGCGCCGACGAAGGGCGTTGCCGGGCGGTAGCCCGCGATAGGGGCTGTACGCCCGCGGGACTCCGGGGGGCGGGGGCGGTCGCCGCCCCCGGAACAGCCGCTTCAGCACGAAGGCGCGAGCAAGAAGGCGCAGCAGACCCATGGGCCGCTCGTTACCCGCGCCGCACGACGGTCAAGCCGCCGGTCCCGCGACCCACCGCCCCACCGCGCCCAGGCACTCACGCCATGTGGCGCAACGCATCAAGCAGCCGGTCGACCTCCGCGGCGGTGTTGTAGTGCACCAGGCCGGCCCGGACGGCGCCGCCGGTGTCCTCCAGGCCGAGCCGGCGCATGAGCTCGAAGGCGTAGTAGTTGCCGTCCCACGTGCAGATGCCCTCGCCGCCCAGGCACTCGGTCACCTCGCGGGGAGCCCGCTCGCCCAGCCGGAAGGCGACGGTCGGCGTACGCCGCGCGGCCGCGCCGTAGACCCTGGCGCCGGGCAGCTCGCCCAGCCCGGCGAGGAGCTTGCCGAACAGCTCCGTCTCGTAGTCGGCCACCGCGGCCATCGACCGCAGCACCCGCTCCCGGCGGTTTCCCGTACCGGGCACCAGGTCGGCTAGGTGGTCGACCGTCGCGGCGAGGCCAGCGTACAGCTCGAAGGGCGGCGTCCCGGTCTCGAACCTGTCCGGCACGGTCTCGGGTGAGGGGATGAGCTTGTCCGGCCGCAGCGACTCGAGCAGGGCGGGGTCGGCGACGACCGCGCCCAGATGCGGCCCGCCGAACTTGTACGACGAGAGCGCGAAGAAGTCGGCGCCGAGGCCCCCGACGTCGAGCGGCACGTGCGGCGCGGCATGCACCCCGTCGACGTAGACGAGCGCTCCGGCGGCGTGCGCCCGGTCCGCGATCGCCCGTACGTCCGGACGGGTGCCGACGGCGTTGGACGCGGCGGTCACCGCGACCAGCCGGGTGCGCGCGGACACCAGGTCGTCGTACTGGTCGACCGGCAGCTCGCAGGTCTCGGGATCGATATCGGCCCACCGCACCTCAGCCCCCACCCGCTCGGCCGCAAGAACCCACGGCCGCACGTTGGCGTCGTGGTCGAGCCGGCTGACCACCACCTCGTCTCCGGCTGCCCACGTCTTGGCCAGCGCGCCGGCGACCGCAAAGGTCAGCGTCGTCATGCTGGGTCCGAGAACGACGCCGCGCAGGTCGCCACCGGTCAGGTCGGCCACCGCCAGCCGAGCCGCATCGACGGTGGCGTCGGCGCGCACGGAGGACGCGAAGGGGCCATGGCGGTTCGAGACCGCCGACCGCAGGCTGGCGGCCACCGCATCGGTGACCACACCGGCTACCTGGGTGCCGCCAGGACCGTCGAGATGGACGAGCCCTTCGGCGAGGGCGGGGTAGCCGGCGCGGACCTGCTCGATGTCGAACACCCGCACAGTTCTACTCCGCCTCTACTCCGCCGCTGCCGGCACCGTCCGCCGCCACATGTCGTGCTGCCGCACCCGTCGCATGCCGACGGATTCATAAAGGACCAGTGCACCGGTCTCGTTGCCGGTGTCGACGCCCAGGCCCACGCGTGGCTGGCCGCGCCGGTGGAACTCGGCGAACGCCGTCAGCAGCAGCCGCCGGCCCAGACCCCGACCGCGGTACGCCGGCAGCACGCCGAGGCCCTGCACCCAGCCCTGCTCCTCCATCGTCCTGCCGATCAGCCCGGCCACCACCGCAGCGTCCAGTTCCGCGAGCCACCACAGCGACTCGTCGAAGCCACTTCGGGCCGACTGCCGGGCCCACCAGACGTCGTAGGACTCCGCGGTACTCCCGAAGTGGTCGCCGAACGCGGTCGTCATGACGGCGTGCATGGCTCGCCGGTCGTCCGCTCCGACGGCCGGCCGGACCTCCCTGCCGGCGGCCTCCGGGAGCGGTGGTGGGCGGTCGCCCAGATCCGCAACCATCCGCGAGAACCGGCGTACGGCGGTGTAGCCGGCTGCGGCGAGCTCGCCGGCGAGGCGGGTGTCCGTCGTGGTGCTTGGCACCGTGACCAGCATGCTCGAATGGCCTGCGGCCGCCGCCTGCCCGGCGGCACGGACCTCGAGCAGCCGCAGCAGGTGCGGTCCGACGGACGAGTCCGCGTCCGGGTGGACCACCAGCTCGCCGTCCGCCGTTGGAGAGCCGATCCGGTTCAACACCGAGGCGGCTGCCATCAGCCGCTCGCCCTCGGTCACCAGCCAGTAGTCGCGGTCGAGATCCAGGCCCGGCCGGGTCAGGTCCTCGACGACGTCGCCCTCTTCGTAGTCGACCTCGCCGATGTCAGCGAGGTCGGCGGCGGCGATGAGGTCGAAGATCGCCCGAACGTCGGCCGTGGTCGGGTGCCGGACGACCAGGTGCACCGGCAGTTCCGAAGTCATACCGACAACTCTGGCGGTCGCCGCGCTGGGCCCCAACCGAAATACTCTGCCGACCGGGTCCGGGAAAGGGGCAGACGTGGCGGGCGATGTCGTAGCGACGGTGCAGGAGGCCTATAGCTTCGCCGGGCCCACGGTCGACCTCGGCGCGCTCGTCGTCGACGGTACGGCGCACGCGGAGGCGCAGGTCCGGCTGCCGCTGGCGATGATGAACCGGCACGGGCTGGTGGCCGGCGCCACCGGCACCGGCAAGACCAAGACGCTCCAGGTGATGGCCGAGCAGCTGTCCGCGGCCGGCGTACCGGTCTTCCTCGCCGACATCAAGGGCGACCTGTCCGGCATGGCTACGGCGGCGCAGCCGAGCGACCGGATCACCGCCCGGGCGACCGAGGTGGGCGGGAACGAGTGGTCGCCGGCCGGGATGCCGGTCGAGTTCTACGCACTCGGCGGCATGGGCACCGGCGCGGCGGTGCGGGCAAAGATCACCTCGTTCGGCCCGGTGCTGCTCGCCAAGGTGCTCGGGCTGGGCGAGGTGCAGTCCTCCTCGCTCGGGCTGGTCTTCCATTACGCCGACGAGAACGGGCTCGACCTCGACGACCTCAAGGACCTGCGCGCAGTCATCACCTACCTGACCAGCGACGACGGGAAGGAGGACCTGGCTTCCCTCGGTGGGCTCTCAAGAGCAACGGCCGGGGTGATCTTGCGCGAGCTGGTCGGCTTCGAGGACCAGGGCGCGGAAGCGTTCTTCGGCGAGCCGGAGCTCGACACCGCGGACCTGCTGCGGACAACGCCCGATGGATCAGGCGTCGTGTCCGTGCTCGAGCTGCCCGGCGTACAGGACCAGCCGAAGCTGTTCTCCGCCTTTCTCATGTGGCTGCTCGCCGACCTCTTCCACGAGCTGCCGGAGGTGGGCGACGTCGACCGGCCCAAGCTGGTCTTCTTCTTCGACGAGGCGCACCTTCTCTTCGACGACGCGTCGAAGGAGTTCCTCGACTCGGTGGCGCAGACGGTCCGCCTGATCCGGTCGAAGGGCGTCGGCGTCTTCTTCGTCACCCAGACGCCGAAGGACGTGCCGGCCGACGTACTGGCCCAGCTGGGCAGCCGGGTGCAGCACGCGCTGCGCGCCTACACGCCGGCCGACGCCAAGGCGCTCAAGGCCACCGTGTCGACGTTCCCGAACTCGGCGTACGACCTCGAGGAGCTGCTGACCACGCTGGGCATCGGTGAGGCGGTGGTCACGGTGTTGTCCGAGACCGGCGCACCGACGCCGGTGGCCTGGACCCGGCTGCGACCGCCGCGCTCGCTGATGGCCCAGCTCGACCCCGCGCAGCAGCGCTCGATGGTGGCCGCGTCCGGGACGGCGCAGCGGTACGCCGAGCCGGTCGATGACGCATCGGCGTACGAGAAGCTGCGGGCGCGTGAGCAGGCACTGCAACAGGCGGTAGGACGCGAGCCCGGACCCGCCCCCGAGCCCGAGCGGCCGGCGGAGCGGCCGGTGCCAACCGGCCGGCCGGCTCCGGCTCCGGATCGAGGTAGGGCTGCGGGCATCTTCGCCTCACCGATCTTCCGGTCCTTCGCCCGATCGGCAGCCAGCGCGGCCGGGCGGGAGATCACGCGATCGCTGTTCGGCACGGCGCCCCGGCGTCGGCGCCGGCGGGGGTTCTTCTAGCGCACCGGGTCTGACCGGACGGTCACGACTTGAGCACCAGGTGCGTACGCCGACCGGTTCGCGGGGTACGGGAGGGCCGTCCCCTCGACTCGGAGGCTTTCTCGTGCGTACCAAGGTGCTCGTCGTTGGCGTACTGCTGGCGCTGCTCGCCGCCTGCGGTGGCAGCAATGACACGAAGGACAACGCTGGCGTCGGCACCAGTGCGAGCCCGACCCCGTCGGGTGCGTGCGCCAGTGCCGGTGAGACCCGCTTCGCAAAGACGAAGTTCGTGCTGCACGCCGGCGTCGCGTTCGGCGCCTTCCACCGCTACATCTACAAGCCCTACCGCGCCGGAGCGTTCAAGTCCGGCGCTCCTGAGCGGACCAAGGCGCTGGCCAAGGCGGGCGCGTCGGCGCTGGTCGTCGCGGTCGAGATCAAGGCGGCGAAGAACGCCGCGGCCGGCGACCCCACGCTGTGCAAGCTGGTGCCGTCGTTGGACCGGCTCAGCGGCCTGGTCAGCACCGTGGCGCCGGGGCTGACCGGCGGGACGTTCAACCCGACGCAGCTCCTCGACCTCAACAAGGGCATCGAGGACTTCAAGTCCAACAGCTCGTCCTCGGGCGCGTCGATTCCAGAGCGGTAGGCGACGGGAGCGGCCGTAGGCTAGGCCCATGAACGACCGGCTGGTGTGGATCGACTGCGAGATGACGGGGCTCGATCTCGGGAAGGACCGGTTGATCGAGGTCGCCGCCCTGGTCACCGACTCCGAGCTGAACATCCTCGGCGGCGGCATCGACATCGTGGTGAGTGCTCCCGATGAGGCGCTGGACAACATGGCCGACGTCGTACGGGAGATGCACACCAGGTCGGGCCTGCTCGACGCCGTCCGCAGCTCAACTGTTGCACTGGAGGAGGCGCAGGAGCAGGTCCTCGGCTATATCCGGGAGCAGGTACCCGAGCGCCGAAAGGCACCGCTGTGCGGCAACTCGATCGGCACCGATCGGGCGTTTCTGGCGCGGGACATGCCCGAGCTCGACGACTGGCTGCACTACCGGGTGGTGGACGTCTCCAGCGTGAAGGAGCTCTGCCGCCGCTGGTATCCAAGGGTCTACTTCCACTCGCCGGTGAAGGCGGGCGGTCACCGGGCGCTGGCCGACATCACCGAGAGCATCGAGGAGCTGCGGTACTACCGCGCGACGATCTTCGTGCCCCAGCCTGGCCCCGACGGGACCGAGGCGAAGGCGGCAGCCGGAACAGCCCCGACCGCGCCGCCGTCGACAATCACACCTGACTGAGGCGACAGCGCCTCGGTACACTGCGACAGCGCGGGTCAACCCCGCCGTGGTGGGCGTAGCTCAGCTGGTAGAGCACCGGGTTGTGGTCCCGGTTGTCGCGGGTTCGAGCCCCGTCGCTCACCCCACGCTCGTGCACTTTCGGGAGACGACCGAGCCGGACCTGCCGCTGTCGACGACGGTGCTGGCGAGATGGTGCGACCGGGGACGGCAGGTGGCTGACCGGCCGTGCCCGCCGTGGCGGGTTGCCCGGCTCTGCCAGAACGTGGCGGCCGCCGATCCCAGCGGCCGGGGGCAGCGTCATGGGCCTCACGACCTCGCCCGACTAGTCGTGGCCGAGACGGGTCACAGGGTGCCCATCCAGTACTGCTGGCTCCGGTCGACGACAGCTGCGACGTCGTGGACGCCGGAAGCTCGACGCGGTTCCCGGCCCGCCGACGGACCTGCGGGACGTGGTGGCCTCCTTCGTACGGCGGCTGCGTACCGAGGGCACCCGCTCTTCGGCTCGCTCGATGACCTGGTACGTGACGGTCGCCGGCCACCACCGGGTGCGGAGTCAGTACGCCGAGGCCTACTACTCGCCGGTAACCGTGGTGGCGGGCCGGCCGGCGGCGCGGCGACCAGCTGGCGAGCCGGTTGGTGACCTGGGGTGGGGACCAAGCCCTAGGCTGTCGTCGAGGTGGCCTGAAACCGTCATGTTGCGAGGCTTGCGCCCCCGCAGCCGCTGGTAACATGGGTGTCACGCGCCGCTAGCTCAACTGGCAGAGCAGCGGACTCTTAATCCGCGGGTTGGGGGTTCAAGTCCCTCGCGGCGCACCCGTGCTGACCAGCAGAAACGCCCCGGTGGAGATCACCGGGGCGTTTCCTTTGGTGCCAGCGTGGTGGCCAGTGTCACGCAGTCAGCCCCACAGGGCCCGCCCCATCCGGTTGGCCGCGTCCTGTGCCAGCTCGGGCATCACATGGCTGTAAGTCCCTAGCGTCAGGCTGATCTGCGAGTGACCGAGAATCTCCATCGCCACCCGCGCCGGCACGCCCTGCTGCAGGAGCAAGGTCGCGGCGGTATGCCTGGCGTCGTGTAGCCGAGCACCGCGAACGCCCGCCTCGTCGAGCAGTGCCCGCCAGGCGCGGTGGTCGCTCCGCGGGTCGAGTGGGCGGCCGTTCGGCTGGCAGAACACCAGTCGGTGCTCCTCCCACAATGGCCCGGCCGCGAGGCGCTCGGCAAGGTGCGCCGCGCGGTGTGCCTTCAGCGCCTCGACGAGCTGGGACGGCAGCGCGATCGTCCGCCGGCCGGCCCGCGACTTCGGCGGCACCAGGACGAGCCCCTGGCCCGACTGCCGCTGCAGCGCCTAGCGTACCGCAAGGGTGCCCGCCTCGAGGTCGAGCGCGGGCCAGGTCAGCCCGAGCGCCTCCCCCTGTCTAAGGCCCAGGGCGAGCGCCACCGACCAGCGGGCGCCGTTGCGCTTGCCGACGGCGGCGGCCAGCACCCGGCGGGCCTCCGCCGCGTTCAGCGGCGCTATCTCGGCGTGCTGCACGGTCGGCGGGTCGACCAGCGTGGCGACGTTGCGGGCGACTCTGCCGCGCTGCATCGCCACCTTGAGCGCCCGGGACATGACCCGGTGTGCCTGTAGGACGCTCGCCGGAGCCGCGCCACCGTCGAGCAACTTCGCGTAGAGCGCCTCGAGGTGCTCCGGTTGCAGGCGGTCGAGCCGGTGGTGTCCGACGGCCGGCACCAGCTGGTGGGTGGCGAGCTGGCGGTAGCGGGTCAGCGTCGACGGCCGGACTTTGCGCGCCGCGATGGTGTCGAGCCAGTGCTCGAGCCAGGTCGCCACGGTCACTGGCTTTCCTGCGGTCCCGGCCATGCCCGCGTCCCGCTTGACCTCGAGGGCGCGCACCTTGGCCAGCACGTCGCTACGGCGCTGGCCGGAGACGTGCCGGCGGTCGCGGCGGCCGTTGTCCGTGAGGCCCATCGAGACGAAGCCGTGCCAGCGGCCCTCGCCGTCGCGGTAGATGGTGCTCTCCCCGCTTGCGCCACGCTCTGGGCTGGTCATCGCTCCTGCTCCCTCTTGGCTCGGTGCCGGCGTCGGTACTCGCGTTGTGTGTGCAGGTTCGCGCACCGCCTGGTGCAGAACCGGACTCCCTCGGAGTGGCTGTAGTGCCGCCCACGCCCGCGCTGGCGGGTGAAGAGCCGCCCGCACATGTCGCAGCCGCGCCAGGTCGCGCCGTGCAGGTCGTTCCAGAGCTGCAAGGCGGCCACCGAGTAGGCCGTGACCGGCTGCCCGGCGACACTGGGCCGCTGGCCCATGACCTCGATGCGGACCTGGAAGGCGGACAGCGCCGCGTTCAGGTAGTCCCGGAGCAGCACCCACCCCGGAGCTTCACCGCCCGGCCATGGCGCGTCAGCGTCGCCGCCGCGCTGCCACCGCTCGACGTGGTCCGCCATGGCGGCCAGCTTTTCCAGCCGAAACACGACCTCGGCAGGGTGGACGAGCTCAAGGACCGCCTGTAGCGGCTCGAGCCCGAGGGCCTGCCCCAAAGCGTGCCGGTGCTGCCCTAGGTCGCCGCGGCGCGGTAGCCATCCTCGCGCTCGCGCATTCCGCCCCACCGGGGAGGACCACGTCCTGCCGCCGGGGATGTCGCGGTACTCGTCGTCGCTGCAGCGACCCCAGGCCCCGACGAACGCCGCTACGGCGCCGAGGTCGCTGACGTCGACCTCCCGCGGTTCGCTTAGGCAGAAGTCGGCGGGCAGGTCGACCGTCATGGCGGTGGGTCGTAGGTGAAACCACGAGCCGCTGGCCCCTTCTACGACCTCGAGCGCCGGCAGGTCGACGTCCGGCAACGGGAGCGGCTGAGACGGCCAGGCCGTAATACCAAGTTCAGACACGAACGGCTCGCCGCGCCGTTGCGCTCGGCCGATGTTCGTCCGACCATGTGTTCATGGCTGGTATTACACCACCACGGACGACCAGAGACAAGGACGGAGCGCCGCACATGTCGGATCAGTTGCTGTACAAGCCGGAAGAGGCCGCACAGGTGCTCGGCCTCGGCCGGTCCAAGGTCTTCCAGCTCATGGCCGCCGGCTCGCTCGAGTCAGTGGTCATCGGCCGAAGCCGGCGTGTGCCGCGGGAGTCCCTGCTCGCGTTCGTTGCCGCCGTCCGCACGGCCCAGCGGCAGTAACCGGCGGCCTGACAGTCACCCACCAATGCGAAAGCCCCCGGCTACGACCGGGGGCTGACGCCGAGCGAAAGGCCACCCTCGAAATGGCCCGCCCAACCGTAGCGCCGTCGGACCTTGCCGGCGAGATCGGCGCGCAGCTGAGCCGACGGCGCGCTGCCGCGCTGCGTCTCGAGCCGATGTCCTGCGGCCACCGCGACGAGCTGGACTGCCTGGCGGCCGAGCCGATGGCGGCAGAGATCAGCTATTGCTGCGCCAGTCTGGGTCTCGAGCAGAGCGCCGCGCTGGCGCGAATGGGTCGGCACTGCTCGCGGATGAGCTGCGCCCGACTCCCGGCGGCATCGTGACCGCCGGCGATCTCGGCGGCGGCGACTTCCCCGGCGGTTACGCGGCCTGGTGCGCCGCTAACCCCGGCGTCCCAGGGGACGTCTACATCGCGGACTGGGGCGGCGTCTGGACACCGCCAGACCCGTCGCCGGTCGCTCCCGAACCTCCCGCCGGCGGGAGGTTCTCCGCCGAACCCGGACACGTCCTACTGGACGACGTGGCCGCCGTCCTCGAGCGGTTCATCGTCTTCCCCAGCGTCGAGCACCGGCATGCCGTGACGTTGTGGGTGGCGCACTGCCACGTCGTCGAGGTGTTCGAGAGCAGCCCGCGGCTGGCGCTGCTTTCCCCGGAACCGGCCAGCGGCAAGACGAGGACGCTGGAAGTGCTCGAGCTACTGGTGCCGCGCCCGATGCACATCCTCAACGCTTCCACCGCGGCGGTTTTCCGATCCATCGAGGCCGAGCGTCCGACGCTGCTACTCGATGAGGTCGACGCGGTGTTCGGCCGGCGTGGTGGCGACGACACCGGCGAAGACCTGCGCGCACTGCTCAACGCCGGGCACCGCCGCGGCGCGACCATCCCCCGCTGCGTCGGCAAGAGCATGGACGTCAAGCGCTTCCCGGTCTACGCCGCGCTGGCGCTTGCCGGGCTCGGCGACTTGCCGGACACGCTGATGAGCCGGTCCGTCATCGTGCGGATGCGCCGACGCGCACCCGGGGAGGACGTCGAGCCGTTCCGCTTCCGGCTGGCCGAGCACGACCTGCACGACATCCGGGACCGGCTCGCCGCCTGGCTCGACGACATCCGGGACCAGCTCGCCGGCGCCTGGCCAGACCTGCCGGCCGGCATCACCGACCGGCCGGCGGACTGCTGGGAACCGCTGCTCGCCATCGCCGACGCCGCCGGTGGCGACTGGCCGGCCCGCGCCCGAGTCGCATGCGTGGAATTGTGCAAGGTCGCCGAGAGTCGGGAGGCCAGCCTCGGCGTGAGGTTGCTGGCCGACCTGCGCGTGGTGTTCGGCGCCGACGACCGGCTCTACACCGACACGGTCCTCGACCGGTTGCACAAGCTGGACGAGGCGCCGTGGTCGGACCTGCGCGGCCGGCCACTCGACGCCCGCGGGCTCGCCTACCGGTTGCGCGCCTACGAGGTCCGGCCGGTGCAGGTCAACATCGACGGCACCAACCGGCGCGGCTACCGCCGGGAGGACCTGCACGACGTGTGGCTGCGGTATCTCCCCGCGGAGTCCGCTACGTCCGCTACTGACGCTACCGGGCAGGTCAGGGAGTCGGATTGGGTAGCGGACGCGGCCGAGGTAGCGGACACGAGCGCTACCTCGGCGCCGAGCGCTACCGATGACGAGCCGCTGACCAGCGGTCTAGCGCGGGTAGCGGACGTAGCGGCCGCTGCGGGTACTAACCCACGCTTCCCCGACCGCGACGTCGGGTTCGACGAGGCGCTGGCCGTGGCGGCCGCCGCCGGGTTGGTCGCACCCGAGGACGCGCGGTGAGCCGGCCGCGCGGTCTGGCGCCGTGGCGCCCGCAGGCGAAGACCCGACTGCTGCTCGAGCAGGTGCAGGCCGTGCTTGCCGAGTACGCGGACCACCTGCCGCTCACGCTCCGGCAGGTCTTCTACCGGCTTGTCGGCGCGTACGACTACGACAAGACCGAGGCCGCCTACGAGCGGCTGGCGGAGGCGCTCAACCGCGCCCGGCGAGCGGGCATCGTGCCGTTCGAGGCCATTCGCGACGACGGCGTCACCGTTGAGGCGCCGCTGGGGTTTACCGGCTTGCCGGACTTCGGCCGGACCGTACGAGAGCTGGCCGACAACTACCGCCGGGACCGGCTCGAGGGGCAGCCGGCCGCGGTCGAAGTCTGGGTCGAGGCCGGCGGGATGGTGCCTCAGGCGGTCCGGGTGGCGGACCCGTACGGCATCCCGGTCTACTCCTGCGGCGGGTTCGACTCCCTGCCGGCGAAGAACGACACGGCGAGAAGAGCACTGGCCGAGGACCGGCCCACCGTGATCCTGCACATCGGCGACCACGACCCCAGCGGAGTGAGCCTCTTCGCCGCCTTCGCCGAGGACGTCGCGCAGACCACCATCGACCTCGGCGGCAACAACCCGGTCATCTTCTACCGGGTCGCCGTCACCCCGGAGCAGATCGAGCGCTACCAGCTGCCGACCGCGGTGGCGAAGGCCCATGACAAGCGCGCCGCCTGGCTCGGCGGTGGCACCGTGCAGGCCGAGGCCTTGCCGCCGGCCGCGCTGGCCGAAGAGTTGCGGCAGGCCGTGGAAACGGTGCTCGACCTGGCGGCGTACGACGACCTGCTCGAGAGGGAGGCCGGCGAGCGGGACCAGCTCGTCGCCCGGGTCGGCTCACTGTTCGGTGAGGCGTCGTGAGAGAGAGCGCCGCCGTGAAGGCTCGCCGGTACCTCACCGAAGGCCGCGTGCTCTTGCTGTCCGTCACCCCGGACGCCGTGGCCGCCGTCGTACGGGGCGACGGCGCACTGCACCGCGTCGACCACGACCCGCGCCGTGGCTGGCGGTGTAGCTGCCCGGCCACCGGCCGCTGTTGCCACCTGCTCGCCGTGGGCCAGGTTGTCGCCATCGGTCGTACGACGCCGGCGGTGACTAGGTGAGCGAGACGGCGCGGGAGCTGCTGCGCCGGGCCTTGACGGCGAAGCTCGCCACTGAGCTGGGGCGCCCACACCGCGCGTCGGCCGAGGCGGTGGAGGCCGGCCGGTACGCCGCCCTACTGGTCGAGGAGCTGGCACCCGACCGAGCCCGCGGCACCGACGAGGAGTTGGGCGCTGACGACGCCGACGACCTCGAGCTAGAGGAGCCGCTCGAGGCGCGGTATCCGCGTACGCCGGTGTACGACGACGGCGATGGACCGGACGAGCCGGGCGGTCCGACGTGAGGGAGAGGGGCACCCCCCCACCCGGCGCACCCCCCAAGGCCCATGCCCGTCCGGAACCGCTGGCCAGGCACGCGCGCAGGTGCACACAAACGACGAAAGGTGGAAATCCGTGGGACGTAGACCGCAACCGGCCCAGTTGAAGCTGCTCAACGGCCGGGGCAATGGCAAGGACAGTGCCGGCCGGCCGGTCAACCTCGGCCCGGCCTTCGTCCGGCAGGCGCCGGACCCTCCGTCATGGCTCGAGGGCGAGGCGCTGGCGGAGTGGCGGCGCATCGTCCCCGAGCTCGACCGGCTGCGCATGCTGTCCGGTCTGAGCCGGTCGTCGCTCACGGCGTACTGCGTCATGGTGGCGACCCACTCGGCCGCGACGGCGGTGATCGCGCGAGAGGGGTTGATGGTCACCACGGCTCGAGGTCCGCGGCCGCACCCGGCGCTCGCCGTCCAGCGGGCCGCCGGAGCCGAGCTGCGCCGGTGGGCGGTGGAGTTTGGACTTACGCCGGCATCGGAGCAACGGATCCCGACGGCCGGGCTCGACGAGCAGTCGGAGGACTTCGACTGAAATGGGACGACAGCATGACCACCGCAATCTTTCTGCGAATGGAGACCGAAATGCCTGACGTCACCTTTACCGACCTGCGCCGGCTGTTGTTCCTGGTCGAGGCCGTACGGCAGTCGCTCAGCACCGGCGACCCGTACCAGGCGGTGTCCGACGTCTACCGCGGGGACGAGCACTTGGTCGCCGAGTTCGACGAGGACGGCATCATCCGGCCGTCGTTCATAGAGCAGGAGTACCGCCGAGCGCTGGCAACGCTGGGCGCGCTGGCCGGCCCGCGGCCGGAGGACGACCACGGCAACGGGCAAGAGGGAGAGACACCGGCTCACAAGCTCGAGGCCGCGTACCGGGACTGGTGGCGCAATCACACGCCGGCGGAGCGGGCAGCCCTGCAGCGGCTGGACGGCCACGTCAGCCCGCGCCAGGTGCTCGACGTGCTCGAAGACCCGGACGGCATGCCGCTAGCCGTTGGCATGGTCGACAACCCGTACCGCGGCACCGTCTCACTGCCGTCGTTCCTGCTGTCGTGGGACCCGAACGACGACGACCCGCAGACAGTCGAGGAGGACAAAGAATGAGCGACGACGACCTGACCACCGACCACGCGGCGACCGACCAGCCGCCGCCCGAGGACACGGAGACGACCACCGAGGGCTCAGACACCGCACCGGAGGACGACCAGCCGGCGCTGCGCAAGGAGGCGGCGAAGTACCGGGTGCGCCTTCGCGAGGTCGAGGCCGAGCGCGACAGCCTGGCCGAGCGACTGGCCGGACAGCAGCGCACCGAGGTCGAGCGGCTCGCCACCCAGGTCGGCGCCGGTGGAATGCGCATGCTGGCGTCCGGGGCCGATCTGTGGGCTGCCGGCGTGGTGCTCGGTGACCTGGTCGACGAGGACGGCCAGATCGACCCGGAGCTCGTCAAGGCTGCCGTCGGCCGCGTCCTGACCGAGCATCCGCACTGGGCGCACCGCTGGCCCAGCCTCAACGGCGGCGTGCGGACGACGGCCGAGGCCGGCCCGACCTTCCAGGACGTGCTCCGCGGCAAGGGCTGAAGGCTGCGGCTCGGCGTACAGTTGACCTCGTCTCGTTGCGCCGGCCGGGTTGCCGGGCGCCGGACCGAGACAACGGCCTAGAGGCCACCGTCAGGCGCCAGGGCGCGGACGGGTTCCCACCCTTCCGTGCCTCTCCCTGGAGTTCTGATGCCCTTCTACACCAGCACCACCGGCGCTCGCGCCATCCTCCCCGACGAGCATGGCCCGCTCGTCGTCCAGCCCGCACTCAAGGCCTCGGTGGCCGCTCAGGTGTCCACCATCGCCATGACGGGGGCCAACCGCTATCGCATCCCCATCGTTGCCACCGACCCGTCGGCGGCGTGGGTGGCGGAGGGTGCCGAGATCACGCCGTCCGACCCGGTCCTCGAGGAGCTGGTCGTGCAGCCGCCGAAGGTGGCCGGCCTCACGGTCGTCTCCCGGGAGATGGCCGACGACAGCGACCCGGCCGCCGCCCAGGTCGTCGGCCTCGGCCTGGCCCGCGACATTGCCCGCCGAATGGACGAGGCGTTCTTCGGTTCGCTGGCCGCACCCGCGCCGTCCGGGCTGGGGGCGCTGTCGGGGATCCAGAGTTACGTCAACGCCGGCGCCTTCGGCAACCTCGACTTCGCCGCGCAGGCGATCTCCAAGGCCGAGACGGTCGGCGCCACGGTGACCGCGTTCGTCACCAGCCCGGCCACCGCGCTGGCGCTGGCCACCATCAAGCAGCAGACCGGGTCCAATCAGCCGGTGCTCGGCATCGACGCGACCTCGGCCACCTCCCGCGTCATCCTCGGCGTTCCGCTGTTCGTCTCGCAGTACGTCGCGGCCAACACCTTGTGGGCGCTGGACCGGTCGAGGGTGTGGGTAGTCGTCCGCGACGACGCGAAGGTCGAAGCTGACCGGAGCGTGTTCTTCACCAGCGACCGGGTCGCCGTCAAGGCGACGATGCGCGTGGGCTACGGGTTCGTGCACCCGCAGTCGGTCGTCAAGATCTCGACCGCCTGATGGCCGCCGGCAAGGTCAGGGTCCGGGTTTCTGACGGCTGGGCGGTGTACGCCGACGGCGGCCAGCGTGGCGGCGGCGAGACGGTCGAGGTCGAGCAGGCGACCGCCGAGCGGTGGACGGCTCGCGGTTGGGCCACCGTGGCGGCTGACAAGCCCGCCAGCCGGTTACCGTCCCGCGCGGCGGTACGGCGACCGGCCCGGCCCAAGGCCGGCCTGAGGCTCGGCGCGGGGAGCGGCGTTTACGTCATCCCACGGCACCGGTGGGACCGACCGTGGGAAGCGAAGGTGTCACGAGGGCCGGTCCCTTTCTCCGGTCCGGTGACGGCGCCTGCGCCGCTCCCTCGTCCGAAAATGGTGCCAGCGTGGTGGCCAGTGGGAGCCGTCCAGGGCCGTTTGCCGCCGTCCACCGACGCCACCGCGACGCTGTGACCTGCGGGTATGTACCTCGGTGGACCACAGTGGACCCCTGCCCCCCGATCTCTTAATCCGCGGGTTGGGGGTTCAAGTCCCTCGCGGCGCACCCGTGCTGACCAGCGCGTTTGCCCTTTCGGGTAGGCGCGCTGAGTCGCCTGTGTAGCCAATTCTGTAGCCCAGCGTGTGGTGAACGATCTGAGGCCCACGGATGACCGCACGTTCCTGGACCTGCGAACTAGCCGAAGAGAGCCGTTTCGAGGGCGTCCGACGCCTGCCGGCTCAGGCTCGGCATAACATGGGAGTAGACGTTCATCGTCACCGCAATCTGGCTGTGCCGCATCATCTCCATGATCACTCGGGGATGAATACCGAGGGCGGTCAGGATGGTCGCGGTCGCGTGGCGAAGATCGTGCAGTCGCATATGCGGCAGACCGGCCTGCGCTCGAAGGCGCTCCCAGTCTCGACTCACGTTGCGGGGCTCGCATGCCGTCCCAGTCGTCGAGGTGAACACCAGTCCCGTGTCAGGCCACCGCTCACCCAGCGCGAGCCGCTCGGCCTGCTGCTGGGCCTTGTGCCTCCCCAGGATCTTCAGCAACGACGGTGGTGCCGGGACGTACCCGGTGGACGCCTTGGACTTGGTTTCCGTCAGCAGCAGGGCGCCGTCGACCCGCTGGAGCGAGTGCCGGACGTGCAATGTTCCGGCCCCGAAGTCCACGTCGTCCCAGGACAGGCCCAGGGCTTCCCCGCGCCGCAGGCCGGTGATGAGCGCCACCGCGATCACGCGGCGCACGCGTGGCTCCTTCGCCAGGCTGCCAGGATGCTGGCCCTCGATGCGGTTGCGGTGGGTCGGAGTCGGGCTGGTAGAGCAGGTAGTAGCCATCCAGCTCCTCCGGGGTCATCCACTCCAGGCCGGGCGGGACCGGCAGGTCAAGTGGCTCGTCGACGAACCAGGCCAGCACGCGGCCATCGCCGTCAGCAGCAGCACGCCGAAGCAAACCGCGAGCCATGTCCAGACCTCGAAGTCGTTGATGCGGGCAGCGGCATCGTAGGCGGACAAGAGCGTCGAACGGCCTACCGCGAGCACAGCCAAGAACAGCGACACGTAGGGGTAGATGAGAGAGCTCGCTGGCCGGCCATAGCCGGCTGCTGCCGCCGCTGCCGACCAAGGAGCCATACAACCAGGCAGATCGCGAAGAGCAACAGCGGTACCGGAGCGAGGAGTCGCTGGAGGTTGTGCACAGACGCTGACGACAGGTCCGGGACCCACCCATGCTTTTCGCTTCAGCGCCAAGGCGTAACGGCCACATCCAGGGCGCCAACGAAGAGGAACAGCATTGCGAGGGCTGGACCGAGCACGGCGACCACAAAGCGTGCGCAAGTCAGGGGTCTCGCAACGCGGTGGGCGACAGGCGCGGGTGCCTGGGTGAACAAGAGTGACGCCGTACATCTCCTGACCCCGGTTGGTATGACGACGACGAAGCGACACAGCCCGGAGCCGCAGGCCGTGCCGAAGTGGCGGCCGCGGATCGCATGCTGGACGAGAACTGGCTTCCGCGGAAGACTCGTCGGGGCCGCCGACCGTGCGATGCGTTGTCCTTCGACGCGACCGGGCACACACGGCCCAGCGAGGAGGCATGGCAGATGAGGTTGCGAGCGGCCTACCGGCCGAGGCCGATCCGTTGTCAGGGCGTCGTCGAGCTCGGCGGCTGGCGGATCAAGGTGTACGGGATCGCGTACGGGGGCGCGGCGCCGCGAGACAGCCTGGTCGAGGCTGCCAAGCGGCAGGCGGCCCAGATGCTCGCGCAGCCGGCGATCACGGATTCGCGGTACGGCGTGGGCTTCCTCGGCGCCCATCAGGGACTCACCGCCGACGTCGTGTTCATCAACTGGTGGGAGGTCGAGGACGAGTTGCACCATCACATGTTCGTAGCCGACCCCGAGTCCGACACCGAGTCCGAGACCGGCCTCCGGCCCGCGCAACCCCACGAGCTCACCGCCTGCATCTGGGATCTCGCGGTTCTCGGCTTCGAGCGTGATGCCTGGGTCGAGTCGGTCCTGAAGCGCGCCGACGGCCCGGATCTCGATGGCTACCTCTCGGCGCAGTTGAACGCCGACGTCTGAGTCACGATTGGCTGCCTCCCTCGCGCCGGGCGACACTGACACGAGGCAAGGGCTCCGGACGCGAGGAGTAGCGGAGTGGGACAACAGGCTGAGACGGAGTTGCTTGCCGGGGTGCCGGACACGCTGTTCATCGGCGGGAAGTGGCAGCCCGCGATGTCGGGCAAGACGTTCCCCGTCGAGAACCCCGCGACGGGCGAGACCCTCGTCACGGTCGCCGATGCCGAGTGGGCAGCGACCGCACCTCGTGCAAGAGGCGAGATCCTGCGACAAGCCTTCGAGCTGGTGATGCAGCACCGCGACGAGGTTGCCCTGCTGATGACGCTCGAGATGGGCAAGCCGCTGTCCGAGTCCAGTAAGGCCTCGTCCAACCTCACGCTCAGGACTGAAGCCAAGCGCAACAAATAGCCGAATACATCGGCAAGCTCGTGCCGCACCTGCTCGGCAAGGTGGCCGTCAGACATGACATGCGTGGCCTGGTCGGCATCGGTCGGGACTGCCCCGGATTCAGTTGACTCCTCGCCTGTGAGGATCGCTCCTCGCTGGAAGGATGTCCGACATGCCGAAGGCGTTCCCTGTTGAGTTCCGCAACGATGTCGTCGCGGTGGCCCGCGAGAGTGAGGCGCCGCTGGCTCAGATCGCGAAGGACTTCGGAATCTCCGAGTCCTGTCTGCACCGCTGGATGCACCTGGCCGATGTCGAGGACGGTGTCACGCCGGACGTGACGGCGACCGAGTCGGCCGAGCTGCGGGAGGTGCAGAAGCGCAACCGGTTGCTGGAGCAGGAGAACGAGATTCTGCGTCGGGCGGCGGCGTTCTTCGCCCGCGAGTCGCTCCCAAAATGATGGACCCGCTGGTCCTTCACCTTGCCGGCGACGGTGTCCCCGTCGCGGTGACCTGCCGGGTGCTCGGCTTCTCCAAGCAGGCGTTCTACGCGTGGCGCAAGAACCCGGTCACGCAACGCGATTGGGACGACGCACATCTGATCAACACCGCGTTGGTCGTGCACGCCGACGACCCGGAGTTCGGGTACCGATTCATCGCCGAGATCGCCGAGCACGGCATCAGGGCCGGGGAGAACCGGGTGCAGCGGCTGTGCTCGCAGCGGCGGATCTGGTCGCTGCACGCCAACAAGCGCGGGCTGAACCGCACGGCCGGCCCGCCGGTCCACGACGACCTCGTCGACCGCCAGTTCAGCGCTGACCGGCCGAACCGGACCTGGCTGACCGACATCACCGAACACCGCACCGACGAAGGCAAGCTCTACCTGTGCGCGATCAAAGACGTGCACTCGAACAAGATCGTCGGCTACTCGATCGACTACCGCATGAAGGCTTCGCTCGCCGTCGCCGCGCTGCGCAACGCGATCGCGCTGCGACAGCCAGCCGGCACCGTGGTCCACCCCGACCGGGGCAGCCAGTTCCGCTCCGCCGCCTTCGTCCGAACCCTGGCCAGCAACGGCCTGGTCGGCTCCATGGGCAGAGTCGGCGCGTGCGGTGACAACGCTGCCATGGAATCCTTCTTCGCGTTGCTGCAGAAGAACGTGCTCGACCGCCAACGCTGGGCCACCCGCGACGAACTGCGCCTAGCGGTCGTCACCTGGATCGAACGCACCTACCGCCGTCGGCGACAACGCGCCCTCGGCAAGTTCACCCCAATAGAGTTCGAACTGCTCCACGATCAGCTCGCAACCGCGGCCTGAGGCCCCACACCCCGCAAGTCAACTGAACTCGGGGCAGTCCCTGACGAGGAAACGTGAGGTTCGCGTCGGGCTGCAGGTCAGTGCGGTTGTGGATGGAGCCTTGGTGTCCTCTGGATCACCTTGATCCTTTTCGGTATCAGCGTCAGGACGAACCTCCGCTCAGGATCGATCTCCCGGCCCGGACGGTCGCAGTGGTCACCGCAGCCCTCGGCGAAGGCCCCATCGTCGAGGACGGCTTCGTAGTCGGGCGGTCCACAGCCGCCTTACGAGGGGTCTGGCGGCGCGACCGCATCACCCTTCGCGCCGACTCGCGATGAGCCGGGCAGGCACCGGGTCGCCGACCGAATCATGGTGCCGCTGGCCGTGCTCGAATGAGGCCGAGGAGTTCGCCGTCCGGGGTGGTGACGAGGAGCCCGGTGACCCGCCACTTGGCCATCCGGTCGAGAGTGGCATCGAGGTCCTCGTGGGTTCTGATGGTGGCCGGCCCCGGCTGCATCACGTCTTCGGCGGTGCCGCCCGTGGCGCCGAGTCGGTCGAAGCGAAGGCGTCCCAGCACGACGCGCTGGTCGTTGACCACGACGCAGATCTCGGCACCGGGGAACCAGGCCCGTACGTCATCGAGCCGGTCCGCCGGCCCACACGTCGGCACGTCTCGATCGACCGCGTGCAGGACCCGTCCGGCCGTGCTCGCGGTCCCTTCGGTGGGCCAGCCGGCCGCGATCCAGTCCACCTTCCCGGCCGCGTAGTCATGGACGGTGAAGCCGAAGCCTTCGAGCCGGCACGCGGCCCGTGGGCTCATGTCTCAAAGTCCGTCCCAGCAGTAGACGATCACCGGCCTGGTCCGATCGAGGACGGCCGCCGACTCGCGGGTCAGCGACTTCAGCGGCAGGTGTAGCGCGCCAAGCAGGTGCTCCTCGTCGTACTCGTGCTGGGGCAGCACCTCGGCGAGTTGCGCACCGGCCTCGACCAGCCGAGCAAGGCCGTCACGCCCGATCGCGGTGGGCATCCTGGACCACCTTCCGGAAGCCTCGAACGCGGATTACCTGCCCGCAGATCACCGTGCCGGAGATGACCGAGAGCAGCACCACGATCAGCGCCCACCTCCCCAGTGTCAGACCGGCCACGGTGCCGGCTGTACCGAGGAGCAGAGGACCGGCACAACACGCGACGGCCGCGACCACGGCCCCGACGGTGAGGCGATCCCGGCCGGTCATCGCTCGGCCAGCGCCGCGACGATCTGCTGCAGGGACGGCGATCCCTGTGGCCCGCTATCGGTGGGGTAGACCCGACACGCCAGAGCGCCGGTGGCGGGCGCGCCGCCGAACAGGTCGCGCCCATCGACGAGGATGGTCGGCGAACCCCGGAACCCGACCCACTCCGCGTCCGCCGGCGTCTCCACCTCGTGCAGGGTCACCTCGGTGGGATGACCGGTTGCGGCCAGCCCCTGGACCAGCCGGTCGTGGGCGACCCGCCAGTTGGGACAGCCGTCGAAGTAGAGCAGTGTCACGTCCATCGGGCCAGCATGAACCTTCCACTGCGGTGGAGGGTCAAGCCGTAGCCTGGCTCCATGCGGATCGGTGCGGTCGCTCGTCGGTCAGCGGTCCCGGTCAAGACGCTGCGCTACTACGAGACGCTAGGCCTGCTCGATCCACCTGAGCGCACCGGCGGTGGCTACCGTGACTACCCGCCGGGCATCTTCGACCGGCTGGCCTTCATCCGGGCCGCGCAGGCGGTGGGGCTCACCCTGGCCGAGATCCGGGAGATCGTCGCCTTCCGGGAGCGCGGCGAGACGCCCTGCGCCCACGTCCTCGCCGTGGTCGAGCAGCGGCACGCCCAACTCGGCCATCGGATCAAGGAACTCCAACGTCTGCGCCAGGAGCTGCGCGCCCTGGCCGAACGCGGCCGCCGCCTCGACCCTGTCCACTGCACCGACACGCCGGTCTGCCAGATCATCACTGCTACCACGAACACGCCGGCGCAGGCGACAACTCGCCCACCGGGACGCGAGCCCGGCGATGTCAGGGCGGTGCCGTGACGCTGCGCCGACAGTGGGGGTACAGGGCGTCCTGACGTCTCCGCCTGGGGCAGCAGGTGGCATTCCACTCGGGCCGCCGGGCGCTGGCCGAGTTCCTCGGTACCGGGAGGTGGTAGCCGTCGTGGTCGGCTCCGGGGATCGCCACCGAGCGGCTGTCCACACTGAGAGTGCGGCTAACGCAACGGCCAACAAACGAGTCGCACCTACCCGTTATGAAACGGCACGGACAGGCACGGCGAGAGTGGTCCGTGAGCGTGAATCGACACCAAACAGGACCGGACGACACCGGTGTTCACCTGTCCCGGTCTGCTCTTAATCCGCGGGTTGGGGGTTCAAGTCCCTCGCGGCGCACCCGTGCTGTGTGCGATCTCGGTTGATCCTTGACGGAAGCGACTCGGCTGACGCATTACGCCGTCTCGGTTGACGGTTGACGTCTCGGCTGATGCTTGACACCTCGCCCCGCCCGTTCTCGGCTCACTCGAGTCGAGGGGGTGGGCCGAGTGCTCAAGGAATTGTCCGTGGCCGAGCAGCGGTATCAGGCAGTGCTGGCGGTGATCGAGGACGGGTTG
>JAABUS010000795.1_pt1 | contig 75646 bp, 62 predicted proteins | sample 5560161 | NCBI WGS metagenome assembly JAABUS01 (sample SAMN10711885, study PRJNA513376) | rock metagenome | isolation source: Antarctica rocks | place: Antarctica: Victoria Land, Trio Nunatak nord | collected 2016-01-04
AGTTGAGTTCTTTAACTTTAGACATAGTTCCTGATTTAAAGTGTGATGAATATTTTGCATTATTAATTTACACTATTATCAGGAACTTTTTTATTTTTTCAACCAACTCATACATGAGACCTTAAGGATTTCTAATGTAGCAGGCATTCATTGTGTCCCTTGTGGGATTTCCTTTGTGTCCATTGTGGTTAAATAAGGTTATGATTCTAAGATTCTTTTAACCACAAGGAACATAAAGGAAGTCCCATAAGGGACTCTAAGACTTCTAACTAAATTGTAATTCCAATACGAATAAACACTACTAACTTCTTAAGTCAACGACATTGAATAACTAATGATTAATTATTAACGGTTAAATACTATATATTTTCATCCTGTAGAATAACAGTTAAATTAAGAATTATTAACCAATATTCGTTAACCAATAATAATTAACAATTAACCATTAATTTACAGCGATTTGGTAAAAGTATGTCAGTAGAAAACATTATCGAAAGTTGGAAAAGGAAGGTTTATAAACCAGTGTATTGGATTGATGGAGAGGAGGATTTTTATATCAATAAAATTATAGATTTTGCCGAGCATCATATTTTATCCGAAGCCGAAGCAGGGTTTAATTTAACAGTGTTTTATGGTAAGGATGCTAACTGGCCGGATGTAGTAAACGCATGTTGCCGCTATCCCATGTTCGCAGAAAAGCAAGTAGTTTTATTGAAAGAAGCCCAGCACATGAAAGACATTGATAAGCTGGAAAATTATATAATGAAACCTCTCGCTTCTACGATTTTTGTAATATCCTTTAAAGAAAAAAAACTAGATGGCAGAACGGCATTGGCAAAAGCGTTGAAAGAAAAGCCGGGAATTGAAGTGCTTACTACTAAAAAGTTAAGAGATAGCCAGCTTACAGAATGGACCAGTGAGTTAGTAAGATCTAAAGGATTTACATTATCACCAAAGGCGCTTGTTTTGATAGTGGAAAACATAGGCAATGATTTAAGCCGTATAGAAAATGAAATAGAAAAACTTTCTGTAAATCTTGGACAAAGAAAAAATATTACTGAAGATGATATCGAGAAATATGTAGGAATCAGTAAGGAATATAATATGTTTGAGTTACAGGATGCATTTGGTAAAAGAGATCTTTCAAAAGCTATCAGGATCATTCAATATTTTGAAACTAATCCAAAAGCTTACCCTGTTCAATTAATATTACCGACTATCTACAGCTTCTTTAGTAAATGTTTTATGGTTTTCAGCTCGTTAGACAGCGATGAAAAAGGAATAGCTGCAGCAATTGGAGTGCCTGCATTTTTTGTAAAAAATTATTTGGTGGCTGTAAAGCAATATGCATTTGAAGGTATAGAAAGAGCAATTTTGTTATTACATGAGTACAACCTGAAAAGTATAGGAATCAAAGATTCCGGAACCAAAGATGCTTCACTGCTTAAGGAACTTGCGTTTAAAATTATTGGTTGATTGGTAGGTGGTTATCCGGGTTATTTTTGACTGGCTTATGTTGTTCATACAAGACGGCCAAAGTGTTTGAACTGCTTCCGAAGCCTTGAAGATAGAGCGTCTTCATTCAACTTTGAAGCAAGATGCTGACTTCCGAAGTCTTAAATTTCACCAGCTTTCAATATAAACGCAGACTTCAAAAGTCTTGAATAAGACATCTCCAAGCAGATAAAGTTTTAAAGCTTAGAGATTGTGTATCAATTCAAGACTTTCGAAGTCTGCCTCTGAAGGATGAGATATCGTAATATTAGACTTCGGAAGTCAACGTCTGTTTTGTAAGCTCAAAAACTTTCGCCATTCAAGACTTCGGAAGTCAACGTTTGTTTTGTAAGTCTCTCAAACATGAATTAAATCAACTTTAAACCTGAAACTTTAAACCTTGAACTTCCTTCTCGTCCTTTGCCAATTGTTCTTTCAATTCATCCAGTCCGTTAAATTTTTGCTCGGTTCGTAAGTATTTTTTAAGAGATACCTTTAACGTTTCTCCATAAATATTTTCATTAAAGTCAAGAAGATGTACTTCAATAACCTGTTTCGTTCCATTTACTGTTGGCCGGACACCAATATTCATCATTCCTTTTATAGAAGGTTTATCTATATTTTTTAGTTCTGCCAGCACAGCATACACTCCATTTGCCGGCACCAGTTTTTCGGTGTCTGCAATTTGCAGGTTCGCAGTAGGGTATCCAATCGTTCTTCCTAACTTATCTCCTTCAACAATCAATCCTTCAAAAAAATAATCATAGCCTAATAACTCGTTTGCTTCTTCCAGGTTACCTGAAAGCAGGTTTTCCCTGATTCTTGTTGAACTGATGGCGGATTTATGTAAAAGGTGTTGCGGTATTTCAATTAAATGAAATTTGTGATTTGATGCATATTGTTCCAGCAAATGAAAATCACCTTCACGTCCCTTACCGAACCTATGATCATAACCGATAATTAATGTATAGGGGTGGAAATACTTTATTAAAAAATTTTCAACATAACCCTCCGCTGTCTGATCAGCGAAGTGTTGCGTGAAAGGAACTATCACAAGGTGGTCAATCCCCTGTGCTGCTAGTAATTGCTGTTTCTCTTGCGGTGTATTAATAAGATGCAACTGGGTTTTTAAGCTAATTACCTTTCTTGGATGCGGGTAAAAGGTTATAATAACTGTTTCACCATTTATTTTTCGCGCTTCTTCCTTTAACTGATCTATGATCTGCCGGTGGCCGAGATGAACACCATCGAAAGTGCCTATAGTTACCACTGCATTTTTAAAATAAGGAAGCGCTGTTATTTCTGTATGAACCTTCATTATAAGAGTATGTGGACATTGTGAGCTTCTTTCTTTACGACAACGACCTTATCTATTTTATTTATTTAAAGATGATTAATTTGCTGCAAAAGTAGTTTAAAAAGTGATTATTCATTTATCGCTGCTCCTTAGTATTTTTGAGAGATAATGCTCTATTCTTCATTTCTCAAATTCTGTTCATAGATGTCTCTTTATTCCCAACGCGGTGTATCAGCACAAAAGGAAGATGTACATAAAGCCACTGAAAAATTAGATAAAGGATTATTTCCCTATGCTTTTTGTAAAATTTATGCTGATTACCTTGTTGGAGATGATAGCTGGGTAAACCTGATGCATGCTGATGGCGCAGGTACTAAAAGTATACTTGCATATTTATACTGGAAAGAAACCGGTGATATCAGTATATGGAAAGGTATCGCACAGGACGCGATTGCAATGAATCTTGATGACCTGCTATGCGTTGGAATTTATGATAACCTGCTTTTTTCTTCCACAATCGATAGAAATAAAAAGCTAATTCCGGGTGAGGTCCTGGAAGCAATCATTAATGGATCACAGGACTTTTTTGATCAGCTGAAAACATTTGGGATAAACATTCAATACCTCGGAGGTGAAACTGCTGATGTTGGGGATGTGGTAAGAACCATTGCGGTTAATGGAACCATGGCTGCCCGCTGGCCAAAAAGTAAATTAATTACTAATGAAAAAATTCAGCCTGGCAACGTGATTGTAGGAATTTCCAGTTTTGGCAAGTCTACATATGAAACAAAGTATAACAGTGGCATCGGCAGCAATGGTTTAACCAGTGCACGCCATGATGTATTGGCAAAATATTACGGATTGAATTTTAAAGAATCGTATGATAATTCATTAAACGATGCGGTTGTTTATATAGGTCCCTGCCGGATGTCTGATGGAGTTGATATAGAAGGGTATTCTGGTGTTACTATTGGAGACCTGTTACTAAGTCCGACAAGAACTTACGCTCCTTTAATGAAAGTATTCCTGGAAGAACATTTTGATAAGATCAATGGCTTAATCCATTGCAGCGGCGGTGGACAAACAAAATGTATGAAATACCTGCCGGGAGATTTTAGAATTATAAAAGATAACCTGTTTGAACCACCGGCGATCTTTAAAATTATTCAAAAAGCTTCCGGATCAGATAACCGCGAGATGTACCAGGTTTTTAATATGGGCCATAGGCTGGAAATATTTACGGATGAACGTGCTGCTGAAGAAGTCATCAATCTTTCAAAATCTTTCGAGATGGATGCACAGGTTATCGGCAGGGTAGAAGCTTATCATAAAAAAGAATTGTTGCTGAAGGTGGGAGAGGAGGAGATTGTTTATTGATAATATGTCTGAACTGTGATTTGGCTGATTAAATGATGGACTATGATTGGTTTTATACTCCATCATTTAATCAGCTACATCACAGTTCAGATAATTACACTACTCTGCCTCCAGCTTAAAGGTTATCGGTTGCTTTTTGTAACAAATTACCTTATGTCCGTTTTGGTAAGCAGGTTCCCATTTACCACTGTTTTTGATAACCCGGATTGCTTCTTCTTTCAAGCCTCCTTCGGTGGGACCTTCTACAGCTTTCACATCACTAACGTTCCCGTCTTTATCAACTATAAATTGAACGATCACTCTACCCTGAATTTCCTTCTCCTGAGCTTCCTGCGGGTATCTGAATGTTTTGTTAAGGTACCTCATCCAGGGATTAAGCCCTCCAGGAAAAGTAGGCTCTATCTCAGCTTTAGTAAAGATTTCATGACTGCTGTTTGCCGCATGTAACCATTCTTGATCATCTTCTGCTGGCGGGGTAACTGCCAGGCTATTATTCTTTTTGTTCACTTTGTTTGCAGATACCTGTGGGGGTTGTAACTCATCCTTATTCTTTACCGAACAGGCGCAAAACATCAGCAGTACAACCGGTACGGCCATTGCTTTTCTGATGTAACTATACCGGGTATTATTATATTGTAAAATCATAGTGATCCTCCTTTTTATTTGATTATAAAAAAATTGATTTGAAATGAAGATTTGTTTGGGGGAGACTGCCTGCATTACCAGCAATTCAGCATACTGATGTTTATCAGTTTCAGCAGCTGCATATTCATCAGCCAGAAATTCATGTAGAATTTTCAGTTCCTTGTTCATCAGGTAACAAAACGGATTGAACCATAACAAGGAACAGGCAAGTTGCATGAACAAAATATCATAACTATGTTTTTGTTTTATATGATATAATTCATGCCTGAATATTTGCTTCCCTTCTTCAGTTTCTATTGAAATATTATTATTCCAAAAAATAGTATTGAAAAAAGAAAAGGGTGTGCCGGGTTCAGCAGTATCATAAAATTGGATATTCTCAAGTTCCCGAGCTTTATGCTTCAATGCCAGCGATCTGATATACGAAAGAGATCTTATAACCGGATATAGAGCCAGAAGTAAACCTAATATATAAATAGAAATAATTATATTCTGCGCAGTAATAATTGAATTGATAAAGCCTTTTTTCGCAGTAATAATAATTTCATTTTCCCAACCGCTAAAAGCAATGCCATTAAGTGTTGTAGATAATGTATGGCTATTACTACCAGTAATGAACAAGGGTATTTTAATCAGTGGTAATACAATTGATAACACAAGGCTAAGCAGTAGATAAAACCTGTTGTACTGATGCATTTGCTTATTGCGTAGAAAGAAAAAATAATAGCCATAAAATAAGGCGGTACAGGTAAACAGTTTAAGCAGATAGATGAGCAGGATCATTTGCCGCGTTTTTTAGATGAGTTAATCTGTTCCAGTAATTCTTCCAATTCCTGCTGGCTCAGTTTGTTATCTGATACAAAGTGTGACACTAATTTGGCAGGTGAACCTTCAAAGTACCCTTTTACCAGTTGCTGGATGCTTTTTTGTCCATATTCCTCCTTGGTTATTTTGGAGCGGTATAAGTTGTTTCGTCCCTGCACTTCATATTCAACAAATCCTTTCTCTATCAGTATTTTTAAAAGGGTGGCAATGGTATTGGAGTGCGGTTTAGGTTCGGGACTTAATTCAAGAATGTCTTTTAGAAATCCCTGCTCCAGTTTCCAGAGAACCTGCATAACCTGTTCTTCAGACTTTGTAAGGCTTTTAAACATAACTAAAAATTTAGTTATTTAAACATATAACTAAATAACCTGTTATACAAATAATTTATTTTATGAACAGAATAAAATATTAGAGTTTAAGCATACGAGAGATAGTATTAAACAAAAACTAAGGGTTTTACTTTATAAATGTATTTTATACAATTATAATTGCTTTCTCTTACTTCTTTTATTGCTAAAAGCTATGAACTTCAGAGTTTAGGAAGTAATTTCGCAATATATTCCTGCAATGCTTCCATATTAACGCTTTGTTTGCTATGTTTGGAAAACTTTCTTTGTCTTTTAAACGTTATTTATTACCAAATTCAAGAAGGCATGAGGCAACTTAAAATTGCTACACAGATCACCAACCGGGATTCACAAGCGGTTGAAAAGTATCTACAAGAGATTTCAAAGATCTCAATGATCACTCCGGAAGAGGAAACCGTTTTAGCACAGCGCATCAAAATGGGCGACCAGAGAGCACTAGACAAATTGGTACAAGCCAATTTACGTTTCGTGGTTTCTGTGGCAAAACAGTACCAGCACCAGGGGTTATCACTAAGCGATCTTATCAACGAGGGTAACCTCGGCTTAATTAAAGCGGCACAACGCTTTGATGAAACAAAGGGTTTTAAATTTATTTCTTATGCAGTATGGTGGATTCGCCAGTCCATTTTACAGGCTTTGGCAGAGCAGGGACGACTAGTCCGCCTGCCTCAAAATAAAATTGGCACCTACAATAAAGCCAATAAAGCTTATATGGCTTTTGAGCAGGAACATGAAAGAGAACCATCCACTGAGGAACTGGCTGAGATTTTGGAAATGAGCGAAACTGAAATCAATAATATTTTCCAGAGTAATACGCGTCATAGTTCCTTAGATGCTCCGGTTCACGAAGCAGAAGATGTTGCAATGGGCGACTTACTGGAAGGCGGCGATGAAACTGATGAAGATGTGATGCAGGATTCTTTAAGAAATGAGATCCGTCGCGTGTTAAAGTCGCTTTCACCCAGGGAAGCTGAGATTGTAAATGCTTATTTCGGACTTGATGGTGAAAATGGTGTTACTATCGAGCAGATAGGACAGAAATACGATCTTACAAAAGAGCGCATCCGCCAGATCAAGGAAAGAGCTATTAAACGTTTGCAAAAAGCGCGTTATAGCAATGCATTGAAAGCATATTTAGGATAAATAATCTTTTAAATTATTTTTAAACCGGTGAACTGTCACCGGTTTTTTTATGCAACATAATCAGCCGGATATTTGTTTATATACCCGGAAGATTATGATATAAAAAGTTATTCTTACATTCAATGCATTTAATAAAGACTGTGTTCAACACTCAATATCAATCGATGGCCAACGTCGTTACATTTATTACAGGTAATTTTCCAACATTGAAAAAAATATTATCCTGTTTAATGGCTATATTTTTTTTAACAGGTTGCGAAAAGTCTATAACATTTAAATTGGATGAAACGGCATCAAACCTTGTAGTGGATGCAAATATTGAAAACGGCCAGCCACCGGTGGTCATTTTATCAAACAGTCTTAATTATTTTAGTAAGATATCGCCCGAAATACTTTTAGGCTCTTTTGTACATGGTGCAAGCATAACAATATCTGATGGCTTAAAACAACAAGTACTTAAAGAATATTCTTATAAAACCGCTGCATTCATCAACATATATTATTATACCATTGATTCGTCTATGCAGAATAGTTTTGTTGGAGCATTTAATAAAACATACACCATGCAAATAAAGCTGGGTGATAAATTGTATAATTCCTCGACAACAATTCCTGCTTTAACAAAAAAAGTAGATTCTTTATGGTGGAGAAAATCACCTGATAATCCTGATACATCTAAAGTAATATTGATGGCCAGGGTTACAGATCCTCCGGGTTTTGGCAATTATATCCGGTATTACACCAGAACAGGAATTGGACCTTATTTGCCAGGACTTAACTCTGTATTTGATGACCAGATTATTGACGGAACTACCTACGACATTGAAGTAGAGCATGGTATAGACAGGAATACGAAGATTGATCCTGCAGTATATTCTTTTTTTAACAGGGGAGATACCGTTATTGTGAAATTCACCAATATTGATAAAACAACTTTTGATTTCTGGCGCACTATGGAGTATGGTTATTCCAGCATCGGTAATCCTTTTGCAACACCAACAAAAGTATTAGGTAACATACAGGGTGGAGCGCTTGGATATTTTGGCGGTTATGCAGTACAATATAAAGCATTGATTATTCCTAAGTAGGTATGAGGTATGAGGTATGAGGTATCAGGTGTAAGTAAATTTTATTAGTTGCGATGCTTCCATAATTAGCCATCAACCATCAACAACTATCCGTTAACAATTAATAATTAACCATTAATAATTAATCATTAGAACAACATGAAGGAAAATTTAGAGGAAAAAGTACATTGTCTTATTATTGGATCAGGGCCTGCAGGATATACTGCTGCTATTTATGCATCAAGGGCGAATATAAGACCTGTGCTTTACCAGGGTATACAACCGGGAGGACAGTTAACAATAACAACTGAAGTAGAAAATTTTCCCGGGTATGCAAATGGTGTTCAGGGGCCTGAAATGATGGTGGATTTTGAGAAGCAGGCAGTACGGATGGGCAGTGACGTGCGCTACGGTCTGGCTACAAAAGTAGATTTCTCGGCACCACCATACAAAGTATGGATAGATGATGAAAAATTAATAACTGCTGATGCGGTTATTATTGCAACGGGAGCTTCAGCCAAATGGCTGGGTTTGGAAAGCGAACAACGTTTGAATGGTTTTGGAGTGAGTGCCTGCGCTGTATGTGATGGCTTTTTTTTTCGTGGAAAAGAAGTTGCAATTGTAGGTGCTGGCGACACCGCTGCTGAAGAAGCGCTTTATCTGAGTAAGCTATGCACTACAGTTCATATGTTTATTCGCAAAGATGAGATGAAGGCATCGAAAGTAATGCAGGAGCGGGTTAAAAAAACAGCGAATATAAAAATGTTTTACAATACGGAGACTGAGGAAATAATGGGTGAAAACAGGGTACACAGCGTTCGTATCCTTAACAATAAAACCGGTGAAAAACAAGAGATACCTATCAGTGGTTTCTTTGTTGCGATAGGGCATCATCCTAATTCAGATATATTTAGGGACTGGCTCGACCTGGATGAAGCCGGATACATAAAAACTGTTCCCGGAACCTCCAAAACAAATATTGAAGGTGTTTTTGCAAGTGGTGATGTACAGGATAAAATTTACCGTCAGGCTGTAACCGCAGCTGGCAGTGGTTGTATAGCTGCCCTTGATGCAGAAAGATACTTATCAGAAAAAGGAATTGTTTAAGGTCTTTCATAAAAGAAAATGTTTTTATCATAAACTATTTCTATGTTAAGTGTGCATCTTTACGACCTGCAATTTTTTGCTTTTCATGGACTATATGAAGGCGAAGCCCTCGTGGGAAATGATTTTCAGTTAAATCTTACTGTTAGTTATGATGATAATAAAATCAAGACAGGCGATTTAAGTGACTTAATCAATTACGAGGACCTTTATGAAATTGTAAAAAAACGAATGGCGATCAGAAGTGATTTATTGGAAGAGGTTGCCGAAGCGATCATTCTAAAAATCAGGCATAAATATTCAATGGCACAGGAAATAAATATATCTATTTTTAAGCTACATCCTCCCATTGAAAGTTTTCAAGGTAAGGTTGGCATTACGCTGAAGAGAATTTTTTGAAGCAGGATTTACAGGATTAATAAATTGTTCATAGAATTTTGAGTCAACTGTTATCTGCAGTTGCTGTCAGTTATTTAAAGTACTTGTTTAATATCCTTACTTCATTTATACCTCTTAATTCTTATGATTTTTAACTCTACACAATTCTGTGAATTACTCCTCAATCCTGTAAATCCTGCTTCAAAAAAATTTTTGAAGCAGGATTTACAGGATTAATAATTTATTCACAGAATATTGAAACAACTATTATTTGGAATCGCTGCCGGTTATTTAAAGGGCAAGCATACTATTTCTTACCTCATATATATCTTTAACTCTTGTGATGATTCAACTTTTCAAAATTCTGTGAATTATTCCTCAATCCGGTAAATCCTGCTTCAAAATAATTAATATTGCACCCTGTAAATTATGAGTACACCTGTATTTGATATTATTCCGAATGACCTGTCGCTTATTGAATGGCATGATTGCAGGTTAGTTATAGAGATAAGCCCTGATTATTTTTATTATATCGTACTTAAAGGAAGGGATTCAGTTGTCGGCTTAAAATATTACCAACTATCTTACAATAACAATCAGGAAATGGTGAATCTTCTGGAAGAAACTGTAAATGAAGATGCCGTGCTCAAAGAAAAATTGTCTTCATGCAGTGTGATATTTAACTGGCCGGAAAATTGTTTGGTTCCCAGTATATATTTTAATAAAGACGTTAATAAAGAAATGCTGGGGTTAATGCATGGTTATCTTAACAAGGGATTGATGTTGAGTGAAAAAATTAATGGCGCCGAAATGTATATCGTTTATAGAATCCCACCGGTATTGGATGACTTTTTTCAACGGCGTTTTTCGGCTTGCGCCTATTATCATTATTATACTTTATGGCTGGACTATAAGTTAAAAGATGAAAAAACGATCACCGACCATGTAAGTATCACATTCCATCCTACTGAAATAATAGCGGCTGTTTTTATCAGTAAACAATTACAGGTTATTCAAAGCCTGGAATATCATACCCCGGAAGATATCGCCTGGCAGGTATTGAATATCTATCAGCGATTCAACCTGAAACAGGAAGAAACACCGTTGCTGGTAGGTGGAATGATAGATCAAAACTCGGCCATGTTTGAGGAACTCCTTAAATATTTTCAATCGGTTGAATTAGACCTTATGCCAAAAGGGATTATAGTGCCTGAGCAATTCCAATCCTTCCCTGAACATTTTTTTTCACCGTTATTGAAGCTGGCACTATGCGTATCATAAGCGGTAATTTTGGGGGTAGGAAAATACATCCTCCGGCTAAAATGCCATATACCCGTCCTACTACAGATATAGCCAAGGAAGGCCTTTTTAATATATTGCAGAACAACCTCGATTTTGAAGAAATTAAAACACTTGATTTGTTTGGCGGCACAGGCAGCATAAGTTATGAGCTAGCCTCACGAGGTGTAAAAGATCTTACAATTGTTGAAAAGGATACCGAAATGTACGGGTTTATTAAAAAGACTGCTGCTTCGTTAGGAGTTGAAAACTTTAATGTTGTTCGTATGGATGTATTTAAGTTTATAGAACAATGTACAGAATGTTTTGATTTTATATTTGCAGGCCCCCCTTATGCATTGCAAACTATCGACAAGCTTCCCGAGCTGGTAGTAGAAAAAAACCTTTTGAAAGCAAATGGCTGGTTTGTGCTGGAGCATACTCCCCGTAATGATTACAGTAATTTTCCTTTCTTTAAAACGCACAGAAGATATGGTACTACTATTTTTTCTGTATTCATTAATAGTGAACAATCATGATACCGGTCTTCATAACGGGCACGGGTACCGGCGTAGGTAAAACAATTGTTTCCGTTATAGTAAGCAATGCATTGCAGGCCGATTACTGGAAACCGGTGCAGGCTGGTAACATTGACGGCACTGATAACGGATTGGTTACACAGCTTATAAACACAGGGAATAAATGCCATGCTGAAGTGTATAATTTGTCTACACCTGCATCTCCGCATATCGCTTCCAGGAAGGAAAAAAAATTGATAAACCTTAACCTTATTATTGAATATTATAACTCCATTAAAAATAATCAATCCGATACAAAATACCTGGTGATAGAAGGAGCCGGAGGATTACTGGTTCCATTAAACGATCAAGAGTTCATAATAGACCTGATCCTTATATTAAAAGCAAAAGTTATCCTGGTAAGCAGAAATTATCTGGGAAGCATCAATCATTCTTTATTAACCTCAGCGTTTTGCAGGCAGCGGGGAGCCGATGTTGTTGGCTGGATCTTTAATGATGAGTATATGCAATACCAGGATGAAATAGCCGCCTGGAGCGGGTATCCAGTGATCGGCTCAATTCCGAAATTAGAAATGATTAACCGGGAAGTATTATCCAATTATACTTTGGTGTTCAGGGAAAAACTGTTACGGCTACTGGAAAAGGAACTGTTATGATTAAGAGAGAACTACGTAAGGTTTACCAGGATAAAAGAAGCCGTCTTTCCCAACAAGATCTTATACAACTTGATAGCTTGCTGTTAATTCAATTTCAGCGCCTTTCGTTGGGAGATATAAAAATGGTTTTAAGTTTCTGGCCAATTCAAGAGAAGTGTGAAATTAATACGCACCTGATGGTTGATTATTTATCTTTTCTCATTCCAGGCTTACAACTAGCCTATCCTGTTATGAACTTAAGCGAACATGTTTTTAGACCGGTACTTGTTGATGACTATACGCATTATCTCCAAAACGAATATGGTATCGCTGAACCTGTTTCCGGTGAAAAAATTCCGGCTTATGAAATTGATGTTGCATTTGTTCCCTTACTTGCTTATGATACCAAAGGCTTCAGGGTAGGTTACGGTAAAGGTTTTTATGACAGGTTCCTGAAATCGTGCAGGACTGATATCATTAAAATTGGTTTTTCTTATTTTGAACCTGAAGCGTCTATAGACGACGTCAATGAATTTGATGTACCTTTAAATATATGCATTACACCGAATAAAATTTATGAATTTTAATTTTCCTTTACTAAGCACCATAAGGATGCTTTTGTTTCCCTTCTCTTTTATATATTTCGCGGTTATCTGGTGCAGGAATCGGTTGTACGATACAAATATCTTTAAATCAGCTTCTTTTAATATACCTGTAATATGTGTAGGTAACCTTTCCACAGGGGGAACAGGTAAATCTCCTATGGTAGAATACCTGGTAAGGTGTTTAAAAGATGATGTTAGAGTAGCTACATTGAGCAGAGGATATAAACGAAAAACAAAAGGTTATGCAATGGCTGATGAAAATAGTACAGCCCTTGAAATTGGTGATGAACCTATGCTCTTTCATGTTAAGTTTCCGGATATAGCGGTTACAGTTGGAGAAGAAAGGCTGGAAGCAATACCACAATTATTACACGACCGTCCTGATACCGCTGTGATAATATTGGATGATGCATTTCAGCACAGGGCTGTAAGAGCAGGTTACAATATTTTGCTTGTTGATTACAACAATCTTTTTACACGGGATTGGTATTTGCCTACAGGTGACCTTCGCGATGAAAGGAAAAGTTATAAGCGTGCACACCTTATAATTATCACAAAATGCCCGCGTGAAATGACGCATAGACAAATGCATGATATTGAAGAAGAAATATCGCCATTGCCTCATCAGCATCTTTTTTATTCAACAATACGTTATGGGTTGCCTTATCATATTTTTACCAGAGAATTATTTCAATTAAGCAACAATCCGGAGGTTTTACTCGTTACAGGAGTTGCAAACCCGGGGCCGCTAAATAAATACCTGCAGGAAAAAACAGCGGCCTGTTACCAATTAAATTTTAACGATCACCAGATTTTTACGATCGATGACCTGAAAGATATCATAAAGAAATTCGATAGTATAGAAGCTACGTCCAAGATTATTCTTACTACTGAAAAAGATGCCGTAAGACTTACCAAATTTTCAAATGCACTTACCGGTGTACCCTTATACGTTATACCAATTGAACATGAGTTCCTTTTCAAGGGCGGGCGGCAGTTTAATGACCTTGTGAAAGCTTTTATACATAACTTTAATTATACCTTTTAAACTAATATCCATGGGAACCAATGAAACTAAAATGAAGAAATCAAAATCTGCGCCTCATGACAGCTACCAGGGTGTGTTAGATATAACACGATCGGGGATGGGATACGTGATCGTTGAAAATCTTGATACAGATATCCTCATCCGCCCTAATCATTTTAATACTGCTTTACATGGTGATAAGGTCAGGGTAAGAATAAAAAGTGAGTCAGGAAAAAGCGGAAGAATGCAGGGAGAAGTAACTGATGTAATTCTTAGAAAACAAAATGAGTTCATGGGTCGTATCGAAATCGGTAACAGCTTTGCATTTTTTATTGCTGAAACTGATAAAGCGGTTCCTGATATATATGTTCCATTAGATAAATTAAACGGGGCTGCTAATAAAGACAGGGTGGTAGTAAGAATAACAGAGTGGGATAAAAAAAAGAAACCAGAGGGCGAAGTAATCCAGGTAATGAATGCAGGAGATGTAAACGATCTCGCTATGAAAGAACTTCTTATAGGTAGCGGCTTCCCGCTACAGTTTGCTGATGATGTTCTGGAAGAGTCTGAACGCTTACCCGATCTGCTGGCTGAAGATGAAATAATAAAAAGAAAGGATTTTCGTTCAATACTAACATTTACTATTGATCCGGCAGACGCAAAAGACTTTGATGACGCCGTATCTTACCAGGTGCTTGATAATGGGAATTATGAAATCGGCGTGCATATAGCGGATGTAAGTCATTATGTACAACCCGATACTGAATTAGATAAATCGGCTTATGAAAGGGCCACATCCGTTTACTTACCTGACCGTGTAAATCCAATGTTGCCTGAGCGCATCTCCAATGAACTATGTTCTCTCAGGCCACATGAAGACAAGTTTACCTTTTCCGCGGTATTTGAAATTACTCCGAAAGCCCAAATAAAAAATACCTGGATAGGTAGAACCGTAATACATTCCAATCATCGTTTTACTTATGAAGAAGTGCAGGAGATCATCGAAAAGCAGGACGGACTGTATAAGGAAGAAGTGTTCATTTTTAACAGCCTGGCTCAAACCTTTCGCAGGCAAAGATTTGAAAAAGGTGCCATCAATTTTTCATCTTCCGAAGTCAAGTTCAAGCTGGATGCGCATGGCAAGCCGATTGGTATTATGATTAAGGAAAGCAAGGAAGCCCACCAGCTTATTGAAGAGTTTATGTTGCTTGCTAACAGGGGCATAGCTGAACAGGTTGCCAAGTTCAAAATAAATAAGAAGCCGGTACCCATGCCATACCGTGTTCATGATACTCCGGATGCTGAGAAATTATTGCCATTTGTTGAGTTTGCAAAAAAGTACGGTCATCAATTTGAAACAAAAACACCACAGGGCATTGCAGCATCTTTTAACATGATGCTGGAAGAGGTTAAGGGAAAGCCCGAACAGCATGTGCTGGAACAATTAGGTATAAGAACCATGGCTAAAGCAGTATATACTGCGGATAATATTGGGCATTACGGTTTAGGTTTTGAGCACTATACTCATTTTACATCTCCTATTCGCCGATATCCTGATATACTAGTGCATCGTGTGCTTCAGGAAGTGTTGGATAAAGATGTGAAGCCCGATAAGAAGATGGAGGCGAAGTGCAAACACTGCAGTGACCGTGAGAAGGCCGCGATGGAAACAGAGCGGGCAGCAAATAAATATAAGCAGGTGGAGTATATGCAAAATTACCTCGGAGATGAATTTGAAGGTGTGATCAGCGGTGTATCTTCATTTGGATTTTGGGTAGAAACTATTGAGCACAAATGTGAAGGACTGGTAAGCATTCACAGTCTGCATAATTATGATGATTTCCAGCATATCGAGTCTGACTATTGTTTAGCAGGCAGACGTAGTGGCCGGACATTCAGGATGGGTGATAAGATACGTATCAAGGTTATTTCGGCCAACCTGACCAAGCGGCAACTTGATTATGAATGGGTATTGGTTAGTTCTTTATCAGAAGGGCAACAGGAAGAAAAAAGAGAAGTAAAGTCTCAGGGTAAAAAGAAAAGAAAGAGGTAGCTGTTATAAGGTCAGTAAGTTGTTTATAGTAATTCTTTAACATAGAGAACAGCCAGAGGAGGAAACACAGAGGGCACAGAGAAAGTCCTCTGCGTCCTCTGTGTTTCCTCCTCTGGCTGTTCTCTGTGTTAAATTTCTTTTATATAGAAATCAATATTAGTATGCATTCCTTCGAGGAATTATCTGTTCTGTTTAAAGAAAGATTTGATCACCCGCATTTTCCTGCCAGTCCATCAACTCTATACGGACCGGGAAATTATTTCCTAACGTTGGGCGGTAAGCGAATAAGACCCGTTATTTGTTTAATGAGCAATGAATTGTTTGATGAAATAAATCCTGATGTTTATCATGTAGCAACAGCAATTGAGCTCTTCCATAATTTTACATTGATTCATGATGATATTATGGATAAGGCTCCATTGCGGCGGGGGATGCAAACCATCCATGCTAAATTCAGCGAGTCTGCAGCTATCTTATCGGGTGATGTAATGCTGATTGTAGCATATGATTATTTAAATAAAATCAACACCTCTTATATCCGTAAGATTATTCAGCTTTTCAATCGAACCGGAAAGGAGGTTTGCGAAGGACAGCAACTTGATATGGATTTTGAGAATATGGAAAGGGTAAATCCTGATGAGTATATTAAAATGATTGAACTGAAAACTTCTGTGTTGCTGGCGGCCAGTCTCCAGTTAGGCGCTATCCTGGGTGGCGCAGGAATGGGCAACCAATTGCATTTGTATGAATTCGGTCGCAACCTCGGCATCAGTTTTCAAATCCAGGATGATTACCTGGATGCATTCGGCGATCCTGAAAAATTTGGGAAACAGGTTGGCGGCGATATCTTATCAAACAAAAAAACTTTTCTGATGGTCAAAACATTAGAGGTTGCCAATGATACTCAGTTAAAAGAATTACAGCTGTTAGCAGCATCAAACGATCCTGGTAAAATATCTGCTACCCTGAAAATTTTTAAAGATTGCGGGGTAGATGAATGGGCCATGAAACTTAAGGAAAAATACATCACTACGGCCTTACAACACCTGGAAGATACCGCTGTTGTATCTCACAGGAAAGAACCGATGAAAAAGCTGGTGGAGTTGCTGATAAAACGGGAAAGCTAATTAATGGTTAATTGTTAATGGTTAATTGTTAACGGAAAGTGGATTAATTATTAAAGGTTCATATGATTAACTTTATATACTTAAAATTATTAACCATTATCCGTTAACAATTAACAATTAACCATTATAACTAACTTCCTCCATGTCTAATTCCTTACTCCGAAAAAAATCGATAGATAAAATTTTAGCTGATGCTGAAGCCGGATTACTTGATGGACATGGACAATTAAATAAAGTGCTGGGTGTTAAGGATCTTACCTTTATGGGTATTGCAGCCGTAATTGGCGCTGGCATTTTCAGCAGTATTGGAAAAGCATGCTATGATGGTGGCCCTGCAGTTATCTTTCTATATATTTTTACAGCGATAGCATGCGGATTTGCAGCTTTGTGTTATGCAGAATTCGCTTCAACCGTTCCTGTAGCAGGAAGTGCCTATACTTATTCCTATGTAGCCTTCGGCGAAATATTCGCCTGGATCATAGGCTGGGATCTTTTAATGGAATATGCCATCGGTAATATTGCAGTGGCTATTTCATGGAGCGATTATTTTACAGGGCTGCTCGACAAAGCTGGCATTCATATCCCACCCTGGCTTACGATGGATTACTCCACAGCACATTCTGGCTTTCTTGAAACAGGTACCTTGTTATCTGCTGGAAATACACTTCAGAATATAGACCCTTCTATCATGTACAGGCATGAGGCATGGCAGAACGCCCCACAAGTACTGGGATTGCATCTTATTATGGATCTTCCGGCTTTGCTGATTGTTGCTTTGATTACTGCTGTGGTATATGTTGGAATTAACGAATCGCGAAAGGCAAGCAATTTAATGGTGATCATAAAATTGCTGGTGATCTTTTTAGTAATCGTGCTGGGAGGATATTATGCCAACCCTGTTAACTGGTCGCCGTTTAATCCGAATGGGTTCTCAGGAGTTATGAAAGGGGTATCTGCTGTGTTCTTTGCCTACATTGGCTTTGATGCGATCTCAACAACAGCCGAGGAATGCAAGAATCCACAGAGAGACCTTCCTCGTGGAATGATTTATTCTCTTATTATATGCACTATCTTATATGTATTGCTGGCATTAGTGCTTACCGGGATGGTTCATTACAGTAAATTAAATGTAGGTGATCCTTTGGCATTGGTATTCGAAGCCAGGGGATTGAAAGTGATCTCGGGTATAGTTGCGGTGAGTGCTATTATTGCAACAGCCAGTGTTTTACTGGTGTTCCAGTTAGGCCAGCCAAGGATATGGATGAGCATGAGCAGGGATGGACTCCTGCCCAAAATATTTTCAAGATTGCATCCTGTATATAAAACACCCTCATTTTCTACCATCCTTACCGGCGTTTTGGTTGCTGTACCTGCTTTGTTTTTAAATCTTAATGTGGTGTTAGCCCTAACCAGTATTGGAACCTTATTCGCTTTTGTGCTGGTATGCGGCGGCGTTCTGGTGCTGCAAAAGCAAAAGAGAAAGCCCGAATCAAAATTCAGGGTTCCGTTTGTTAATGGTAAGTTTATAGTACCTGCAATGTTTATTATGGCTGTAGGCATTGTTGGTTATACAACTCCTGCTCATTTCAATAGACTGTTTTCTGCTGAAGGTGTTCCTATGATTATTTTTTGGATCGTGGCATTAATTGTAGCTGTACTATCTTTCATACATGCATTTTCGTTGCTTCCCGTATTAGGACTAATCAGTTGTTTTTATCTGATGGCACAGGAAAGTCATACCAACTGGTTACGCTTTCTGATATGGCTGGTGGTAGGCCTGGTAATTTATTTTTTATATGGAATGAAGAATAGTCACCTGAGAACACAGGAATGAAGTAATGAGGTCTACCTCACACCTTATACCTCACACCAGTTCAACTATCTTTGGCGGTGACATTATACTGGCATTAATCTTGACCCCATTACCTTTCTCCTGAAAATTTAGGATATATCATTTGCAGGTGTTATTTTGTCACTGAATAATTATTATGAATCAATCAAAATTTATTTTGAAACCAGAAGACGATATGGATTTTTTACCGATCATTCCCTTAAATGAACATGAAGGCGATGATGGCCAAGACATTGAAATACCATCAGAATTACCCATCTTACCTCTTAGAAACACCGTACTTTTTCCGGGAGTAGTTTTACCGATAACCGTTGGCAGGGATAAAAGTATAAAAGCGGTTATGGAAGCTTACAAAGCTGACAAATTGGTAGGCGTAGTTGCACAAAAAGACAGTAATATAGAAGATCCTACAATTACCGATCTTGAAGATGTTGGCACAGTTGCGAAAATAGCCAAGCTTATTAAAATGCCTGATGGAGGAACTACCATCATCATACAAGGAAAACGCAGGTTTAAAGTAAAATCCATAACAGCCGAAGATCCTTTTTTTAAAGGAACAGTTGAAATTCTTACTGAAGAAGAAGCGCCTAAGGACCAGGATTTTGAAGCCTATGTTTCAAATATTAAGGACCTGGCTTCACAAATAATTAATTTGTCTCCCAATCTACCCTCAGAAGCTTCGATCATTTTAAAGAATATTGAAAACCCTTCTTTCCTGATACATTTTGTAAGCAGTAATTTAAGTACTGACCTTGCAGACAAACAGCAATTACTGGAGCTGAACAATATAAAATTACGTGCAGACCTGCTGATGCAGCTATTACAGCGTGAACTGCAGTTCGCTGAACTTAAAAATAAAGTAACTAATAAAACCCGTACTGAACTTGATAAACAGCAGCGCGATTATTTTCTGCAACAACAATTAAAGAGCATAAAAGATGAATTAGGAGGCGGCGATACCAATGAACGGGAAGTAAAAGAGATGCAGAAAAAAGCGGAAGGAAAGAAATGGCCGGCTGCCGCAAAAGAAATGTTTAAAAAAGGAACAGAAAAACTGGAGCGAATGCATCCCAGCACTCCGGATTATTCTGTGGTGTACAATCACCTCGACCTGATGCTTGACCTTCCCTGGCTTGATTACACTGAAGATAAATATGACCTGAAAAAAGCAAAACAGGTGCTTGACAATGATCATTATGGGATGGATAAGATTAAAGAAAGAATATTGGAATACCTGGCTGTGTTAAAGCTGAAGGGTGATATGAAAAGTCCTATTCTTTGTTTTGTTGGTCCTCCCGGTATTGGCAAAACCTCACTGGGCCGGAGTATTGCTAATTCTATAGGGAGAAAATATGTTCGTTTAAGTTTAGGCGGCTTGCATGATGAAAGTGAAATAAGGGGGCACAGGAAAACTTATATCGGAGCTATGCCGGGAAGGATTGTCCAGTCTATCAGGAAAATCAAATCATCCAATCCTGTGATGATCCTGGATGAAATAGATAAAGTAGGAAGTGATTTTCGGGGCGATCCATCATCTGCATTACTGGAGGTGTTGGATCCGGAGCAAAATCATACTTTTTACGACAATTACCTGGAACTCGAATACGACCTCAGCAAAGTATTATTTATAGCTACTGCCAATAACCTTGCTAATATACAGCCTGCACTTCGCGACCGGTTGGAAATAATTGACCTGAGTGGCTATGCTATCGAAGAAAAAATACAAATAGCCAAACGCCATTTATTGCCAAAACAGCGGGAAGCTCATGGTTTGAAGGATATCGATTTTAAAATAAATGATAAAGTGCTGGAAAAAATTATTGAAGATTATACCAGAGAAAGCGGGGTAAGGGAACTGGATCGTCAACTGGCTTCTGTTATGCGTTCCCAGGCTAAAGAATATGCTATGAAAGGAAAGCTGAAGGCTTCTCTTTCTATAGAAGATATATCCCGTATATTAGGAAGATCGCGGCATAGCAACGAAATATATAAATCCGCTAACATGGCTGGTGTGGCAGTGGGTCTTGCCTGGACTTACGTCGGCGGCGACATTTTATTTATCGAAACCGCCCTTAGTGAAGGTAAGGGCGACCTTCAGCTAACTGGTAATCTTGGTACGGTTATGAAAGAAAGCGCCAGTACAGCACTGACTTACCTGCAGGCAAATGCCCGCAAGATTGATATTGATCCGGCTATATTCTCCAAAAAGAATGTTCATGTTCACGTTCCTGAAGGAGCAGTGCCGAAGGATGGTCCAAGCGCAGGTGTTACCATGTTAACTTCGCTTGCTTCAGCATTCACCGGCCGGAAAGTAAAACCTTATCTTGCTATGACTGGTGAAATCACTTTAAGGGGACAGGTATTGCCTGTTGGCGGTATCAAAGAAAAAATACTTGCTGCCAAACGTGCCGGTTTAAAAGAGATCATCCTTTGCTGGCAAAACGAAAAAGATATTCTTGAAATTGATCCCACCTTTATTAAAGGTTTAAAGTTTGATTACGTAAAAAATCTACAGCAGGTGCTGGAACTGGCGCTTGTGTAGGTTTTACTAACTTATAAATCCTTTAACAACCTTATTAAACAAATCCTTTAAAGGCGATGTTATAATGGGGAGAATCGTTAAGATTTTCATGTTGGTTGTTTTAAGGGTTAAATTATCCCCCATTTCTATGGGGGATTTGTTATTTAAGGAACCTCTGAGACAATTTTAAAAATACTTATCTTCAATTCTCGCGAATGAGAACAACGTTACTTTCAATACTGATAATCAATTTTGTACTATTAGGTAATGCGCAAACTATTGGTGGTAACTCCATTTATAACTTTCTTAAGCTGCCTGCCACACCGCAACTTACCGGACTAGGCGGAGTAAACATTTCAAATATTTCCAATGATATTGGTCTTTCATTCAATAATCCTGCATTATTAAGGCCTTCCATGCATGCCCAATTAACAACTGTGTTTAATTCCATGTATGCAGGTATTAAAAATTATCATGCAATGATGGGCTATACCAGTGAGAAGCTACAAACAAATTTTTCATTGGGAACTCAATATTTTGATTATGGTACAATTGCCCAAACTGACGCGTCAGGTAATGTGCTTGGAACTTTCAGGCCTGGCGATTATGTAGCCCAAATTTCAGGCTCGCGCAAATATTTGGAAAGATGGTATTACGGCGCCACTATAAAATTCATTCATTCTAATTATGGATTATACCGTTCTGATGGGCTGGCAATGGATGTTGGAGTTGCTTATTATGATAGCACTTCGCTGTTGCAGGTATCGGTACTTATGAAAAATATGGGAGTGCAACTGAAAAAGTATGAAGGAACCAATGGCGATGATCTTCCCTTTGATATCCAGGCTGGCATTACAAAACGATTAAAAAATGCTCCCCTCCAGTTTTCGCTTACAGCACAACATCTTCACCAGTTTAATATAAGATATAATGATACGAGCTTCAACAATGATAACGGGTTTAATCAAACCGGTAAAGCGCCAATTACCCTTGACAAAATATTTCGCCATATTGTAATCGCCACACAGGTTTATGTGGGAGATAAACTGGAAATTACAGCCGCCTATAATCACCTTCGTCGCGCTGAGTTAAATATTTACAATGCTACCAATGGGTCGAATGGTTTTTCTTTGGGCGTTGGTGTACTTTTCAAAAAAATTCAGATTCGTTATGCAAGGGCATACTATCAGAACAATACCGCTTATAACCAGTTTGGATTAAATCTGTCGCTGAATGAATTTTCAGCTTTATAAACTCGTATTATGTTTATGGTAAGTTTGATACATTTATTCTCGGCTATCAGCTATCAGCTTTCAGGAAGAATATCTATATTTTACAGTAATGTGAAAACGGTTAGAGAACGGATTGTAAATAATTTTCTACAGTTACTACATTTGTAGATACATGGGTTTCTTTAAAAGCCTTTCTTGGAGTTAATCCCAGTAACTGAAACATGGCATTGTCTTCATCAAAGCCAGGGTTGGGAGTAGTAAGCAATTTATCACCGGCAAATATTGAATTGGCACCTGCCATAAAACATAAGGCCTGTTCTGCAATGGTCATTTCAGTTCTTCCTGCGCTTAAACGTACCATTGTTTCAGGCATAATGATTCTAGCTGTAGCAATCATTCTTATCATATCCCAGATATCAACTTTTGGATTGTCCTGCAGAGGTGTTCCTTTTACTCTAACCAAAGCATTAATAGGTACGCTTCCAGGATGTTGTGGCAATGTAGACAGTGTGTGTAACATTCCGATCCTGTCTTCATGAGTTTCTCCCAGGCCAATGATACCGCCGCTGCAAACGCTGATCCCGGCATTTCTTACATTGCCTAGTGTTTGTAATCTGTCCTGGTAAGTGCGTGTAGTAATGATGTCGCTGTAATGTTCTGCTGAGGTATCTACATTATGGTTATAGGCATAAAGGCCGGCCTCTTGTAATTTTTTAGCTTGTGCTTCAGTGAGCATCCCCATCGTGCAACAAACCTCCATGCCTAGTTCGTTAACACCCTGTACCATTTCAAGTACACGGTCAAAGTCTCTGTTATCGCGCACTTCACGCCATGCGGCGCCCATACAAAAGCGGGTTGATCCTGCATTTTTTGCTTTTTGTGCATATTCCAGTACTTCTTCTTTCTGCATTAATGCCTGCACATTGAGTCCGGTATCATACCGGGCAGCTTGCGGACAGTAAGCACAATCTTCAGGGCATCCACCGGTCTTAATTGAAAGCAGCGTGCAAACCTGCACTTCCGCAGTGGCCTGGTATTGATGGTGAATAGTGGCTGCCTTATAAATAAGTTCTAATAATGGACTGTTATAGATCTCAGCTATTTCAGATTTTTGCCAGTTGTTCCTGATCATTGCGACACTAATTGTTTAGGCAAACGTACTGAAATAGTTCAAACGTTATAATCATTTTTTTTAACGCAGAGAGCACAGAGGGAAGAAACACAGAGAATACAGAAGGCCTCCGTGCTTCTCTGTGTTTCTTCCCTCTGTGCTCTCTGCGTTAAAAAAATCACCTTAAAAGTAACTTAGATTAGTCTCAGGTTGTAAACTCAGCACACACTCATATATCAGCCTGATAGTATTTTCAATATCACTCTTATGTAACATCTCAACAGTAGTATGCATGTAGCGTAAAGGAATAGAGATAAGCACCGAAGGGCAACCCTCATGTGCATACGCAAAAGCATCTGTATCGGTACCGGTGCTTCGGCTAACGGTGCGCATCTGGATAGGTATGGTATTCTTTAAGGCAACCTCTTCAACAAAATCAAGCAGCTTGTTGTGCACCGCTGGTCCATAAGCAAGACTAGGACCCTTACCACAAGCCACATCACCTTCAATTATCTTATTGATCATAGGAGTGGAGGTATCATGCGTTACATCTGTTACAATAGCAATATTTGGCTTGATTCTTCTTGCAATCATTTCAGCACCTCTTAGTCCTACTTCTTCCTGCACAGCATTTACAATATATAAGCCATAAGGTATTTTCTTATTATTCTGCTTCAACAGTCTTGCTACCTCTGCGATCATGAATCCGCCTATGCGGTTATCAAACGCACGTCCTACATAATACTCATTTGACAGTTCGTCAAAGCCATCCTGGTATGTAACTACTGCACCGATATGAATTCCGAGATCCTCTGCTTCTTTTTTATTTCTCGCTCCGCAATCCAGGAACAGGTTGTCAACTTTAGGCTGCTGTTCTTTGTTATCAGGATTACCCAAACGGGTATGAATAGCAGGCCAGCCGAATACTGCTTTTATCGGTCCTTTCTTTCCGTGAATAATAGCTCTCGAACTTGGAGCTGTCTGGTGGTCAACACCACCATTTCTTTTCATATACATTAAACCTTCGGGAGTGATGTAATTTACAAACCAACTTATTTCATCGGCATGTGCTTCAATAACAACTTTAAACGGATGGGTTGGATTGATAACGCCCACAGCTGTTCCATAAGGATCGGTGAAGCTGCTGTCAATATATGGTTTAAGGTAATTGAGCCATAATTTTTGTCCGCTGCTTTCAAAACCTACCGGAGAAGCATTGTTAATATAGTTTATCAGAAACTGCGATGATTCTTTTGTTAGAACTGAAGGTTGTGGTGGTGTTGATGCGGGTGCGTCTTTTGTAGGTTTTACCTGCTTTGCCATAATTAAGCTTTAGTTTAAAATTAATTTTAATTATCAATTAATAGATAACAGGATATGACTGTTTTTTAAAACAATTAACAACCAATCCTGATACCTCAAACCTGATACCTGATACCTCAAATAGATATGAATGAAGTGAATATTGCCGAAAACATCATTAATCCGTCCAAGACAAAGTAATATAAGTAGTCGGAAAAGTTCCTGGTGGCGAAATTAAAAAGAGACAGCGTTATAACACCAGGAATAAGTAATAATATTATCACAGGTAATGTAATACCCGTAAAATAAAGTGCGGCTGTACTTGTTCCGAATAGTAGCAGGCTGCCGTTAAAAAGTTTCTTCACTCCTGAATAATCCAAATAAGTTATGAGGCTCCTGATACCTTCCTGTTTATCATTTTCCCGGTCACGGTAATCGAAAATAATACATATTGAATAGATCAGGAAGAAGCGGCTGATACAAAACAACACATCGTTAGTGTGCCATCCTTTACCGGAAAATACAACCGGAAGAAAAGTGGTAACGTACATCCAGACGAATGAAAGAAAGATGGTTTTGCCGATTGCTATTTTTCTTAAAAAATAAAATGGCTTATAGGGAAGCTTTGGTGCAGAATAAAGAAATGTCAGCAATACTGAAATGCCCATCCAGAACAGGTAACCTGTAAAATAAAAAAAGTAAATGCAGGAACCGATCAGGCCCGCTATAAAAAAGAAGAGGTGCAATTTTTTATGCTGCTGCGTCCATTGCATCCGAAGTTTTTCTGCAGGAGCCAAGGGCGTAAGGTACCAATGAAAATTATAACTGCTGATAGTGGAAAAAAAAACAAACAAAAAATACTGGTGAAAATTATAATTAAGATGAAGCAATTTATTGGTCTGACTAACCATTAGCAAGGCACATAGTGCTATGTAAATACTGCTGAAAAGAAAAAAATTAAAAATGCGGAGTAGCATTAGGTTTTCATGCTGATATTAAGGCGGCACTACAACATGCTCAGAACTAAAATTGTAAAATGTGAACCCGAATGAAAGAGAAACTATTAATGGTACTTATTGTTTTAATACAACAATTTTCTCGGTAACCACCGTGTCGCTTGTATGTCCGGCCCTGTCTTTAGCAACAAATTTAAAAATTATGGTGTCGTTTTCAACATCACTCTGATGCAGGTACCTGGCCCAGTCGAAGGTTACGTCAAACTCACCTTTAACTTTTTCAGGAAATTTAGGAATAATATTATGAAGCGTATCAGCGCTGATGCCACCGGGAGGAAGTGGGCGCCTGTTTAACCGTTTCCGGATAGAAAGCAACGTGTCCTGGCTGAGGTCACCTTCTTTATCCGTATATTCCAGAGTGATGTTTAGAGTACCTCCTGCCGGAATGATATTTCCATTGAGGCTTTTTATTTTCAGGGTCGGTTTGGATTGATAATTACCTTTACTACAGGCTATTATTACAATCGCTGCAACAAAAGCAATTATAATTTTCATTTTCATACAAAGACGATATTATAATCAAATTTAACAGATACAACGGTATTAACCTAACATGCGGTATAAATTGAATCATAAAATTTTCTCAATAAACGAAATGGAATTTGAATACCATGCGTTAGAGGTATTCAGGTATCAATATGAAAACAATAACGTGTACCGTCGTTTTGCAGATATTTTACAAATAGATGCAGCCGCTATAAATACTATTGCTGCAATTCCATTTCTTCCAATAGGCTTTTTTAAATCCCATATAATTCAAACCGGTACTTTTTTACCAGAAGCAGTGTTTGAAAGCAGTGGTTCTACACAAATAGAACAAAGCCGTCATTATGTTAAAAGCATTTCATGGTATAAAGAGGCTTTCATGAAAGCGTTTCAACTTTTCTATGGCAGGCTTGATCAGTACTGCATTATCGGCTTGCTTCCCTCATACCTTGAGAGAAAAAATTCTTCTTTAACACTGATGGTTGATGAATTGATCATGGCAAGTAACCATCCCGAAAGTGGATTTTACCTGGATGAACATGCAGAGTTATATTCAGTTTTAAAAGAGTTGGAAAAGAAGGAACAAAAAATTATTCTTATTGGTGTTACATTTGGATTACTTGATTTTGCGGATAAATACAAGCTTTCATTACAGCATACAATAATTATGGAAACCGGGGGAATGAAGGGAAGAAGGGAAGAAATAACCCGGCAACAGGTTCAGGATTTTTTACAGGACAGGCTGGGTGTAAATGAAGTTCATTCTGAATATGGCATGACTGAATTACTATCACAGGCTTATTCGAAGGGTAAAGGAATGTTTTATTGTCCGCCCTGGATGAAAATATTTTTAAGGGAAGAAGATGATCCATTGAAGGTATATGATGCATCGCTTACAGCAGAAAGAAGCGGGGTAATGAATATCATTGACCTTGCCAATATTGATTCCTGTGCTTTTATTGCTACAGATGATGTAGGCAAATTACATGCTGATGGTGGCTTTGAAGTGTTGGGACGAATGGATAACAGTGATATCCGCGGGTGCAGTTTGATGGTGGTTTAGCTGTGAGGTATCAGGTATGAGGTATGTTTGGGTTTGACTTTCGAAGTCTTAAATTACAACAGCTTTCAATACATGAGCAGACTTCGAAAGTCTTGAATGGAAGTTTCCTTTGTTCAAGACTTTCGAAGTCTGAACCCGAGGTGTAAAATATCGATATTTAAGACTTCTTAAGTCGTTCCGAAAAAGGTAATACTAATAGAACTTTTTTCATGACAAGACAAAATTAACCCGTTGAGTTCTGGTTAGTATATCTAATCTTAATCATAAATCATGGCCAATAAAAAAAATCGGCTGATATTATTTGTTTTACCCCTTTTTGCTTTTGCTTGTAGTAAGAAGGAAGATAAGTGTATCAAAGCAAAAGTTATCCGCATAAGCTGCGCGAGTTTTGTGGTGCAGGTGCTGAACAAAGACAGCGTAGGATCATATGGATGGAAGGATGTCGGCGGTCATGGAATTTATAATAATGTGCTTAATATAAAGAATAGTTGTAAAATTGGTAAATGGTCCAGGGGTGAAGAAATGTATTTTACTATTCAGGACACGCTAAAGGCAAATGATTGTGTAATTTGCAGGATGTACGATGCTCCGCCGGGTAAAGCGTTTTTGGTAGAGAATGTATCAAGAAAAAAATGTGAATAAGAGAGAAAGTTTAAGGTTTAAAGTTTAAAGTTGTTTAACAGTTGAAGGTATGAGAAGTTCTTATAATAATCAATCTAAAACGCTGCTGATAGCTGACAGCTGATTGCTCATCGCTACTTAAATTATTAAAACACTATATGAAAAAAGTACTTCCTATTTTACTTGGATGTTTTTTATTACAAACATTGCTTTCAATGACATTTCAAAAAGTCAAACGTATTGTTTTCTTTGGCGACTCTATAACACAGGCAGGTGTTGGTCCTACCGGGTTTATTACCCGGATGAAAGATACTCTTGATAAAACTGCCAAAGGCCAGTACGAACTTATTGGTGCTGGTATTGGCGGTAACAAAGTGTATGATCTTTACCTTAGGATGGATGAAGATGTGTTAGCGAAAAATCCTGATATTGTTGTGATATACGTTGGAGTGAACGATGTGTGGCATAAAGCTTCTTCGGGAACAGGAACCGATGCCGATAAGTTTCAGAAATTTTACGAAGCCATCATCAAAAAAATAAAAGAGAAAAATGCAAAGATTATTTTATGTACCATGGCCACTATCGGTGAAAGAACAGATTTTTCCAATCAGCAGGATGGAGATTTAAACAGGTATGCACAAATTATAAGAGATATAGCTAAGAAAAATAACCTGCCGCTTTGCGACCTGCGGAATGCGTTTCTTGAATACAATCTTAAGAATAACCCGCAAAATAAAGAATCCGGAATTCTAACTACCGACAGGGTGCATTTGAATGATATGGGTAATAAAATGGTGGCCGCTCTTTTGCTACCAATGGTTAAGCAATAGTCGTCAATAATTTAAATAAATATTTATGGACCAACAAAACAATAATCCAAAAGATACAAAAAAAACCAGGGATCATTCAGGAAGTGAAGTTCGTGAAGGACAGGATAACAGTTCAATTTTGCATGATGAAAAAGATCCTACTAAAGAATTGCATAATGTAACTCAGACCGAAATAAATTCTACCAGCCAGGAAGAATTTATTAATGATGATGAGAATACAAAAAAGAAAGATCAGTAGGAATTTAATGGTGATCTAGAATTCAGGTCAACCTGTGGGGTTTCCAAAAACCTCACAGGTTTGTAATTCAGGTTGTGTCCTCATGCAAAATTTGTTAGGTTTTTGGAAACCAGAGAAGTGATAACTTCGCAAGGTTGACCATGTCTTACTCTTCCTCAATAATTTCAATCACCCTTCCAACCATCCCATTCACCAGTCTTACTTTAATACCTCTTGAATGAAAGGGTGCACTTGTCAGCAAATCTTCAACAATACCCCTGGTACGTATACCGGTTCGCTGGTCTTTCTTTTGAATTATATCAACCTTTAATCCGGGATATATATCCTTCCTGTTTTGCCCATTCATAATTTAAATTTTCCAGTCTACGATTTGGTTTATCCAGTCTTCCCGAAGCGGCGTTATTATCTTAATGTAGTTATCAGTATAACCCTCCATTATATTGTTTTTATTATGGCCTTCAAACAATACTTTTCGCGTTTGCCCTGAATGCCGGGCAGTAAAGTATTGCTGCTTCATATAGCTGAGGTTGCGTAGGGTTTTATTTCTCTCATAGCGAATAGCAGCAGGTACCACTGGTTTAATTTCCAATGCATGTGTGTCATCTCTTTCAGAATAAGTAAACACATGAAAATAAGAAAGATCCAGGTCATGAAGAAAATCAAAAGTTTTTTTAAAGTCTTCATTTGTTTCACCAGGGAAGCCTACAATTATATCTACCCCTATAGCGCAATGCGGCATGATAGTTTTAATAAAGTTTATTTTCTCAGCATACAGTTCGCTCCTGTACCGCCTTTGCATTAAACCTAATATATTATTGCTGCCACTTTGCAGGGGGATATGGAAATGAGGCATAAACTTATTACTGTTGGCAACAAATTCAATGATCTCATTCGAAAGAAGATTAGGTTCAATAGAAGATATGCGATACCGTTGTATCCCTTCTACCTTATCAAGGGATTGTATCAGTTCGAGGAACGATTCGCCGTGTTTTTTATCACCATCTGGTCCTTTACCAAAATCGCCCAGGTTTATACCTGTCAATACGATTTCTTTAACCCCTTTTTGCACCAGCGCTTCTGCATTCAGAATTACATTTTTGATAGTATCGCTCCTGCTTTTGCCCCTTGCCATCGGGATGGTACAAAAGGAACAATTATAATCGCAGCCATCCTGCACTTTAAGAAAAGACCTGGTACGATCGTTAAGAGAATAAGAAGCATTAAATCCGTTTATAGTTTCTATATCGCAACTGCAAATTCTGGCAGAATCTCCCTTGGAAAGTTCGCGTATGTGTTGAGCTATATTAAATTTTTCAGCAGCGCCTAATACAAGGTCTACACCAGGTATTGCAGCAATCTCTTTTGACTTTAACTGCGCATAACATCCGGTGATCACGACCATGCTTTCAGGCGCTTTGCGTTGAATGCGCCTGACCAGGTGACGGCATTCTTTGTCAGCGTTGTCAGTAACGGAGCAGGTATTAATCACGTAAACATCCGCCAGGTCTTCAAATTCTTTTTTTACAAAACCTTCGTTTTCCATTAACCTCGATATTGCCGATGTTTCTGAAAAATTCAATTTACAGCCTAGGGTGTGAAATGCCACTGATTTTGTTTGTTCCATAGAAGGAGCAAATTTATGCTGTTAGATCGAACAAACCTGTAAATGACTGCAGGTGTAATTTATAACATTTGGTGTTCGGAGAATTTTAACACAGAGAAGCACAGAGGGAAGAAACACAGAGAGGCCTTTGTGTTCTCTGTGTTTCCTCCCTCTATGCTTCTCTGTGTTAAAGAAAAACTTACAATACAAAATCTTATTCAACTATTAACTTACCATGATACATTTCTTTGTTAGCACTGAAAATTTTATAGAAATAAATTCCGGCAGCCAGCTTATTCTTTTGAATAGTAAGTTGCGCATTTCCGTTAGAACCCCTGTTCAACTGATAAGTTTGCACGGCAGCTCCCTGTGCATTGTAGATTACAAAATTGTTCGTGCCTGCCTTAGCATAGAAGCTCACGGTAGCCGTGGCTTTCATTGGTTGTGGCGCTATCGCTACCCTTAACATTCCGGCCCCGTTCCATTCTATCGTTTTAACAGCAGAGTAAGAAATTTTTCCGTCTTTATCGGTTTGTTTAAGCCGGTAATAGTTCAGGCCATGTAAAGGAGTAGCATCTTTTACTTCGTATACACGTGGTTGTGAGGTTGATCCACCAGCTTTAACGGTAGCAATAGCTGAGAAAGTGCTGCCATCAGCGCTGCGTTCCACTGTAAAATAATCATTGTTAATTTCTGAAGCCGTACTCCATTGTAAAGAAACTGCGTCATTCAGCTTTTCAGCTTTAAAATATAATAATTGAACAGGCAACGCAACAGCACCTGAAGAAAACCAGAATTCAGAAAGACTGTTAACGGTAAAGTCTGCGTAATAGCCGCCAAAAGCGGTTCCGAAAACAATTGAAGAAGGAGGGATAATACTGAGGGAGGTTGCATCAGCAGGATTAAAAACACCATCTTCAGTAGGCCCCTGGTATTTTGTAATGCTTAGATCACCAGGGCCTGATAGCCTGTTATCTAAAGCTTTGAGCTCATTAAATTCGGCGATAGTAAAGTATAAGCGAACCTGCACACCGGTTGCAGGTTGAGCGGATGGAGTAATAACATAATGCCTCTTCATAAAATAAGTGCCATTATAGTTAACAGGCGCAGCATCTACATACACCCTGGCATTGGTACTGCCCAGATTGTTGCCATTATCTCTGATGGAACAAATGATCCTGTTTGTAACAGATGGATCATAATAATTTTTTGAGATGCCATCATCACAAAAAACATTCAACCCGCTAACTGTGGCGGGTGGAAGCGAAGTAAAAACAGACGCATTGTTTTTTAGAACCAATATAAGGTTTGAACTATAATTTGGTATTACAAAGTCGGATTTGCCATCTCCGTCCAGATCGCCAATAGTAAATTTACCAAAAGAGCCTCCTGTAATCAAATCAACCCTGGGTAAAAAAGCAGCGCTGCTGATAGTTGAACCGGAAATATTGTTTGCAAACAGCGACAAGGGATTGCTATTGCTGTTTTGTGGATTAAGATCAAAAGAGGATATAGCAATATCCGGTTTCCCATCTCCATTAAAATCACTGATAACGGGAGTTACAGGATTGATAGGTGTTGCAAGGTTGATACTGGGACCAAAACTGAAAAAATTAATAGAACCCGGTATGGCATTATTGGGAAATATAGAAATAGAGTTATCCAGTATATTAGTAAGGACAAGTTCCGGTTTGCCATCATTATTTAAATCACCGGCAGCAAGTCCGGCGGTTCCCAATTGAATTATTAAATTAGCGCTACCTGCAAATGAGATGGTACCGGAGGTACCGGTGTTACGATAGATAGACAGCGTGAAACCGTAACCATTATTTACTGCAATGTCAGGCTTTCCATCTCCATCAATATCAGTAACTACCAGGCCTATGGGATAAGCGCCGGCACCTATATGTGTTCTCGCTCCAAAGGAGCTTCTGGTAATGGTTCCCGAAGTACCTATGTTCCTGAATAACGAGATGTTACTTTTAAGTGGATTGGTTACCACCAGGTCTGGTTTACCGTCTCCATCCAGGTCACTGATACTGATATTTGCGGTTCCCGCGGAATCCGTAGGCCCGGTGCTTGTTAAAAGACTTGCGGGAGCAGCAAAAGAAGACGTATTGATGGTTCCTGTAGTACTAGTATTTCTAAACACTTCCACAGTGCTGCTGGTAGTTGTTATTGCAATATCAGTCTTTCCGTCCCCATCAATATCGCCTGTGGTGATCCCTGCGGGGCCCTGATTGGTTACAAAATTTACCGGCGGTGCAAAAGAAGCATTACTAAGTGTTGCGGAGCCACTGATGTTCCGAAATACTGCAACCGAATTGTTATCCTGGTTTAGTGGAAGCAATATCCGGTTTGCCATCCCCATCAAGATCGGCAATCGCAATACTAATCGGTGACGAAGAGGTGCTGGCCGAAAAATTTATTTTTTCGCTAAAGGTAGTAATCGCATTAACTGCAACCGGCGCACATCCGAATGTGGTGATAAAAGGTCTCGGGGAATAAGCTGTTAGTCCGCCCTTTGTTACTGATATCGGCTGGAAGGTAGCACCCGCGGGGACTATCACCACCAGTTGAGTAGCAGAAGCGGATATAACACTAGCTCTTGTAGCGCCAAAATAAACTATGTTATTAGCTGCAAGAGGATCAAAGCCGGTTCCGGTGATAGTAACAGTTGTTCCAACACGACCCGAAAGGGGATTAAAAGAAATAATACGCTGTGCAGACAAAGACAAAGAGGCAATCAGAAAAATGACTATACAAGTTATAGCCTTGAAGTTCGTTAATTTATTACTCATAAGTTTTGAAGATATCCGGTTATTACAAAAATAGATTTGAGAACAATTTAAAAGCAGTCCCGGTGGGTCATAAGAAAGTGGAGATGTTAAAAATAATTAATTTGTGAATCATTCTCCAAAAAGAAATATAGAAGGGTTATTAACTTTAAAATCAGGAATTGCTTTCAGCTGTCAGCCGTCAGCTATCAGGAGGAAAACATATCAGGTATTGCTCTCTTAACTGCTGACAGCTGAGAGCTATTGGCAATTTAAGGTTATAGACTTAAGGATTATATCTTTAAGGTATCCCTAGTGTCCCTTGTGGGATTTCCTTTGTGTTCCTTGTGGTTAAATACGGTCTATCATTGCAGAAATCTTTTAACCACAATGGACACAAAGGAAATCCCACAAGGGACACTAAAACTTTTAACTAAATTGTATTTTCAAATATAAAAAAATACTACAAACAACTTAAGTCAACGACATTGATTGTTAAATATTTAATATTTTTCTTAAGTTAACGACATTGAATTGTAATTAGGTAATTCACCACACAAATCATAATTTTCGTTTCCATAAGTCACCGTAAATTCATGAAGTTATTATTAAAGATCATACAGGTGTTATATGCTATGTATGCTTTCCTGTTATTTGTTTTCATCTTGCTGATTATTTTCCCGCTGGTAATAATAGCTAGTTTTTTTGGCAAGATAAAGGGCGGCAATTTTATTTATAAACTTTGCAGTATGTGGGCTGATATCTGGCTGCCTATGGTTGGCATCTTCCATAAAAATATTTTTATTGCGCCACATTCCACTGATCATGCAGTTATTTTTGTAGCTAACCATATTTCTTATATGGATGTGCCGATACTGGTGAAAACACTGCGCCAGCCAATAAGGGTGCTTGGAAAGATAGAATTATCCAGGATACCTGTTTTTGGCTTTTTATACAGGAAAGCCGTAGTGATGGTAGACAGGAGCAATAGCGAGAACAGGGCCCGTAGTGTAAGAACCCTGAAATCAATTCTTAAAAAAAATATCTCTATAGTAATTTTTCCCGAAGGCACTTTCAATACTTCCGGCCAGCCTTTGCAGGAATTTTATAGCGGAGCCTTCCGTATTGCTATCGAAACGCAAACGCCCATAAAACCTGTTGTATTTCCCGACACGATAAACCGTTTGCATTACAACAGCATTTTTTCTCTGACACCCGGTATTTCAAGAGCCATTTTTATGAAAGAAGTACCGGTAGATGGATTGACTACTAAGGATATTGATTGGTTAAAAAATAAAGTGTATGAACAGATGACCGCAGAACTTATTAAGTTGGGTGCGTATAAACCTGGTATTGTTATAAACACGAATTTAAATTCTTGATACCTTCCGCAAATACCGCAGAATTGTTTACCTCCGTACCCGCTGCTTATGTGGAGGTGATTATTCCATTGGCCCTGCCAAAGAATTATACCTGGTCAGTGCCGCAGGAGATGATCTCTGTGGTCAAAGCCGGTTGCAGGGTTGAAGTGGTGCTTGGTAAAAATAAGAAATATGCAGGAATAGTTAAACGCGTTCACCAGGAAAAACCCGAAGCGTTTATCCCAAAAGATATATTGAACGTGCTGGATACGGAACCGATTGTTACCCCGCAACAAATGAAGCTGTGGGAGTGGATGGCAGCTTATTATCTATGCAGTGAAGGAGAAGTGATGCAGGCTGCGCTTCCAACACATTTCAAGCTAAGCAGTGAAACAGTTTTATTATTCAATGAAGAAGCCGGCGATGATTTTTCGCATCTTGATGATGAAGAGTTCCTTGTTGCAGAGGCTTTACTGCTGAAGCAGGAATTGAAGCTGGTGGAAGTACAACAGATACTGGATGCCACTCATGTATACCCTGTAATCAAGCGCCTGATAGAAAAGAAGATATGTTTTGTATGGGAAGAATTAAAGACCACCTATAAAGAAAAGAAAGAAAGCTATGTATTGCTTAATCCTTCTTTTGACAATGAGGATAACCTTTCCGATTTATTAAACAACTGGTCAAGGGCTCCCAAACAAATGGAATTATTACTGGCGTTTTTACATCTCAGGAAAACGGAAGGGGAGGTTACTCAATCATCACTATTAAAAAAAGCAAATGCTTCTGTTGCCCAGTTAAAAGGACTGACTGAAAAAAATATCCTTATCGTAGAAAAGCGTTCTATTGATCGCATCAGGTATTTGCCAAAAACTATTACCATTGATTTTGAACTGAGTGCAGCACAGGAGCAATCATTAAAAGCGGTAAGACAATCATTTCTTGAAAAACAGGTTTGCCTCCTGCATGGTGTCACCTCCAGCGGAAAGACACTTATCTATATCAGGCTGATCGCCGAGCTGATAAAACAAGGCAGGCAGGTTTTATACATGCTACCGGAAATAGCGTTAACCTCACAGATCATCCGCCGGTTACAGATACATTTTGGTGGGTACATTACTATATATCATTCAAAATTCAACCAGAATGAAAGGGTAGAGATATGGCATAAAGTGAAAACCGGGGAAGCAAAAATTATTCTGGGCGCAAGGTCTTCCTTGTTTCTTCCTTTTAATGATCTTGGGTTGATAATCTGTGACGAAGAACAGGACACCTCATTCAAGCAGCATGACCCGGCTCCCCGTTATCATGCCAGGGATGCGGCAATTTATTTTGCTTCATTGTTTCCCGCTAATGTATTGCTGGGAAGCGCCACTCCTTCACTCGAAAGTTATTATAATGCCTCAGGCGGTAAATATGGATTGGTGGAATTGAATGAACGGTATGGAGGCATCAGCCTGCCGGCCATCGAGATTATTGATACGAAGAAAGTAATTAGCAAAGAAAAAATGAAGATCATCATTTCACCTTTGCTGAAAGATGCGATAGAATCAAGTATGCTAGCTAAAAAGCAGGTGATACTTTTTCAAAACCGCCGGGGATATTCACCTTACCAGGTATGTATTTCATGCGGCTGGATACCGCATTGTAAATATTGTGATGTATCACTCACTTATCATAAAGTTTCGAACAGGTTGCAATGTCATTATTGTGGTACGTGGTACCAGATGATAACCACCTGTGAAGCCTGCGGCAACCACCATTTTGCACAGACTAATTTTGGTACGGAACGGATTGAAGAAGAGTTACAGGAACTTTTTCCTTCAGTGAAAATTGCCAGGATGGATATTGACGCGGTTAAAGGAAAACATGCACATGATACCCTGATCCAGCTATTCGAGCAAAAGCGCATAGACATACTCGTTGGAACGCAGATGGTGGTGAAAGGACTTGACTTTGATAATGTAGCACTGGTTGGCATATTAGATGCAGACGCTATTATGGGCTTTGCAGATTTTAGGGTTAATGAAAGGTCTTTCCAGTTAATGGAACAGGTAAGCGGGCGGGCCGGTAGAAAGGAAAAACAGGGCCTGGTGTTGATACAGGTAAGAAACACCAACCATCCGGTTCTTAAACTGGTGCAGCAACACGATTACAAGAAGTTTTATGAGGAAGAGATCATCAACCGAAAAAATTTTTTTTATCCTCCCTATTCAAGGCTGATCAAAATTACTTTTCGCCATAAAAGCAATGAGGTAGTAGGAGGTGCGGCTCTTTTGTTTGCAGGACTGATAAAAAAGAATTTTGAAAACTACATGATTGGTCCGGCCCAACCGGTAGTCAACCGTGTTCGTAACCAGTTTTTAATGGAACTATTATTCAAGTTACCAAAAGATACGCATCTTATCAACAGTTGTAAACAAAGCATTATTGATACGATTGTTGAAATGCACCAGGATAAAATATACCGGATGGTGTCGGTTGTTCCTGATGTAGACGCTGTTTAATGTTTAATGGTTAATCAATGTTGTTGACTTAAGAAGTTAATAGAGTTCATTCGTATTTGAATTACAATTTGGTTAGAGGTCTTAGAGTCCTTTGTGAGATTTCCTTTGTGTTCCTTGTGGTTAAATAGGGTCTATAATTCCAAGAGTCTTTTAACCACGAGGAACACAAAGGAAATCCCACAAGGGACACAATGAATGCCTGCTACATACGAAATCCTTTCAACGACATTGAATTGTTAATGGTTAATTTTAAACGGGTAGGGATTAACTATTGTAATTGTTTAATATACAGAGAAGTTTTCAGTGTAACCTGTTCTTCCACTTTGAATTTCCCGCCGTGGTTAAAATAAATCAATTCACAAAACTCCAAAAAATTCCTAACCGTATTTGTAAACCCTGATATGGATAGAGTGGTGCTGCCATGTTATTATTAGTAAAGCCTACCTTGTCTTTGATTCTCAAAGCATTGAGGTTTTCCGTTCTTACATATGCAGTAAAACTTTTAATACGCAAGTGCAGGTAAAAATCTATTTCAGGCAACTTAAGACTTATTGTTTGAGTATTTTGAAAATAAAATTGTCCTAATACCGGGGAGTAGCCATCAGCTTTATAGGGCGTGTTGTATTTAACTTCTGTTCCGAAAAGTAAATGAAGATTTTTAAATCCGAGGTTACCATCAAATCCAAAACGGTTGCGGGTATATATAAGGGGAACATTCACAGGTGCCGATCCGGCTTTTTGTTGTAAAGTGATGGTTGTATACCATCTCCATCTTCTGCCGATCCTGAATTCTTTATCCAAACCAAGTTGTAGCAGATTAAACAAAGCGGCAGACTGATCCGTATGATAGTAATCCCTGAAATAAGTATAATTGGTAATAAGGTTATAGGTGCCGGATAATTTTAATTTATGTTGTGGTTGCTCTATCACACCAAAAATGCTGGTAATATTTTCTTTATTAAAAGAAGATGACCCGTCGAAATTAAAACTGCTGGCATCATTAAACACAAAAGAAGGAGTGCGGTTAACGTTATTAAATCCTGCCTGGAAATATCCTATCTGTTTGCTGATGTATCGCTTCAGACTGATTAGCGCAGCATAATCTCCTGCACTTTTTCCCGCCAAATATAATTGTCCTGTAGCTTCAATATCCCACTTTTGATTACGTGTTTTATTGCGGTACTCACCATGAACAAAAAGATTATAAAACTGCTGGGTGCCGTTATCAAAATCACCCTTTAAATTTTGTAATGCTCCTCCCACCTTAATAAATTGCTGGGCATTTTTTTCATCAGGAAACTGGTAGATAGAAAGGTCGTTAACCAGTTCATGCCATTTATCCTGCACCAGCAGTGTGGTAGGATTTTGAAGAAACCCATAATTGCGCCGGTAAAATCCTGAGTCAGCATTCTGTGTTGCAGACGCTGCATCAACAAAACTATAAGTATAAGAAGTAGTACGGAAAGTATGTTCCAGCCTGAATTTTGGATAGAACAACGGTATTACTGTGGTATCGGTAACTATAGAATCTTTTTTTCCTAAATCATATTGGTGCCGGAACATAAAGGTGAAGTTCTTGTATTTAGTCCCGGTATTTATGGTACTGCTGAATACGCTGGCGGTACTACCCACATTGTTTCCCAGTTGCACCGGTATTAACAACCTGTTATCATATGATTTGATATCATTAAGATAATCCCTATCACCCATAATACCGCCATTTTCAGCAGACTGAACTTTGTTATTCATCAGAATGAATAATGCATGATACCGCTTTTTTTTAGATTGATAGAATGAATGTAACCGGTAACTGTTATGATTACTATTTTGATTTTTGAAAGCCCCCGGGGCATTGATCAAACGATATTGAAAAGCGACATTCCAGTCTGGGTTTATATTTTGGGTATGCAGTATATTGATTAACTGTTCCGTTCTGCTGCCGAGCACATAGCCTATTTCTGAGTAAGGACGTGTTGTACTATAGAATCTTGTTTCGGGTATATTATACTGGTAGATGTCATAAGCATGAAAGCCAGGATCCCATCCGGCTGTTTTAACGGGATTGAAGATAAGTGAATGTGCCGCATTACCCATATTGCCAAGGAAAGCATAATCGGCAGGGATGGGAATACGTTTTGAAAAATCGTCGAAGCTGGAATCAAAACCTCTGTACCGGCTGGTATCCAGGTACCGGAATGTAATGGTAATAGAATCTTCGAGACCTGTTCTATGTCCCAGGCTATCAGCACCTTTTCCGCCGGAACGGCCACCGAAGCTCCCTGCACCCGGTAACCTTCGAAGCGGGTTTTGTGCAATGCCTTGCTGGCACAGGAATAATGTTAGTAAACAAAGTAAAAACGATATGTTCAATTTTTTAATCACACTATAAACCAGGCTAATTAATGATATAAATTTTCGATGCGGTGAGCAGGTTGTAATTTCGGCCTGTTTATTATAACTGTGCTACCAGTTCTTTAAAAATATTTGTTAACCTTGGTTCTGCATCTTTAGCCGCCTGTAATACTTCTTCATGTGTGATTATATTATCTTCCTCACGGATACCAATATCTGTAATAACGCTCATCGCAAGTACCGGAAGTGCTGCATGCCTTGCAACAATTACTTCCTGTACGGTACTCATTCCAACAGCATCGGCTCCCAGCAGGCGAAGCATTTTATATTCAGCTCTTGTTTCAAAAGATGGCCCTGTAACGCCGGCATATACTCCTTTCTTTAAAGGGATATTTAGCTTAGCCGCAATCTTTTCCGCTTTCAAAATCAATTCTTTTGAATAAGGCTCACTCATATCAGGAAAGCGTGCACCCAGATTTGAATCGTTCTTACCCAATAGCGGATTTACTGTAAGCAGGCTTATATGATCATGGATCAACATCAGGTCACCTATTTTAAAATCCGGATTCATACCTCCGGCAGCATTGCTGATCAGCAGGGTTTCAATTCCCAAATGCTTCATCACCCTGATAGGATACGCCACTTCCTTTGCTGTATAGCCTTCATAAAAATGAAAACGGCCAGACATGGCCATAATAACTTTTCTGCTTAACCTGCCAAAGATGAGCTTGCCATGATGCCCTTCCACTGTTGAAACCGGGAAATTAGGGATAGCGTCATAACTAATTTCTTTTTCTATCTCTATCTCATCTGATAAATTACTTAACCCACTTCCTAAAACAATACCGGCCTTCGGCCTGGATGGATATTGCGATTGTATGTATTTTGTTGTTTCTTGTAACTGGTCTAAAATGTCAGGCATGTTTTTTTGTTTGGAAGAATTGGCTTTCGGCTATCAGCCTTCAGCTGTCAGGAAGAAAGTTGCTTAAGCTGAATTTTCCTGATTGCATATCAGGGGTCACCTTAAACTTTTAACATTAAACCTTAAACTTCAAAGTTTGATTCTCTTTGTGCAAAGATAGTAAAGCGAAATGTTAAGATGTGGATGATTTGATGTCTTCAAAGCTTACCTTAACTTAAAATATTATATTTGAATGGGCAGTGGGCTACTAATAGAACACAAGAAGGCCACAAAGGCACTAAAGGGCACAAAGGTGTTTCTTCTTTTCTTTATATTACTTCGTGCCTTAGTGCCTTTGTGGCATTTAAGTAAACGAAGAGCTATCGTGAGTTGGAAACAGGTTTTTAAATTGTATTTCGTTGAATGAATAAGAAAATAGGTATAGTTGTAATAATCCTGCTCACATGTTTGATAAGCGAGGCACAGATATGCCGTGGCAGCCTCGGAGATCCGGTAGTGAATGTAACCTTTGGTACCGGTAGCAATCCTGGTGCTCCATTATCTACAGTTAGTAATAATTATAACTTTACTTCTGCCGGTTGTCCGGGAGATGGATTTTATACGCTGATAAACAGCACCTCCAATTGTTTCAACAGTACCTGGCACAGTCTGGCAGAAGATCATACACCCAATGATATCAACGGTTATATGATGCTGGTGAACGGGAGCTTTTCGCCGGGAGATTTTTACGTGGAAACGGTGAATGGATTATGTCCTAATACTACTTACGAGTTTGCCGCGTGGATACTAAATATTTTAAAGCCGTCCGCGTGCAGTGGCAATGGCATCCGTCCTAACCTAACTTTCAAAATTCAAACCGCTGCCGGCGTAGAGCTTGGTACCTACAATACCGGGGATATTGCTCATACTTCCGGTCCTGTATGGAATCAGTATGGGATATCTTTTACTACGCCTTTTACCGCAAACAGTATTATTTTACGCATTACTAACAATGCACCCGGCGGTTGTGGAAACGATCTGATTCTTGATGACATAACATTTCGTCCGTGTGGACCTACAGTAAAGGCAACTATTAATTATGCGGGCGGTACCAATGTCGTGGATGTATGCCAGGGTGACACGCAGTTATTTAACCTGAATGCTTCCTTATCTGCCGGATATAACAACCCTGCTTATCAATGGCAGATCAGTAAAGACAGTGTGCAATGGAAAGACATAAGCGGAGCTATAACTGCCAGCTATAACCGGCCTTTAACAGGAACCGGGGACTTCAGCTACCGGCTTGCAGTAGCCGAAGCGGGGAATATATCGAGTGCTGCCTGCCGTGTTGTTTCAAATATTGTTACAGTAAGGGTTAATACAACTCCTGTCATTAATGCATCAGGTAATAAACCTGTCTGTGACCAGGGTCCGTTAGAATTAAACGCTTCAGGTGGAAGTCAGTATTTGTGGACTGGACCCGGCGGATTTACATCAACACTTTCAAATCCGAAATCAGTTGCCACACTGTCTGGCAATGGCATTTATCATGTTAAAGCAACTACAGCAAGAGGTTGTTCAGGCACAGACTCAGTTGCAGTTCAGGTGTTTCCTAAGGCAAGTGTTTATGCGGGTGATGATCAGCATATTTGTGAAGGGAACAGTGTGGTATTACATGCAACTGATGCAGCCTCTTATCTTTGGTTGCCTGCAGCAGGACTATCATCTGCCACTGTACAGGATCCGGTTGCAAGACCAGTTGATTCAACACTCTATGTAATAAATATAAAAGATAAGAATGGATGCAATGCAAGTGATAGCATCAGGATAAATGTTTCAAAAAAACCCATTGCAATTGCAGGCGCTGAAATCCAGCTATTCGAGGGACAATCAGCTATGCTGAACGGCATCGCACGAGGAACCAACGTGCAATTCCGGTGGAGTCCTTCAACTTATATGACTAACAGCAATTCTTTAACTCCTACAGTAACGCCGCATGATACGATAAGCTACCTGCTGACCGTAACCTCAAACGATGGATGCGGAATTGCAAGGGACAAGGTTTTTGTAAGGGTTTATCAGAAAGTAATTGTTCCAAATGCCTTCTCACCTAACGGAGATGGAATTAATGATGTTTGGAATATAGAAAAGCTGCAGACATATAATAATGTTGTGGTAACTGTATTTAACCGTTATGGTCAGATAGTATTTAATTCGGTAGGCTATAGTAAAAGATGGGATGGAATGTATAACGGCAAGCCCCTGCCATTTGGAACTTACTATTATACGCTTGATTTGAAGAACGGAACTAAGGTTATAAGTGGTTGGGTGCTGATAGTGAGATAGCTATCAGCTATCAGCTATCAGCCGTCAGGAGGAAGGAAACACAATTACCAGGCTTATAGTGAATAATAATGGTTTACAATGAAAGTGTATACATAGGTATTATATGTTTTATAACTGTTGTAGTAGATGCTACTAATAATACTAAGTCAACGTTCTATATTTAAGAGTCAGAAGCTTCATAATTGAGAAGTAGCAGCTGATAGCTGATAGGTAACGGCTGACAGCGTTTCCTCTTTGAACTCTCAGCCTACTGGGTTATGTTTGCAAAAAAAATGTAATGAAAGACCTGATACTTGAAGCGTGGAATGATCGCAGTTTATTGAAAGAGACTAAATATACCGATGCAGTAAAAGCAGTGATTGAAGAAGTAGACAAAGGCCGGTTACGTATTGCATCACCGCTGGAGAATGGTTCCGGGGGTGGAAGGTGGCAGGTAAATGAATGGGTGAAACAGGCAATATTATTATATTTTGGTATCCGTCAGATGGAAACATATTCTTTGCCTCCCTTTGAGTTTTATGACAAGATGCAATTAAAAAGCGATTATGCATCGCTGGGAGTAAGAGCTGTACCTCATGCTGTTGCAAGGTATGGAGCTTACCTGGCAAGAAATGTTGTTTTGATGCCCAGCTATGTAAATATAGGCGCTTATGTAGACGAAGGAACTATGGTAGATACATGGGCTACTGTGGGTAGTTGTGCACAGATTGGCAAGGGTGTTCACCTGAGTGGTGGCGTAGGAATCGGCGGTGTATTAGAACCGTTGCAGGCTTCTCCCGTGATTGTTGAAGACGGCTGTTTCCTGGGCTCGAGATCAATTGTAGTAGAAGGTGTTATTGTAGAAAAAGAGGCAGTACTGGGAGCCAATGTGGTATTAACACAAAGCACAAAAATCATTGATGTCAGTGGCAGCGAACCGGTTGAATTTAAAGGAAGGGTTCCTGCAAGAAGTGTGGTAATACCTGGTACTTACCCAAAAAAATTTCCTGCAGGAGAATACCATGTTAGCTGCGCCCTGATCATAGGTAAACGAAAACCAAGTACCGATCTCAAGACAAGTCTCAATGATGCATTGAGGGATTTTAATGTATCTGCATAACCGCCTCACCTATAAGGTTTTCAAAACCTTATAGGTGTAACCGCAGCATCTTTTATTTAGTAGAAGTACCTGATCCTTTTCACCCAGCTGATAGCTAACAGCTGATAGCCTTCAGCATGATTCTCATAACTAAAAAGCCTAACATCACTTTCGCAGGATTTGTATTTACATTCCTAGGATCAGTGTTATTTTCCACCAAAGCTATTATAGTTAAAAAAGCTTTTGCCGATACGCCCGTAGATGCACTGACCTTGTTAACATTAAGAATGGTTTTTTCACTTCCTTTCTTTATGGGCATGGCATTTCTTGCTTCGAAAACAAAGGATAATATCAGGCTGAACTTACGGCAATGGGTAAGTGTTATTATAATAGGCATGTTAGGATATTATATCAGCAGTCTTCTTGATTTTGTAGGATTGCAATATATATCCGCAGGACTGGAGCGTTTAATCCTTTTTTTATATCCCACTTTTACAGTTTTAATAAATGCTTTTGTATATAAACAAAAGATAAGGGGCATTCAGAAAATTGCTTTGGCACTTACGTATGCCGGCATTGCGATCGCTTATTATGGTGAGCTGAATATTGATATGTCGAATCCAAATTTTCTTTGGGGAAGTTTTCTCATATTTGTATGTTCTATTACTTATTCCATTTATATCGTTGGCAGCGGAAGATTGATCCCTATTGTTGGCCCTACAAAATTCACAGCTTATGCAATGCTTGCAGCTACGGTAGGTATTTTTGTTCACTTTATTCTTACAGGTAACTACCATACACTTAACTCTGGCACCAGCTTATGGAGTTATGGAATATTGCTGGCTGTTTTGTCAACGGTTGTTCCATCGCTGCTTATTTCAAATGGTATGAAGCGGATAGGATCGAATAATGTAGCTATTGTGTCAGGTATAGGGCCGGTATCAACAATAATACAGGCTCATTTCATATTGAAGGAGCCTATATTCTTAGAGCAGATTGCCGGAACGGTGCTGGTAGTAGCCGGTGTGTTGTTAATCGGCTGGAAGCGATGATTACCATAGCTGGTTTGCTTTTCAAATAAAAATGCTGTTGCACTTTGTTCAAATATCAATTTAACGTAGGTTTGCGTCCCTGACAGCAATTCTTTCACAATGCCCGGGTGGCGAAATTGGTAGACGCACTGTGTTCAGGTCGCAGCATCCGCAAGGTTGTGCTGGTTCGAATCCAGTCCCGGGCACTTTTTTATAATATAGCTTTTTGATTTCTAATTATTTGTAATACTCCTATATTTTTTTACTTACAGTTTTACTGACACTATTCACCTAGCACTTTATGACTTTTTCTATCTTGCTCCTTAGAAAACTCCCTATTGTTAAACCCTAAACAGCTTCTATTTTTAAAGCAGATTTGGATTCATAACTTTTGGGGAATTTTCTTTTAAGGACTCATAATCTGCAGGATAACACCCAAAAAAAGTATGTAAGTTTCCGTAATTTACTTTAACCGGCAGTTGCAGGGCTGATTATTACTTTTATTTCTTCAATCCCATTCACAGGAAAATTTGCACAATTTGAATGTTCCCTGATAACATCTTCACTTTCTGCTTCGTGAACGCAATAAATTTTGTCTTGGGTAACATAAGATTCAACCCATTTGTATGGTTTACCCAATACAGATATTACGGAGACAGAAGTTTTTGAAATGGCCTGCAATTCTTCTGCAGTCAGATTGCCTGCTCCGGGCAGTTCTCTTTCAATAATAAATTTTTTCATTGTATAATTTTTTAAGTTCGATACAAAAGTATTTTGAGAATTACAGGCGCCAATACAAGTTGTTCCCCAATTTACACAGCGAATTCCCTATTTTAGAATACCCATACGAACAGCCTCGGTAATTGCTTTGGAACGGGAGTTTGCATCCAATTTGAACAAGATGCTGGAAATATGATGGTCAACGGTTTTTGCAGAAATATACAATTGTGCGGCAATCTCTTTGTTGTGCAGTTCTTCTTTCAGCAACTGCAAAACATCCATTTCCCTGCCAGTTAGAAAAGCAGCATTTGAACGGGTTGAATTTCTTATTCCACGAGGAATGTTTTTAATCCCCAAATTCCTCATCTCCTGTTTCATTTTTTCGTACACCGCAATGGCACCCAAGTCCTGAACCATTGCAATGGCTTTTCTTTTATCATCATCTTTCCCTTCAAACAAAACAAGCCCCTGTTCGAAAGGGCATCCTGATTTTTCCCAAAAGGCTGCAGCTTTCAAAGCCTTTGCTACACTACTTATATCATAGGCTTCGGCAATTTCTTTGATTGGAACAAAATGCCTACCTGCTTTCTTCATCCAAAATAGGAATTCAGCCTTTTCTGAATCAATACCGGCGCGTTGTATGAGCAAAGATGTCTGTTCTATATCATCTTTTTCAATAATCGTTTTACCTGAAAGCCATTCATATTCCAGTAAAGCAACCATTGAAGGAATAACTCTTTGCAGTTCCATCGTTTCAAAAGACATTGTTTTTGCTTCCAACAAAAAAGTACGTGCATCTTTTCCTCTCCTCATTGATATTTTTGCCAACACAATAAGAGCAATAATCTTAATAATGGCTGGTTGAGCCTCATTTTTAAGAAGATTGTCTGCAATGTTCCATGCCTCCGTCCAGTTACCTGTATCAAGATACAGCCTTGCTTTCCATGATAACATATAAGCGGTCCAGGAATTTAAGCCCCTCCCATCACAATAACGGATGCCCTCTTCCAATGCCTTCCTTGCAAGAGCATACTTTTTTATTTTCATTGAACCGCTCCCCAGGTTAGTATAGGCACGTGCAGCATGTTCATGATAAGAATTTTGTAATGCAATTTCCAGGCTTTGCTGCAGCATAGCTATACCTTTTTGTTCGGACGAAGGGGTAAACATTTGTACTGTACCCACATTGTTAAGTGCATGAGAAAGAATTTCTTCATTGCCCAATTCTTTTGACATCTCCATGGCCTTCTCTCCCCACAAAATACATTCAGGAGATTCATCAGACAGCATTTTTAATTGTGACATATTACTAAACGCCATTGCCTTTGTTGATGAAGCCGGCTGCTCTTTCAGCAGGTCAATAGCCTGCCGGGCAAAGTGCTCCGCATGCTTCCTGTTGCCATCAAACCACCACAGGTGCGACAAAAAACACAGGCTGTCTCCGATTTTTTTTATATAAGCGTTCGCTTTCCAGAGGCTTAAAATTTTTTCTGTGAAAGTAATGGCTTCCTTTATCTGGTTGCTGAGATAGCACTCATAGGCATAAGCTTCATATAATTCCGCCAGTTGCTTTGTATCATTTCCTTCAACATATTCAATGGCTGTGAGAAATAATTTTGAAGCTTCCTTGTGCGCACCTATAGATGCAGCTTTCTCTGCCGCCTGCGGTGCATATTTGACCACCAGTTCTTTTTCATTGGCATTTTTAGCATAATGCAGTATCCGCTCAATCTCCCCTTTTTCTTCAAACGAATCTAAAAAAAGTTCAAGCATCATTTTATTCATTTCGATGCGCTTGAATGGCGTAAGTGATTCTTCAATTGTTCTCCGGTACAACTCATGTTTAAAAACGACTTTGCCATTTTGGACGATGATGACACTGATTGCAAAACAATGATTTACATCCCACGAAGATTTGATCTTGGCAACACGGTCAACTTCCAGTCCTTCCGGCATGACAGACCATATTTGCCAGGCATTTTTTGTGCCTTCTCTCTGACGTTCATAAACAGAAAGTATGGAATCTTTAATATTATCAGGAACACCGGGGCTGTAACTTGCCAAAATCTCATTTACGTAAAATGGATTACCCCTTGATATGCTGTAAACATCTTCGCCGTTATAACCTTTTTGCGTTGCCATCTCCACAACAACCTGTTTTGATAATGGCGTTACCACCAGTTTTGTAAATGAATCCGGGGGCAGTTGACCTAATACATTCCGAAGGGGGTGTTTTGAATAAATTTCATTGTCACGGTAAGTAAGAATGAAGAGACAGGGCAATTGATCAATCCGCCGTACAAAAAACTTGATAAAGTCAAGCGTTCCTTCATCGGCCCAGTGGATGTCTTCAAACACAATTAACAGCTTTCCTTTTTTAGTACGTAACTCCTGGAAAAAACTGGCAAACAGTACAGAACGTTCTTCATTGGAAGGAGGAACAGGCCAGCGTTCTTTATTAACCTGCCAGAGGACATCATACAAAGGCGCTAAAGGACGTGGTGTAAATAAGTCATCGCAGGCTCCCTGGTAAATGCTGCACGCATCGGCTTGATTCTTACAAAAAGCCTTTACCAGTGCGGTTTTCCCAATGCCGGCTTCACCATTTAACAAGATGCAATGCCCGTCTCCTCCTGCAACATTTTCAAATTGTTTTTGCAGCGATGCCATCAATCCATCTCTTTCAATCAACGCCATATTGACAACAATTTATAAAATGGGGGTACTGTAAATTTAAAATAGGGAAAACCTCTTACAATCTGCCGGTCGTTCTAATCGTGCTTTGTACCTGAAATAAAATTATCAAACAAATTTAAAACTATTAATTATGAAAATCAGTTTTTCAGTAGTACCGTTCCCCATTTTCGGGTTCGTTTCCCTTCATTCATCGGCGCAAACAACTAAAACTGGTGCAACAAATGGAAAAAAATTGTATATAGATGTTCACCAGCTAGAACCGGGCAAAGTCAAATTTGAAGATGTGGCAACAGCACATGCAAAAGACCTTGCCGTTGAAAAAAAACATGGTGTGCATGTCATTAATTACTGGATTGATGAAGAGCAGGGGCTTGTTTATTGCCTTTCTTCAGCCGGTGATACCAGTTCAGTAAGAAAAACACAGGCGGAAGCTCAAGGATTATTGCCCGCCTATACGTATGAAGTGACAGATGGCGCAGCAGCACCTTTAACAGGAAATAAAAAATTATTTCTGGACATACATAAAATGGGTGCAGGTAATGTTACTGCCACAACAGTGGCAAATGCGCACAAAAAAGACCTGGCTGTTCAGGGAAAGTATGGTGTGAACTTTATTGATTACTGCGTGGATGAAAAAGCACGCGTAGTGCTTTGTTTATCAGAAGCAGCAGATTCAGATGCAGTTATCAAAATGCATAAAGAAGCACACGGATTGATACCGGTTGAAGTGGGGAAGGTAAAACAGGGCGCATAAAAATTCATGTAAAGGTACGGTGGTTGCCATTAATAAACTTCCGGATCAAATAGGCGATTCTCCAGTTTTTAAGAACCTCCGGACCCAAAGCTTTCTATTTTTTAACCAATTAATTTATTTTTTATGAATCGGATAACCAGGAATTTTATATTCTTAGGATTTCTTTCCTTTATTACTGTATCATGTAAAAAGGAATTTCTTCCTGATGTTTTCACTGGCAAAAAAGGGCAGGTGAATAACATACTTTCAAATGAAATAATACTTGAATGGAGCAATGTGGCTTTTGAAGCTGCCGGTGGTGCCTCGGAAGGACATCCGTTGTTAGCTTCACGTATAGAAGCCATGATGCATATTGCTATCCATGATGCGCTGAATGCCATTGAGCCGGTTTACGGTCAATACGTATATAAGTCTCGCCAGGACAAGTTAGCTAGTCCTTTTGCAGCCGCTGCCAGTGCAGCACATACTGTATTAAAGGCATCGTGGCCTAATAGTGCGTCAATGCTCGACGCAAAGCTTTCTACATCTTTGTCTGGCATTCCTGATGGAACTGCTAAAACAAAGGGAATTGCCATCGGCCTTGCATCGGGGAATGCCATACTGGCGATGCGTGCCGGAGATAGTGCATTTCAAAATCCGATTGCAGATGTACCTGTGTCTAATGTCCCCGGAGTTTACAATGCGGTGCCTCCAAATAACTTCCGGTATGCGCCTTTCTGGAAGAAGATGCAATTATTTTCGCTTAAAACGCAGGATCAGTTCCGTGTTTTACCCCCGCCTGCGTTGAACAGTGCAGCTTACGCACAGGATTTCAATGAAATAAAGGAAGTGGGTAAAATAAACAGTATGATACGTACCGCCGACCAGAGTGCTTATGCGAACTTCTGGTACGAATTTATGGACATCACCTGGAACAGAATTGCCCGGATACAGGCAAAAGATCATAATACCGGTTTGTACACAACGGCCCGCATGTTTGCGCTGTTGAATATGGCCCTCGCTGATACCTACACTGCATTTTTCGACTCTCAAGATCATTATTATGCCTGGAGACCTTATACTGCTATTCGTGCTGCCGGTACGGATGGCAACAATCAGACGGTAGCTGATCCGGATTGGGAGCCTTTTTTGATAACACCTCCTATACCCGAATATCCTTCAGGGCATTCTGCCTTAGGCAATGCTGGCGCAGTTGTATTGTCTCATTTCTTTGGAAATAATAGTTCTTTTACCACTACAACTACTACCGCTTCTCCTGCCGGCACTGAACGGAGTTTTAAAAGTTTTAAACAAGCTGCTGATGAAATCGCCGATTCAAGAGTAATGGCAGGAATACACTTCCGCTTTGCCTGTGTTGCCGGGCAAAAGCTTGGAGATAAAGTAGGTAAATGGACATTAGATAATTATCTGAAGCCTTTGCAGTAGAAGTTACTAAAAACGACGGTTGCAGAAATAATCATCCTCTGTTTTCCAATATTATAAACAGGCGTGTCTGGGAGGGAACAGCCGTTATTTTTTTATCATTATTAGCCTCCATACTGGCGCAGGTTCTGACTTGTGCCAGTTTGTTAATCTGCTCGTGTTTAGTTATTGTGATTTTCAATTTCCCATCGAGCTTTCACAGGATTAACCCTCGCCTTTGGTCGTGCCCCACGAACCACTTTAAATATTTTGGTTTGTAAAAACACAAACCGGCAAGCCAGATGTTATCGTAATGATATCTCAATATGGGCCTACTCGGTGGTTACAAATAATCACCAACTCTTCACCCGCGAACTATTCATTCCCGACTTAAACTTCTTTTGATGCTGGTAGAGGTAATGCCATGCTTTATCATAATGATGCACTTCAAACTTTTTTTGTTTTACAAAAGCCAGCTTTCAATGACATGTTTACCTAACATAAACAGGTAAATGCCAAACAAAAAAATCATCATCCAAAATAGCAACCGTCCAAAAACAATCCGATAGTATTGTTCCGCATACATTTCAGGAAAAAGCAGCAGCCGGAAATTCCTTGTGATACTTTTAGGTTGGCTTGTTAATGGTTGTTTTATTTGCAAAATGCCAGAGATCACAATTTCCTGCACCACCTGGTATCCAAAGGTGGAGCTATCACCTTCTGCTGTTTAAGTTTTTGCTCAAAAGAATCCAACTTGTCCGCGACAGCTTTTAAGCTGGAACCCAGCCCCTGTGTTATTTGAGCTGCCGTCTTTTGTTCTTCCAGGATTTCTTTCAACACTGATTGCATGATTTCACTATCCATAGATCTATTTTTATTGATTCTATAAATGGTGGCGTCGCCGAGGTTATGGCCCTAGTGAGTAGGGTTTCCTGAAAAATAAAAAAACTTAGCCAATTTGTAAAATTTTGCAAATCCCAGGTACGGTGGCAAACAGTTGGCTGGCCAGATTTTCCTGGAAACACAAATTAAAGGCTAACAAACGAAAAAATGAAACAGCTTTATTTGATTGCCACTTTTTTCCTTTATCTGAACCAGGCATTGCCCAATGGACTTCTTTTTGGATTGAGCTGGTTATAGAATTCATATTTCAAGGCAAAAACGATAGTGTTCTGTCTGCTGAGGTCGGCAAAGTCAGGAGAACTTGAATTTGAGCAGAATGCTGTTTAGGGTAACGTACAAAGCTGTATTACAATTATTAGCCGAATGTACTAAAAATTAGTCATTGACTTCCAATATCCTTCTTTTCGCTTTTTTGTATTGTACTGTGCGGCAATCCAACTATCATTTCAAGCCACGTCTTTTAAACGACCACTATTTAAAAAATTGTTTATCCGAATCACGGTTTTGCCTGGTGGCTCCTGCTATAAGCTCTATAGCCTCGCGTTTGTAACGATTCGGCATCCCTAAATGTCCGTCTAAAAAACTACTGCAAACCTCTTGATTGCCTTTGATTTCTTTTGCGTTTTTTCTTAAATTGATAAGGCACATAATCTGGCTGTTGCTCCGGCTTTAATAAATCATACAATACATTTTCCAGGCCAGGCGTTTTTTCATTTGCATGCTTTATCCTTTGCTCCTGATCTAAAGTTTGATGTTGATCTAAATTGCTTTGAAGGCTCTGGTTCAATGATTGATTTGGTTGCAAGTTCAAGTCCTGTCCGCATCTTTCCATGATTCCCTTGGCACTATATTGCTTGCCCAGGTCACTACCATTAAAAACACATTTTGTTTTGTGGTCAACATAAGTGATACCATAAACAAAGCCTTCTTTGTTCTGCCTAATCACAGTACTGATTTGCTCCTTCTGCAATGCACTAATTAATTCTGACACCGATTGCTTTCTCTTTACCAATACAAAATCAATTGCAACCCTTACCCTTTGCCTGTGCTCCTGGCGTTTAACTTCATTTACCTCAAACTTCTTTTCTATATTATTCAAGATTGGCTTATTATAAAAAGCGCTCGCTTTTATCGGCGCTCCGATCTTATTCCCATTATCATCCAGCACCCGGTAAACAAGTCCCCTTTTTTGATATATTCTTGAATCTTCTTTTCCCCGATCTGCTACCACATTATACAATTTCAATACTGCATTCAGCTCATGAAGGGATGTGTATTTGTATGAATCGATCACAGTATTTAAAACATTAGCAATGGCTTTTTTGGTTTCAACCTCACCATATTTTACTCTTTGAGCGCTAACCGGCTGCAACTCCCGCTTCTGCTCAAGCTCCAGCGGGTAAGTTTGCTTTTGTTGTTGCTTTTTACTTTCTGCCCGCACCAATTTAAATTCCAGTTCAATTTCTTTCCTGGCTTTTTCAGATTGATTGCGGCCGATATTGTGCAAGTTAATTCGCTTTCCATTATCCATCACGTTGGTTGTTACTATATGTATATGTGGATGGCCGGCATCATGATGTTCATAAACCAAATAAGGCTGCTCACCAAATCCTAACTTTTCCATGTACGCAGAAGCAATCTGTTGTAACTTTTCCTTTTCAAGTTTCTCACTTGTATCAAAATTCAGAGAGATGTGAACAGCATTAGTCTTCACGTTTTGATTTCTTTGCTGCAACATTTCAAACCAGTATACCTTATTCCTGAAACTAAGCGCTTCAACTTTTTTTCCAAAATGAACAGCATCTATTAACTCCGCTTTACCTTGCTGCAGCTTCTTTTCATTGTAATTAACCATACGTGTTATACACTTACCTGTGCTTATTCTTGCAACCATTTTTCTGATAATTTTGAAATGATAGTTAAGAGTATCTGCACCTTGTTTCCTACTATCTGGAAGTGCTTATCTATTTCAAAAGAATGAACCAGTTTTTGAGTTGCATCCGGTGCGCTGTTAAAATATCGTGTCACCTGGTTGATGTTTATACCAACAGCTTTTATCTCCTTCCTGATCCCGCTTATCTCTTCCATTAATTTTGGAAAGCTTTCATCTACGGTATATACTTTAATAGGCCTGTTATGGAGTATATCTCTGACGAGTTCACTCATCGTTTTGTACTTGGTTTTTGTAAGGAGGTCACTGAGCTCTTTGAACTTTTGGTCATTGACCCTTGTCTTGATCTCATGCCTCAACACTTTCTTTTCACCCGCCTTTCCCCGTGGCATGTTCTATGAGTTTTATCAGGTACTGACAAAATAGCCTGAGTTCCGAGGGCTATTGGTTTTCTCCCCGACCGACTCCGGAAGGAAGGGGCCAGATATTGTGCACAATAATACATCTAGCCAGTTGCCAGTTGCGATGATAGGCAACTTGTTTTCCTTCCAGTGTCTTTGAAACTTCGGGGACTTTTCATCATACAGTTTTTCAGTCGCTTGAAGCTGACAAAATGAACGCTGATGAAAAGAAAATTAGGAGGGAATCTTTCCTGCCTGAATAGGCATCGACTTACTGTTTTTAATCAGCTCATCAATGTCCTGCCTAAGGAAATACCTCCTCCATTCAATCTTAATGGATTTGAGTTTTCCCTGCTTTAACCACTCGTAGATGGTAGGTTTGGATACCTGGAAGAGCTCGCAGATTTCGACTGCTTTGAGTAACGCTTTGTTTGGGAAATTAGAAGAGATGGAAACCGGTGGTTGGTTTAATTTCTCCTTCACAACTTCTTCAATGATCATTTTCATTTGTTTCCAGAACTCGCTCGGAGCCATGGGAAATAACATAGGTGTTTCATTCATACAACTTCACATTTATCTTGTTTCACAATTAGAGACACTTATTGTCGCCTATTTAAAGGCAAGTAAAAATAGTAAAAAACATCTATTAATTTTTAAAGGTCATATGAAGCTTTAACAACTCCCTTTACGAATCATGTCAAACCATATCAAACCATATCAAATGAAATACAAATAAGAAAAATTCAATTTGATTTTGATGCGTTTTGAATGAAAAGAAACAATTTAATTTAACAATCCCACTTCTAATTGACCTGACGATTTATTGTTGGTAGCCTTGTGTGTAATCCTGCTAAAGATAGGTAAACTAAGATAGATCTACAAGGGAGCTAATATGTCACATCTGCTTTAACCAGCATTTTAGAATCATCCGAACTTCTTGTCCTATACTATAATTCGTAATCAAACTGCTTTAAGTTGAGGAGCATCCTGTTCATTCCAAATCTTAAGTAGTTTACTTGCATGCTGTTCTGGCGAAACCTTAATATACCGTAAGAAGGCTTTCTCTGTTTTATGCCCGGTAATAGCCATTATGGTAAGGCTTGGGACATTCATAATATACATATTGGTGGCGAACGAACGGCGAGCTGTATGGGTACTTACTTTTTCCCATTTTTCAAAAGTATTACTTACCCTTACTCCGGCCTTGGTCATGCTATTTGATACGTTGTCATCAATACCAGCCAACTTGGAGATCTCCTTTAAGTAATCATTTAGCTTCTGGTTGCTAATAACTGGCGGTAAATCGTAATTGTACTTTTCAAGAATTTTTCTAACATATCTATGCAAAGGAATTACTACTACCCTATCTCCCTTTATTGTCTTTAACCGCAAGTAATCGTTGTTATATACATTTCCCTTATGAACCTGAGACCAGTCGCTATAACGTAAACCAGTCCAGCAACCAATCAAAAACAAGTCCCGGATACGATCATATTTGGCTGATCCACTTAAATCCAATTCATATATCTTCTTTAGTTCCTCGGCATTAAGGAAAGGGGCGTCTGTTTCCTCTGTTACTACTTTAAAGCCCGAAAGTTTAAAACTTACGTTGGTATGCAGGTTCCGTTCAAAAGCTTCTTTCATAAAAACTTTGATCACCTTAATATGCGTACCAATCGAGTTCTTTGCTAATCCTACTTTTTGTTCCAGGTAACCGTAAAACTCATTATAGAAGTTGAGGTCTATATCATTGAATGTTAATGGACGCTTTTTGAATTGGTTACTTTGAGATTTATAAGCCTTTAAGTGGTTAATGGATTGGACGTAGTTCTTTTTCGTTTCTTTTTTCCTGTTGGAGTTCTTTTCAAATTGCTCAGCAAACGAAATAAAGTCCTTACTGCCTATTTCTTCCAATGGGTTTATAATAAGCTGAATTTTCTCTTTCACTACTTCCTTTCTTGGTGCCACTTCCCGAAAATCAGCCCGGAACATCTTTTTCACCTTTTCGGCAATATCGTCTAACCTGTCATTGATTGACTTAGACGCGCTGTAAGAAGTACGAACACGTTGTGTATTGGCGTTCCAGGCCTTTTCTTTTATCGTTTCATTTGTGCTGACAGGAACTCTTATTCCATTAAAGGAAAAATATAAGAGTATATTTCTATTGCCTTCATTATCGCCCTTGTTATTCAGATAAAAGTTCAGCTTCGCCATAATCTAACTTTTCATCAAAGATAGTTTACTGACAGTTTTACTGACACTTTTTTCTTAAATCTTTTTTAATTGAATAAACTCGATTTCCGCTGTAACCATGTACTGGATTGCATCTTAACGTAATGTGAAGTAAAAGTAAATTAAGATATGTATGGAAGGTTCGAATCTAGTCCCGGGCACCTCATGACCTTTGAAATTCTGAAACTCATTGAATTTCAATGGTTTATCTTTTACACTTATTCGCTCTTTCACACTTTTCCTCAGGTTAGATTATTTCTAATTTATTCAATTAACATAGACTAAAATTCAGAAAAAGGCAAAAGCTCCTTTAAATGGGGGGAAATATTGCCTAATTTTATTTTCTAAAATCTAGCGATGATCAAGAAACAAGATACAGACACTATAATTTTGGAAGGCGTACCAGGACACATGAATGATGGCGAAATCTTGCATCTGCTTTATACAACTGATATTAACTGGAAACATGTAAATGCCATAAAAACACTGACTCATTTTAATGATAATGTCCTATCGGAATGGTTAAATATTAGCGTTAAGACATTTAGGGAATATAAAAAACCAAAAAGCACCTTTAAAGAAAATGTTAAAGAACAAGTGCTCTTGTTACTTTCTTTAATTAAACATGGAGTTGAAATTTTTGGAACTATGAAACAATTCGATATCTGGTTGAAACAGGAAAATTTCTATTTTAATAATAAAAGCCCGGTATCTTTCTTAAACACGATAACAGGAATGAAATTTATAGATGACAGGTTAACAGCAATGGAATACGGAGACAATGTTTAATTATGGAAGTATTTAGAATTTCGCGAGAAGAATATTCAACATTATTATCATCTTCGGGCAGCGCTAATAGGTGGAATTTAAAAGGGCAAAGGTTTTGTATACAGGATCATCTCGATCATTATCTTCATTAGAATTAATAGTACATAAAGGTGCCGTAAAACCTGTAATAAACTATAAAGTGATGGTAATTTCAATTGCCGATGAAGATTATTTAATTAAGCAAATCCAAATAAAAGATCTGCCAACTAATTGGCGTTCGTTTACTGCATACTCAACTTTGCAAAACATAGGATCAGATTGGTACTCTACCCAAGAGTCATTAATTTTAAAAGTTCCTTCCGTAGTAATTCCTGTTGAATATAATTATATGATCAATACGGAACATCCAGAATTTATTAGCAAGGTTAGATTAACAAGAACAGAAAATTATTTTTGGGATTCCCGACTTCTTTGAAAAGGGCGTCTAACAGCCAATCTTCAAAAAGTTATTTTCTTTTTGTTTTTGAGCTCATATAGCTTCTCAAAATAACGATTTGATCTGCCGTCAGCAACTCTTCAATTTTACTTCATATTGATTCCAACGATAAATTGTAAATCAAGAATATTCATTTAAAGGAAATCCGCTGAGTTGGCTGTTCAGAATTGTGTTTGTCCCATTATCATCTCACCTCAAACATGTCGTTCCCCATCGGAACGAAGAGACGAAATCTCATCATTGAATTCAACGACATTCAATTTATATTGATCAATTTGCATCGGGAGTCATAACATTGTACGATCGTTTGCAATGTATTTAATTACAAAGAACTTGTATTTACAAATTATTATTACCATATTTATAGAAGCAGCCTTATGCAGTTATGCGTTTGGAGATAATTCCGGGTTCATTGTACTCATAGAACTATTTCAATCATGAAACAAATTCTCCTGTTATTACTAACTATCGCAATTACTACCACCTTAAAGGCGCAGGAAAATGTGGCCTTGTTCAATAAGCCTGTAAAAAATGGTTTCGTCATTTATGCATCCAACAAAAACCCCTGCCCCGTATCAATTAAAATTGATTTAAATGTCGAGAATCTGAAAGCTATCTATAAAAATGTGGAAGCTTTTGTGGTTCCCGGAAACAATGAAGGCCTCAAACTGATTGAACTAACCACAATCGATACCAGGGAAAGAACCAGGTTTTCTTATAATTATCATTCCTGGATGGGAGACATCAGTTTATTAAATTACGATAGCAACTATATTTATGACCTGCCTTTTGCAAAAGGGAAATCATTCCTGGTGTACCAGGGTTATGGCGGCAAGTTTAGTCACCAAAATGACAACGCATTGGATTTTACAATGCCAGAGGGAACAGAATTACTAGCAGCGAGAGAAGGTGTCGTTTTAAAAGTGGTACAAAATAATTCAACTTCGTGTCCGCTGGAAGAATGTAAAAAATATAATAACTATGTCATTATCTATCACCCGGATGGCACCTTCGCGATGTATGCACACATACAATTAAATGGCTCCCTTGTGAAAGAAGGAGACATCGTTAAAAAAGGTGATAAGATTGCGTACAGCGGTAACACTGGATTTACGAATGGCCCCCATTTACACTTTTCTTGTTACCTTCCCGGAATAGGGCAAACAAGGACTTTCGGCACTAAATTTAAAATAAACGGCATGAATGAAGTTGGGTATTTACAGGAGAAAACTACTTACAGTAAGGACTATTAATTCAAAGTTGACCTTAAGAAAATTAAGGGTTAGTTCTTCGTGCCGATTAGAAACGATATGCTGGTAGAATATGTAACAATCAGCGTGGTACTGGCCTGGAACAACAAGTATATTTTGCTCCTCCGGATTGTAATTATCGGAGTGATCACTAAAGAAAACATAAACTTTCTTTTACTCAATTACATGTCGCTACGATGAACAAAGAAGAATTCAAAAGAATCAAAAAGATTCTTCATGACTTGTCTTACTCATTTTGACAGGTATCATTTTAACTCATCATCTTTAGATTTTATTACAAAAAAATATTAGTGTACCCAAGAGGCTGTCATTTATATAGTGGCAGCTTCTTTGTTTTGCACTCATCCAATCCAACCATATTTCACGTACTGTATCTTGTTTTATTTTGCGATAATATTAAACATGAGACCTTTGTTATTCATCCTTCTGCTTTTCCCTATTTATATCTTCGGGCAAGACACCGAAAGTGACCTTCCATTTTATTTTAGTGCCGGTGCGCAGATGAGGGTTACTCCTATCTATCTAAAAAAAGTACCAGATTATATTATAACGTCAGAAACAAACGTTCACGAGCAACCAGATGAGTATTTGTCCGGTACGGTGTGCTTTCATTACTCTATTGAGAAAAAATTGGTCAACTCGTTTTCAGTAAAATTTTCACATTCCATTCGATATGGAACAGTATACCGGACTTTAAATTTTACATCCCTATCACCTAATCAGTACGTCAAACCCGATATAAGAAAAGCGTTCATTTCCGATTTGTATTTTGATATTCAGAAGGAGTATCAATTGAATTCGTCCTCTTTAAAATTTGGGTTGGGAGTTATTATGGCCGGCCTAGGAACCAGCTACACTATAACGGAAAGATTCGTAGGGGCAAGTGGACAAAATTTTTATCTTAACTCAAGGAAGAACTTTCAATTTACAGCCGCAAGCCTTACCATAGACTGGCAGAAAAACAGATTCGATGCATGGCTGCGAATTGGATATTGCAAAAACAATACTACAATTTTCAAAATTCCTTTTCTGTTTCCGGAGTTAGGTATAGAATATAGACTCTTTTCATTTCAATTTGAGTACATTGTTTCATAAAATAAAACATAATTTTAAATGAGCAGATTGTGCATGTCGGTTCATTAGAAACTTGTAAGTGACTGTTTTAAATTTTATAAAACAGATATGGTATAAGATGTTAAAAGGGGCTGCCATCACTAACAATGGATAAAAAGTTGTACTAATTGTGAATAAAGAACACCCGCCTGGTTCATAAGAGTTCCAGTAGTGCCAGGCTGTTGCTTTGCCAATGGTAAGGTCGGTATGAATAACTTGGCAAGCCACATGGATACTGGTTTTGGCATCAAAACTTTTTCAGTACACACTGTATTCATGCGACGCTTTTTTGTCATAATATTTAACGGAAACATCATTTTCGCCAGATGTCTCATAGCGTTTATTCTGTTATTTTTAGCACATCAGTACTGACAATTTCCCTTGTTGTAGTACAGTCGTATAAACATATAAAATGACAAATTATTTATTGAATGACCGTGATCTCAGCTGGCTTTCTTTTAACAAGCGTGTACTTGATGAGGCCGGCTTTACTGATCTTGAAGTGTATGACAAAATAAAATTCCTGGCCATTCATGGAAGTAATTTGGATGAATTTGCGAGGGTGCGTTTGGCCGCACTGGAAAGCAGTGTCGAAAATGATACTGAGGAAAATGGTGTATCCAATAAACAAATCCTGAGCGCGGCGCGTACTGAAGTTTTTAGACAAAGTGATGCTTCACGAAATGTGCTGGAACAAGTAGTGTTGGCCGAATTAAAAAACAGCGGTATTCAACTGTACTATGGTACCGAAGTCTTTTCAGATAAGCATTACGATGAGGTGGTGCTTATTTTCATGTCTAAAGTGTTGTCCTATCTTCAACCTGTTGTTATCACTACCAAAAGCGACGTATTTCTTGAAGACCGGATGCTGTATTTCCTCGTGCATCTAAATGCCGGCAGGCGTTTAACTGATCTAAAAATTTTGCTAAACATTCCAAGCAATTCCTTACCCAGGTTTTTCGTGTTAAGCCCTCAAGGTACAAGTGAATACATCGTTTATCTCGATGATATAATCCGGATGGGTGTTCCATTATTGTTTAAGGATTTTGAATTCAAGGGTTTTTATTCCATTAAAATTAACCGCAACGCCGATCTGAATATGGAGGAGGAAAAAGAAGAGGCTGGAGATTTTGTAGAAGCGATGCAACGTGGGTTGGATTCGCGAAGAATAGGAAATCCCTCAAGGTTCCAGTATGATTCACTAATGCCCAGAGAACTGGTAGCGTTCTGCTTTGAGCAATTTAAGCTGGAAGCAGGTGAAATGCTGCCAGCCGGCCGGTATTTAAACAGCAGCGATTTTTTCAAGTTGCCGAATCCTAAAGGTAATGCGTTGCTGCAACTAGAATGGCCATCGCTGAAGCATCCATCATTGATGCTTTACGGTAACTATTTTAAAGCCATCGCGGAGCGGGACTACCTGCTCCATTTTCCCTATCAATCGTATGACTATGTGCTGGTATTTTTCAATCTTGCTGTTTTAGACCAGGATGTTACAGAAATAATGGCCACGTTCTATCGCGTTGCACAAGACTCTTACATTGTTAATGCCCTGATCAGCGCTGCGAAAAACGGCAAAAAAGTAAAGGCATTTGTTGAATTAAAAGCACGTTTTGATGAAGCAAATAATATACATTGGGCTAATAGGATGGCCGAGGCAGGCGTAGAAATTACCTATAGCATACCAGGAATTAAGGTGCATGCAAAAGCGGCATTGATTAAGCGCAGGGAAAATGGAAAAGAAAAGACATACGCATTTTTTGGCACTGGCAATTTTAATGAGAAGACAGCCAGCATCTATTCTGATATGGGTTTGTTTACTTCAAATACCGAGTTATGCAATGAACTGGAATCGGTATTTCAATATTTATATAAACGAACTTTGCCCAAGCCTTTTACACATTTACTGGTAAGCCAGTTTGGTAGCCTGGAGAAGTTCACTGCATTGATTGACCATGAAATTGAACAGGCAAGGCAAGGTAAGGAATCAGGTATCACCATTAAGGTAAATAACCTGGAAGAGGAGCATGTAATTAATAAGCTGTATGAGGCATCAAACGCAGGTGTACCAGTAAAACTTTGCGTGCGCAGTATTTGCAGGATTAGACCAGGCGTGAAAGGAATGAGCGAAAATATACAATTGATTCGTGTGGTGGGCAGATTCCTGGAACACAGCCGCATATTTGTGTTTCACAACAATGGCCTCAATGATATCTTCCTGGGATCTGCTGATTGGATGAAACGTAACCTGCACAGTCGTGTGGAAGTTGTTTTTCCTTTGTACGACAAATTAATAAAAAAACAGGTGCTTGATTTTATCGCTATACAATTTACGCCTGCCACTAAAACACAATTGCTCTCTGCTGACCTGGAAAGCTTGCCATGGCCAGGTGGCGTTAAACAATATTGTTCACAGGAATCATTTTATCAATTTCTAAAGGATAGGCCAAATCACGACCGGGAAATTTAATAACCTGCACATAGTTATTTGAGTAGTAATAGTAAACTCAAACAAGTATCAACGGAAATTTATCTTTTTTTTCAGGCAATGAAGATTTATTTGAAACACATAATCTAACAATTACACAGCATACAAAAAAGCATTTTGAATTTTAGTAAGATTACTTTTGTGCTTTCATATGGCAAGCAATCATTACGGCGTCTGTTTCTACAGAGGCCATTTTTCTGGTTACTGATACGGATATTTTATTTATGAAGCCTCTAGTTTTATTTCAAGCATACTTTGTCGTATTGCTATTAGCCGTCAGCTTTCAGCCATCAGCAGATTAAGGCGTACTGGGTTTCCTCCTGATAGATGACCGCTGAAGGCTGATAGCAATTAATACGACAAAGTATGCTTGATATGACACTAATGTAGTGACAATTTAATTATGCAACATGCTTTATCGAGGTTATATCTTATGGAATTAAAGTTGGCCATCATTTATTTCGTCGTCTCTAACGGGCAATGTAATCATGTAAACGTTTAATACACTTTAATAAGTTAACGTATCTTATGATTTCATTTCAGCGTTTGAAAAACTACCAGCCCTGCAAGGGCATAATATATTAGCACAGGGTGAAGCCCTGTGAAACAACGTTGCCATTAACCCAAGCCCTGTAAGGGCGAAATATAAAGATCAAGTGCATACCGTCAAAAACAATATTACGCCCCTTACAGGGCTATGTTCCATAATCACATTCCGACACAGGGCTTCACCCTGTGCTGATATATTGAGCCCTTTCAGGGCTGGTCGTTAAATAAATGACATTGCCCTAACGGACATTAATAAATGTTCCATAATTAAATTGTCACTACACTAGCTTACCGGATAGGGCTCACCTGAAAATGATTTCTCGTGGTAACCTTTTTCCCCTATTAGTGAAGTAAGCTCACTTTGCCACTTAGTGCCGGCATTTAAACATTTTAAAATATAGTGGAAATCATATTTAGGCACCCAGCCAAGATTAAGTCGTGCAAGTTCATTTACATAAACCCGGTCAATTTCTGTAAACATCCGCCAGTTGTTACGCTGGTATTCTATTTCAAATCCCGGAAATAGTTCTTTTATTACTGAAGGCGCGTCATTTCTTAAAGCTGATAAGTGAATAGGTAAAAATGGGCTGGTAGCGCTAATGATATAAGTGCCGAAACCAAGTTTACCCACACGATCAGCTGCCAGCAAATGGGCACTTACAACGTCTTCAATGTCTACCCTTCTAAAAAGAAATTCATTTACTTTAAGATTCTCGCCGGCGTATGACTCACGAACTTCACGGCGATCATCTTCTTCCGGAAAAAAACGTGATGTTCGAAGAATGATACAAGGCAGTCCGTAATTCCTGTAAAACAACTGGCATAAATTTTCTGCTGCAAATTTGGTAACTCCATAGATGTTCTTTGGTACAGGACGAACATCTTCGGTTATCCAGGCCGCGGGCATTCCAATCGGAGGCACAAGAGCATCTCCAAAAACACTGGTAGTGCTTGTAAACACGAAACTTTTTACTCCCGCTTTTACTGCCTCCTGTAACAGGTTAAGCGTACCTGTTATATTGGTATCCACAAACTGCTGCATGTTATGGGTAACTACATGTGGTTTATGCAGCGTCGCAGTATGATAAACTGCCTGTACGCCCTCCATGTTTTGCTTCACGAATGTACAGTCGGTAATGGAACCAACCTGTGCAGTAAACCGGGATGCTTTAATGTCAATACCTATTGTCTCATAACCTGATTGCTGCAAAGTTCTGATCAATGCCTCACCGAGATGGCCGGCACTTCCTGTAACCAATATTTTCATACATTGAAATTAATAATCTTTCTTTACTCGTTTAAAAGGTTGGATAATAATAAATAAAAAGGCGCCGGGATATTTTAGCCTTATTTATTAATCGGTTAATCCAGTATGCCGGAAGTTGGAATATTTCCCTGGTAGTTTTTAAAACGATATATAAAAAAATTTCTTACAGGAACACCCAACCTGTATTGCGTTATTTTGGCCATATCTGATACTGTTTCAAATTGGTGCGAAAGATTTTGCTTGGGCGGATTATAGAAATTTGAAACAGTAATGAAATATGCATCATCACCTTTTTTAAGGAAGGGCCTTATTTTATTAAGCCAGGCATAATGGTGAATTGCTGTTAAATCACCAATTGCAAGGAAGCGTATGCCGAATCGTCTGGCAACATAGTAATCAATATGTGCAGCAGGGAACCAGTAGTCGGAAATTATAAAAGTAGACTTGTGCATGATGCCCTTTGTAAGATCATGGCGATATAAAGAATCGAATTGACTACCAAATTGCTTCCAGCCATTCATATCCAGTGTTACATCATGTTTACCGAGCTCCTGGATATCCTTACTGCCAATATTCAGAGGCAACCATATAACAATGCAAATGGCAAGGATCATTAGTGTGACAGTTACCCCCAGGGCCCATTTAATTACAGGTGGTATATGCTTCTTCGATCCGTCTTTTTGCATTGTATAAATATATCCTGCTGCCATTGGTAATAGGGAGGTATAGGCCGGCCCTGTCCAATGTGGTAAAGTGTCACGAAATAATGCAACAAACAGAACGCATAATATCAGAGGAATAGATAAAGATAAAAAGAGCCGTCCTGAATCAGTTGCAATAAATTGTTTCCGTTTAATCATCGCCCAAAAGGTTGCAAGAATTAAAAAGAAATTGACTGGATTGTTATAAACGATCTCACCAAACAATTCGCGAAAAAAGCCATCCCATTTAATTGCTCCGAGTGCCACCCTACTACCCTGGTACCGGTATGTTATAAAATCATTGGACATATTCCATAACAATATGGGCAACATGAGGCAAAATGTTATAAACATCGAATAATATAAATACCTGTTTTTTAATAGTGTTCTTTGATGTATCACTGTAAAAACCATAAATCCCAGCCATAAGAAAACCCCGTGGATCTTACTAAGAATACATAGACCTATGGCAACACCAAGTAATAAAAGTTTGGTGTTAATTGTACCAAGGTTTTTTTTGTCCTCACTTATTTCTACCATAAGCAGCACCGACCACAACCAGAACACCAGTTGCGGTGCATCCGGGATAACCAGTAAGCCGGCAATAAGAAAACAATAAGGCGAGGCCATGAACAACAAAGCCGCAAAAATGCCTGTATGTTGATTCCCGGTTTTTTTCCCAAGGAGAAAAATAAGCCAGGTACTTATGGTTCCGCACACTATAGGTCCGAGCCGAAGCATGATCTCATTATCAAATAAAAGATCTATTGTAAATAATTTTAAAACAAGCGCTATCGCGGGAGGGTGATCAAAATAGCTCCATTGCAATTTTTGAGCATAGGTCCAATAATACACTTCGTCATTATTGAATTCAATGAAGCCAGAAATAATAAACTTGCTTATGAAAGCTATGGTTATAACACAAAAAACTGATCTGTATTTCATTACGAAAAAAGGTATTAAGGCAAGTAACTGTGTTCACCTGATTCATTTCTATTCAGGTTAAACCCCCGGAAAGGCCATTCTTTATTTAAGGTAATACAATAAACAAATAAACCAGTGGTAACGCCTAATATGGATCCTGCTATAACGTCTTCCAAAAAATGTTGTCCAAGATATATCCTGGAATAGCCGACAAGTAAAGCAGTTATTAAAAGTAAGAGACAGGCTCCTGAATTTTTAAAAAACAATGTAAGAACGGTTACAATCGCAAAAATGGAAGTTGTATGTCCTGAAGGAAAGCTATTCCACCCGCTATGAGTGATTCCACTAATAAAATAATGATAGTTCAAGTCGCTGATAATTGTTTTGGGTCTGGGAGCCGTGAAAAAATGCTTCAATAATTGTACAAGAATCCCTGAAACCATGTAAGCCAGTAACAACTGTACCCCCAGCCTGTATTGGCGCCATAACAGGATAATAATAGCTGAGATAAGAATAATAACCGAGCCATCACCAAGATATGTTACAGTAATAAAGAATACATCGAGCAAATGGTTGTGCAAAGTATTTAATTCAATAAAGCAGTTGATTTTTGTATGTGTTATAGAAATGCCAGATGCTGCCGTAACCAAGAATACAAAAAGTACAAAAAATAACAGGTTTTGCTTAACAAGATCCAGGTATAATTTCATGCGGAGCGTTTGCATAAAACTATGCACTCAAGAATACCGGATTGTTACCGATTGCTTAAGTTAAAGTAAAATAAATCTTAACAAAATGTTAGGCAACGTTGCAAATAATCAGCAAAGGATCATTTATTGCAATTGGTATTATTTGTAAATAGTCTGGCCATAATTGCTATTTCTTACAATTTAATTATAGCGTTGAATAAGGTTGTGTCTTGTCAAACGCTCACCAGTTAACGGTATCTTATTCGTAGAATTGCCGCTAAGGTCTATATGTAACGTTTGCAACTTTTTTACCCCCTATAAACATCAAACAAAAATTACAGTATAACTATGAGGCATTTCTAATAATATTGTTTGATTACAATTTGATCATACTGCTTTAACGAATCAGTAACACGCCAGCATCAAATTGCATCCTGTTTCCTCAATGTTAAACCGGCATAATTTCCGGAGTGGCCTAACGACAATTACCGGATCAATACTTTAAATTAAATAATGAAACTTTTCAAGCAGTTGATACTTTTTTACTGGCATTTTTACTATAATTTATGACTCTTCCAATTTATTGTAAAGCAAATAGTTCGGTAACTATCAGTTAACATGTACCGTTTATTTTTGTATGTAAATCACTTTTATGACATGGATTGAATGGCTTGATAAATTAGATAAAGTTGCATTTATTCTCATTCATAATGACTCGGATCATTATATTTTCGATAATTTCTTTCTTGTTATCAGGAACGCTCTTACCTGGATACCGGTGTATATTACTATTCTTATTTTTGCCATGCAAAAATTCAGAAAGAGCGCTTTACTCTTCATTATATTTAGCGTTGTAACCTTTGCTTTGTGCGACAGGTTGTCCTCAGGTTTGCTTAAGCCACTTTTTGAACGACCCCGGCCATGCTATGATCCGATGATACAACCTTTTCTCAGGAACCTCATTGAATGTGGCGGCAGGTATTCTTTTCCATCTTCTCACGCAGCTAATCATTTTGGATTAGCGAGTTTCTGGTACTGGACAATTTTATACAATATAGGGAAAAAATGGAAGTGGTTATGGTTATGGGCTTCAATTGTTGGATACGCCCAGATTTATGTAGGTAAACATTACCCTCTTGATATAGCAGGAGGTGCTTTACTAGGCATAGTATTAGGAACATCTATGGCCTGGATTTTTGAAAACTGGCAATCTCTTAAGGCTGCAGTGATCAATACCTTTAAGCCGGCAATAATTGAAAACATTAAAAAGTTAAATAGCCAATAGCCGATTATGATGCTTCAATCAGATGAACGTTGGAATTTATGGTTAAATAAGTATTTCGTATGGTTGCTGATTGTAGGAATACTGGCGAATTTATCAGGATTATTTATTACCATTCTTGAGCCTGACGGAGCTCTATATGCTACGATTGCTAAAGAAATGGTTCAATCTGCTGATTTTATTAATTTGAAAGTTGAGGGAAAAGACTGGCTCGACAAACCTCATTTCCCCTTCTGGGTCACTGCCTTGAGTTTTAAGTTGTTGGGAATAAATACGGTAGCCTATAAATTACCGGCTTTACTATTTTGGGCAATGGGTGGACTATATACCTGGTTACTTGCAAAAGAGTTATATTCTAAAAACATTGCAACGCTTTCGGTTCTTATTTACTTAACAGCCGCTCATTTGGCTATTTCTAATAATGATGTCAGGGCAGAGCCATACTTAACCGGGTTAATAATCGGTAGTGTATATCATTTTTATAAATCCCTGCCAAAAAATATAGGTCCTCATTTAATCCTGGGTTCTTTTCTCGCTGCATTGGCTGCTATGACAAAGGGTCCTTTTGTTTTAATAGTAATAGCATCAGGTTTTATCTTCCATTGGATTATCAGAAGGGAATGGAGGGAGTTTTTTCACTACCGTTGGGGCATTGCTATTCTTTTAATTTCATTATTTATAATTCCTGAAATTTATTGTTTATACCGGCAATTCGATCTACACCCCGAAAAAGTTGTCTTCGGGCATACCGGTGTTTCAGGTATACGCTTCTTCTTTTGGGATAGTCAGTTTGGACGGTTCTTTAACAATGGACCGATAAGAGGCAAAGGTGACCCGTTATTTTATTTACACACCATCCTATGGGCGTTTTTGCCCTGGTCCATTTTATTAATTGCCGGTGTGATTCGCATCATACAACACATACGTAAAAAGACTTCTCCTTATGAAGGAATTATAATAGGAACATCCTTAATAACTTTTCTACTTTTTTCCTTATCGAGATTTCAGCTGCCCCATTACATGAATATTGTATTTCCTTTCTTTTCTATCATCACAGCACAATACATATATAACAATCGCAGCAAAAGTTCCCAAAAAACATGGTTTATAATTCAACATATTATCCTGTTCTTACTGATTTTTTTATTACTGGTAATAATCCTGTACTTCAATATGCCTAACAGGTATATCATAATAATAATACTTATAGGATTGTATATTGCGATACTATATTTTTTAAGAAAAAATAATTCAAGTAGAATAGTTGGCTGTAGTTTTCTGATCAGCGCCCTGTTCTATACTTTTCTTAACACGGTGTTTTATCCTAACTTATTAATTTACCAGTCTGGAAGTAATGCTGCCAGGTATATCAATAAAAGAGAACCAGGTAAAATTGTTTGTACCTATCTTGAAAACTCTTACTCATTTGCATTTTATCTTAATGAAAACGTGGAATATTTTCAACGTCCGGAATTACTTCTTGCGCGTTCAGCTCAACAGGAAACATTAGTTTTTACCAGCGAAGATAATCTCCCAAACCTGCAAAAGGAAGGTATTTCAATAAAGATATTGAAAGCTTTTCCTCATTTCCATATAAGTCAGCTCACCCTTAACTTTTTAAATGCAGGAAAAAGAAGCAGTGTTACAAAAAAGATGATTGTGGCTCGCATTTCAAAGGCTCGATAATAACGATCAATTCTTAATACATTTTATTGTTTTATTTCTCTAACTTATATAATATCCAGATATCATTAATAGTATTTACATTTTTTCTACGTAGAAACATGTTAAGGTTCCATAACATCAATGAAGAATAATGTTGCGGTTTATAACCCAATGATTCTATCATACCAAATTTATCCTTAATATCATTAAAAGTTGATGCAAGCAAGAGTGGTTTTGAAAGTAAGTGCATAACAGAGTCGATATTATGAATGGTAATGAACTCAATATTTTTAAAGCCCTTACGGTAATATACCAGCGGCAAATGACTTTCTGTTTCAAGTGGGGTTCGTTGATAACAATATACCTTCGTTTGTTCTGATGAAATTTTGCTGCTTAAAATATCTTCAAAATGTATTGTCTGGGAATAAGGATTAAAAATAAATAAGATCAATAAAATAAAATTTAAACCGGTGCTGAATACCAGGATTGGAATAATTATTTTTTTCCATTTATATGACGTTGACAAGAAATCATATGCATTGTCATTCAGGGCCAGCAACATTGGAATCATGCAAATAATTGTGAACATAAAACGATCCTCTTTATGTCCGATAATAAAGTGCCCCAGGATGAAGATCAGTGTGCTTAGTATAAGTGGATGATTGAATTGTTGAATACATGTTTTAACGTAATTATACAACAAAAAAATACTGATCAAAGGTGCGCCAACAATGGCGGATAAAACGCCAATATAAAACACGAAATTTTTTTCGCCGAATGAGGCCGCCACACCATCTAGAATATTAACTTTAAAATACAGATACGGTGTAAACGCAAGTTTGTGATAGAAATTATAATCCAGAAATATATTTGTGGCCGTACCGATCACAAAACCAATCAATAAATATATGGAGATTTTAAACTGCTTCTCAAACACTAAAATCCATATTGCAAAGCCGGTTATTGCAAACGCTATTTGAAAACGCAGGAAAAAACTTGCTGCCAGCAGAAAGCCTGTAAATACGGAATTGTATAAGTGTGTTTTATTTGATAAATAACAATGATGAAAGAAAGCTAAAGCCGGAAAAAAGACTAAAGCCGACACCATTTCAGAACTGAACAGTGTTCGTGAGTAAGGCAAAAACCAGGAAAAATTTAACAGCAATATTGTGATTATTAAAGTTCTTTCCGGTTTTGTATTGCAGACGTAAAATGCAATCATATTAAAAGCGATAAAAAATGTAACACCTTGCAAAAATCTTAGTATTGTTAACTGGTAGAATGGATTCTCTATTGAGATAGCAAAACAAAATAACTTAAATGCAGAAAAAAGATACACCTGTAACGTAGGACGTATATTGCTGGACAATTCCCAGATGTCTTTTGTGGCATTAGCCTCCTTCAATTGAAAGGATGAAAATTCTATAATTTGAAAATGCTGATCAGGATGAAAGTATCCAACAGATGTAAAACAAAAAATTAATTGAATAATTAATCCGGAAAATAGAATGAGTTGAAGTTTTTTTGATTGTTTAATACGTCTGATATAATTCTTCAAGGAGCTTTGCTTTTATGGTAGATGTGATGATGATATTGAAATAATAAAAGAATGTATAAGTGAAGTTAACAATTGTATTAATGGATATAACCATCAATTTGAGCTTTATGCCTGTTCAATACCGAGTACCATAAGTTTACCTGGCTGGTTTTGTGCAATAATGTATTTGCGTTGTAAAACTGAAAAACTTTTAGCACATAAAAAGTTAGATAGTAATTAAAAAACTATCCTCTTTATACATAAATTATTAATTCATTATAACTTTACAAACCCTTTGAAACTTTATATCCGCAGATGAACTTTGATCCGAATATAGCAAACCATATTTTCATTTTCTTGTATAACCCACCTTTTCCTGCAACGCTTCAATTGCATTGGCGAGATAAACAATGGGTGCATTCCAGTTAATCGCAATTTCGTTGGAGGCATAAGAACAATCACTATCAGAATAAGCTGTTTCAGGTTCTGTAAATTCATACTTACAATGGTCTTGCATACCAGGGTTTGGCCCACCTGCCAATAAACCAGGAACAGGTTCTGTAACACCATCTGCGGTGGACTGGCGATGATGTGGAAACATAGTTGACTTACTGCCGATGCCGGTTACAAAACAGTATCCTGTAGCATTGCGTCCAAGCAGATAATCCAAATTGGTTAATGCATAATCCACATACTTCCTATCGCCTGTCAGCAGGTAAGCTCTGATTAATAAAATTCCCTGGTTAGCAGCATTGGAATTTCCTCCCCAATTAAAATCTCCTGCTGACTGTCCCATCACTGTACCAAAAGCATTAGCCGGAACTTTTTCCATATAGCTTTTCGCAATGCTTATAACCCTGTCTTTCATCTTTGCAACACTATCTTTTACAGAAGGAGGAAGTTCTTTTGCAAGCCGAAGAAATGAATAGTAACCCATCATCCCTACATTACCCCATCCGGGCAAGTTTACGTTGTCTTTTAAATGCTGCTTAACTACTTCATAAAAATCATTTTCCCTTGTATTGATATACAATTCTGAAGCTGCCCAAAACCATTCGTCGCTAAAGTTTCTATCACCATAACCGCCGGTAGAAATAACCGGTTTAAAAGTTTGGTTCATGGTATTTTGATTGTACTCCAATGCAGGATTTTTTAAAGCCCATTGCCATGCTTTCCTGGAGGCTTTAAGGCAACTATCTGACAGGCCAGGTAACTGCTTTTTAAACTTGCTTAAAATACGGCTTGCCTGAGCGGTTACCGCTGCAAAATCTAAAGTAGCAACTGTTCCTTTTTGCACAACATACCGGGGAGCTTTAGTGATGCCAGGCATCACCATTCCATCAAAAGCAGCATTAGTGCATTTATTATAAACGCCACCGTCATTGGGGTCTTGCATACTTAACATCCAACGAAGATTGTAGATGGCTTCATTTAAAATATCAGGAACTGCATCACTACTTTCAGGGATGTTTGTATTGAGTTGTTTAAAGTAATCCGGAAAGTCTTCATAGGCTGATAAAATAGTGCCCATTGTAATACCAGAATTTACAATGTACTTGTTGTAATCCCCTGCATCATACCAACCGCCCGGTGTTGATATAATGGTACCTTCAGGACGTTCTTTACTTGCCGCAGATGAATGGATGTATACAACATTATCAGGATGGCCTGTTGAACGATGCCACTTGCCTGCATACTTCTCTTCCAATGGCATGGAAGTACGCTGGTAAAAATAGCCTTTTAAGCTTGATACAGCAGCTTCCTTATTTACTTTATCACTTATTTCAAAAACATAAGAATGACCGGCACCAGTTATAAGAACAACGAAGCTTCCTTTGTTTGTAAGAGAAGAAAAATCTGCAAGTCTTGTTTTAGTGGATGAATATGCAGATTGTTTTTCCTCGCTTAAGGTTCCCGTAAAAAATGTATCTCTACAATTAGTTGATGTGATATAAAAATTGGGCGCAGATACACTTCCAGTAACAATGGCAGTCTTTGGAGCATGTGGATAAAAGCCTAACTGATTAAGCTTAATTCTTGTTGTTACATTTTGTGAAAACAGCGCATATGGCAATCCCATTAACAGGCATATATAAGTAACGATGAACGTATAGTAGTGTAATGTTTTTTTATTGATGGCTTCTTTCATACTTTCTATTCATTTTAAAAAAAGGAGGATGCCGATAGTGTTAAGTTAACTATAGATTAAAGTATTTGCTATCAGCCGTCAGCTATCAGCTATCAGGAGGAAACTTTGCAAGAAGTGATCTGCTGATACCTGATAGCTAACGGCTGATAGCAATTTCATACTTGACCTAACAATAATTTAATTGTTACTATATTTTTAAACGATATCCGGAACTTCATCCAATGTTATTACCAGGTTGTGGTTATAAACATTACTTAAAATACTCTTTATCTACCTTTTCCAAATGGCTTGTATGCCATTTCATCCACCACGACCATATATAGTTCCTTCGCTGATGCAATATCATTCATCAAACTCTAACTGGGTTATAATAGAGTAAAAACCGTATTGCACAATTCTTGCAGCCAATTTAAAAACAAGGATTGTCATGCATGGCCAAAATAAGGGTGTGCTTGACGTGAATATAGCGCAAATGCTAAACACCATGTTAGATTTTTTATTCTTTTCATATGGTTCAATAAACCATCGTCTAAAGGAATAAAATGGTTTTAATTTCAATTTAATGTTCTTCATGTTCCAGTCGTTTAGGTTTCCATCTGAGAATAATAAAGGTATGTTAAATCAAATTGTTATCCCTGATGGTAAAGCTTTCAGCGCCATTCTTTACATCTTTTTTATAAAAGAAAATATCTTTATACTTATGAGTGATGTAGCCTTCTACTTGATCTGTAAAGTGTAGTGAATTAGGGTTTGAACTTGCCCCTCCTGTTAAGATTGTTTTGGCCTGTAACTTTTTCCCAAATTCAACTACGGCTACAAACTTATTACCCGTTATTCCATAATGATTCCTGATTTCTTTAATTAATTAATATTGAGTTATGTAAATAAGACGATGTTTTATCGGAAAATATCCGATAATTTGGCACAATAATTACAATTCAATGAAATTTGAAGATGCCATAGAAGATTTTTCAGGCCAACCGCTGACACGCCAGGTTCTGCTGAATATGTTGAAAGAATATCGCCGTCCATACGATAAGATTGCTGAACTTGTGCAGCGAAAAGCAATAATACCAATAAAAAGAGGAATTTATATTGCAGGACCGGCCTTAAAAATATCTGCACCGGAACCTATTCTTTTAGCTAATCATCTTCGGGGGCCCAGCTATGTTTCCATGCAAACAGCGCTTTCGCACTGGCAATTGATACCCGAGCGCGTATATGAAATTAGTTCGGTAACCACTAGTCTTTCAAAAATTTATGATACTACCATCGGACGCTTCAGTTATACTCACCTGGAACTACCATATTATTCTTATGGTCAACAGCAAATTACCTTAGCAAAAAACCAGGTCGCCATCATTGCAAATCCTGAAAAGTCGGTTTGTGACACCATCATTGGCACCAGGGGACTATTGTTCAGAAGCAGCAGTAACTTACGTGAATGGCTGACCGAAGATATGCGGATCGGCAAAGAAGCTCTTCGTACCTTACGAACAAGTATGATGCGAGATTGGTTAGCTTATTCTCCAAAGAAAAATAGTATTGAGTTGCTAATTAAAACCCTTGAAAATCTATGATAACTGAATGGCTGGAACAATACAAACCGAAAAATAACCCGGAGGGAGAACAAGCCTTGCGAGAAATTATGCAGGAAGTGGCGTTGGCCGGCCTGCAGCGAAGCGGTTTTTTTGAACAGGCTGCTTTTTATGGCGGAACGGCTTTGCGGATTTTCCACGGCCTGACCAGATTTTCCGAAGATCTCGATTTTTCTTTATTGTCGGTAACACCTGATTTTTCTTTTCAACCCTATCTGTCAGGAATGCTCAAAGAGTTTGCAGCACTGGGCATACAGGTGAGCACTAATGAGAAAAATAAAACCAACAAGAATAATAATGACGCTGCTTTTCTTAAAGCGAATACTACTTGGAAAGAGATAGTATTAAAAGGTATTATCCCACAGGAAAAAACAGCTTTGCGCCCTGAAATCAAAATCAAGTTAGAAGTTGATACCGAACCGCCCCTGGGATTTACAACTGAAGAGAAATTATTATTAAAGCCTTTTTCTTTTTATGTAAAATGCTTCTCGCTTCCGGATATGTTTGCAGGAAAAATGCATGCTTTGCTTTTTCGAAAATGGAAAAACCGCGTTAAAGGCCGGGACTGGTTTGACCTGGAATGGTATATTAGGAACGATATTCCTCTTCACCTCAAACATTTCCAACTTAGGACACAGAATAGTGAAGACTGGACCAAAAAAGACCTCAGTAAAAGTCAGTTGATAAAATTGCTGAATGATAAAATAGATGCTATTTCTTTTAAAGCGGTCAAAGATGATATTGTAAAATTTATACCTGACACAAGGGTACTTGACATCTGGTCACCTGCTTATTTTCATGATCTGGTTAAAAAAATTAATTTTGGATAACTTTGGCACTAGTGTCATGTCAAGCATACTTTGTCGTATTAATTGCTATCAGCTGTCAGCTTTCAGCCATCAGCAGATCAAAGCGTAGTGGGTTTCCTCCTGATAGCTGACCGCTGACGGCTGATAGCCGTAA
>JAABUS010000796.1_pt1 | contig 75589 bp, 7 predicted proteins | sample 5560161 | NCBI WGS metagenome assembly JAABUS01 (sample SAMN10711885, study PRJNA513376) | rock metagenome | isolation source: Antarctica rocks | place: Antarctica: Victoria Land, Trio Nunatak nord | collected 2016-01-04
TTCTATATTTAAGTTATAGAAAAAGATTTAAGTTTTAGAATTTAATATAATTAATAATATTTAATATATATTAAACTTAGATTATATCTATATATAAATTGTTTATTATTTTTTGTAATTTTAACAATAAATATTGTTAATATTTAGTATAAGTTAAATTGCAACAAAATTTTTATTTTTATTAGATTTGTTTATCACTTAATTGTATTCTATTTGCGCTAAATATAGATTTGATATATATCTAATATAGAATTGTATTATAATTAAATATTTATATTTAGTTACAAAATTAGAATTCGAATTAAAGAAAGATTTTTAAGTATATAATTAATACTTAGATACTTGTCTACAATATTATATAGCTAATAGATTTTAGATAGTTTGTTTTTAGATATTTAAAAGAGATAGATATTTTCTATTTGTTTTCTTAAAAGTAGCAAACTATTAACTAAGAAGTTTCTATTTATTAATAAAAAAAATTTAAAAAATTTAATCAATTATTAGAAAACTATTAATCGATAGAAAATTTCTAGATAACAAATAAGAAATTTTTAACAAAAAATTAAAAATTAAGAAAAGAATTCTATTAAATATAGTTATTTATAAGTATAGATTTTTTAATCTAAGTTTTTTCTTTATTATCTATTGTTTTTTTTTCTAGTTTGTTATATAAAAACAAATCTATATTTATTAGCTTGTTATTATTATTAAAACAAAACAAAACCTCGATAAAAACAATAGAAGATATTAACAAAACATAATTTATTTTAGTTACAAAATTATTATCTATTAATATTTTTTATCTATTGTTTCTTTTTTATAGTACAAGCTTTTTTTTTAACTTTTTCTTTTCTTTTTCTAGTTTTACTATTCTTGTGTTTATTTTTCTTAGCTTTTTTCTTTATTTAAATTTATAATTGTTTTTTTGTTTTAGTATCGAAATTAAAACAATAAAAATAAACTCTATATTTGTATAAAACTATTGCAATATACTTTGAGAATCTTTTGCAATCTATTTTAACAAATATTCACAAATATATTAAAAGAATTAGAAAAAAATATTGCAAAAAAATATTAATAAAGAAAGTATTAACAAAAAGAATGTTAATAGAGAAAGTATTAATAAAAAGAATATTAGCAAAGAGAATATTAACAAAGAAGATATTAGCAAAGAAGATATTAATAATAAAAATATTCGAAATTAAAAACAATATTAGACAAACGTATTTTAAAATAGAAATTAAAAAGAAAAACAAATTAAAAAATTAAAAAAGCAAATATTTTAAAAATATTAATAATAATATTAGTAGAGAAGCAACAATAAGTAATTTTTTGATTAAAAAGCAGTTAACTGTATTAAATAACAAGAAAAGCAAATATTTTAAAAATATTAATAATAATATTAGTAGAAAAGCAACAATAAACAATTTTTTGATTAAAAAGTAATTAACTATATTAAATAAATAGAAATAAAAAGATTAAATAATTTGTAATATTAACAATTAAATAAAAAACTATTAGTATTGATATTGCTTTACTATAGATTAACAATATTAAAAAACTAGCAATAGATTTCTTTAACAAACTATTTTTTATTTACTAGAATAGTTTTTATAATTTTAAATCTATTATATTTTGCAATTTTATTCTTAATTTTCGTCTATTTTAATATCTAAATTTATTTTTAATATTTTCGAAATAATTGTTTATAATTGTATTGTAGTAATCTTAATAATTAACAATATTTTTTTAAGAGATTTGTATAATAGCACAAATATTTATAGAAATAAAACAAAAAAATAAAAATAAAAATAATAGCAACAAATATATTAACAAGATTACAACCATTTTAAAGTTTTGTATTAATAATTTCTAATATATCTTTTTTAGTTTTAAAATTAAATATATTGTATTTAAACCTATATTTATATAAGTCTTTTATTGTAAAAAATATAAAAATTATTAACAATTTATCTTGTTAACAATAGAAAGACACAAAAACTCGAAATTATTTTAGATAAAATTAAATTAGACAATAATAAATAGTTTTGTTTTAATACTATTAATAAAAAAGATATTAAACAATAAATATAAGTTTTTTAAATAACTATAAAAATATTAAGCTTTAATCTCGATTTTATTTGTTTTTTGCAAAAAATTCTTTATTATTTAGATATAAATATTAAATATAGTTGCAAAATAAATTGCTTGTTAATAGCTACAATAAATAAGATTCTATCTATAATATATAAGAAATCTTTAATAATTAATATACAACAAAAAGATATTAATATATAAAAAACTTACTAGTTAGCTTATAGACAAATGTAGATATAAATAAACAAGCGAAAGCAACAATTTGTTGTTATAAATATTATATATCGAAATATTATAATTGTTTATTAACAAAATATTATTATTTTATTTATTTTTCTTGTATTTTCTCTCTTTATTGTCGATTTTCTTGTAGTATAAACTATTGTGAAAAATATTCTAAATTGTTATATTGTTCAATTGCAATTAATTATTATTATATCGATTGTTACTATTTTTAAACAAAATATTATTTTTTTATTTATCAAAAAATCAAAATTCTAATTAAGATTAATTTTCGAAGATTGTTTGTATATTAAAAAAAAACTATTTAAAATAGAAATCTATTATTTGACTTTCGAAATTAATTTTTAGATAGAAAATATTGTAAATATTTAACAAAAAAACTTGTATATATTTGCGAAATTGTAAATCGAAAATATTTTTTATATAAAATTTATTTAATTTTTAAAAAATTATAATTTCAAGAAAAGTATTTGCAAATTATTAATTAATTATAAAATTGCAAAATAGTAAAACAATTATTAATATTAACTTATTATAAGTTAAAAGAATTGTAAAAAACTTTAATAAAAAGTACAAAAACAATATTTATATTTAATAAATTGTATATTTTTTTTAATTAATATTGTTGTTGAAAATCGACAATTTTTCAGATTTAATCTATATTAATATAATTAACTTAATTATATAATTGCGTAATATAATTCTTCTATATATAATTTAATTATCTGATTTTAGCAATCTATATACTTCTATATATTATTGTTGCTTGTTAAAGTTTTTTTAGATCAAACTATAAATCTTAGTTCAAAAAATTATAAATTTAAATTAGTATAATTTAATTAGTTAATAATACAATTGCAATAATACAATCGATTAAACTGGGCAACAAATATTGTTCTAAAAAAGCTAAGTTCTTTTAATATCTAGAAACTTATTTAGCTATTGTTCGATTATAATATAACTCTTAATAACAAAAGTAACAATAACAAAAACAATAAGTTGTTAAATCGATATATAGATTTTTGAAATCTTGCTTAATATTAGTAGCAATTAATATAAAAATAAAACAAATTTTAATTTGCTTAATTACAAGTTCGACAAACAAACAAACAAAAAAAAAACTTATATAATAGTAAAAAGAATTTACAAAATCGACAAAGATTGTCAAATTCTTAAGAAAACAAGTATTGCAAATATAGCAATTCTGCTTAATTATAGATTCGATAGATAAACAAACAACAATAAAAAGATTTATAAAACAATAAAAAAGACTTATAATAGAACAAAAATTTAAAAGATTTAACTATAGAAACAAAGAAATAAATCAATATTTAGAGCAATAGTTCTACTAAATTTTATTAAAAAAAATAATAAAATAGATTGTATATAGCAGTTTAATACAATTAACAAATATATAGATTTATATAAAAACAAATATTTATATTTTTTAACACTTTCTATCTAGTTTAGTATAACACAACTATTTTTTTAATCTATTAATTGTTGTATAATCTAGTACAAAAACAGTCTATCTAGACAATACTTTAATTATTATATAGTCGAAATATTAAATAACTATCTATATAGATTTTATTTTCTATATATTCTATTTTGTTTATATCGATATATAAAAGTTTGAAAAGCAATATAAGTATATAGATACAATAAGATAAATTACAACTGTTAGAACAGTTATATAGAATTGTATTGTAAGACGCTAAATTAGTTATATACAAAATAACTGCTATATACAAACTATTTGTTTTATTTAAAATATATTTAATCTTGTTAGATTAATCTACTTAGACTGTTTTATATTTAATTTTTTTACTGTTTTTATTTTGCAAATATATATAATATAAAATTCTATTTGCAATTAACAAGTAAATCAGATATCTTTTCTTAATTTTAAAAACAAGATATATTAAATATAGAAAGAAACAGTTAATATTAATTTATTAAAATATTAATTTGTTAGTTAATTTAGATTAATCTAATCTAATTTAATTTAGTTTTGCTTTTTATTATTTGTTTATTCTATATTAAAAGAATCTTGTTAATTGTATTAGTTTTATTTAATTTCTTACTACTAATTTTAAGAAAATTGTAAACAAGATTGCAAATTTGTCTTCGATCTTTTATTTTTTTAAAAATAGTATTTTTTGTTACTATTTTTATATTTTATTAAACAGACTCTTTGATTAAGAAATTATCTACTATTTATTATTTATATTATAACAGCAAAAAGAAAAAAAGAAAAAAAAATTAAAAACAACAACGAAAATATATTACAGAAAATAGAGTTTCGAAAAAAAATATTTTGTATATATATAATTAATACAAGAATACTATACAGAATATAGTTTAAAAAAAATATTCTATATAGCAAAAATATATTGTATAGAATATAGCTCAAAAATATATTTTATATATTTGTAGACAAAAATATATTGCAAAGAATACAGCTTTAAAAAATATTTTATATATATATAATTATAGTAGAAATATATTGTCTAGAAAGAGTTTTGCAAGAGCATTTTATATATATACAATAAAAAATATACAAAATATAGTTTCGAAAAAGTATTCTATATATATGCAATTAAAACAAGAATATATTGTAAAAAATATAGCTCTAAGAGAGCATTCTATATGTATACAATAGACAAAAGTATATAGTATAGAATATAGCTCTAAGAAGTATTTCGTATATATATAGTTAAGATTCTGCAATTAGATATTTAGATATTTAGTTTAGATTAGATTAGATAAGATTAGATTAGATTAGATGAGATGAGATTAGATTAGATTAGATTAGATTAATAGATATATATAGCAACAATATTCTAATTTAACAATTAAATCTAGAAAATTGTTTGCATTAATTTTATCTAAACAAGATCTAAATTAAATCTAAGTTAAGTCTATATTAGACTTTTGCACAAAACAATATATATAATAGAGTTATAACAAAAGCATATTATATAGTAAGAGTTTTCTAAAAACATTTTATATATTTGTAAACAAAAGTATTTTGCATATATATAGAATAGCAAAAGAGTATTGTTTGCACGCAAGAAAATACTATATAGAATATAGTTCTAAAAAAGTATTATATATAGATACAATAAAAAATATTGTATAAAATATAGTCTTAAGAAAGTATTCTATATATATGCAAGCAAACAATTAACAATATAGCAATTTAATTAAAACAACAATATTAATATTAATTGCAATAGCAACATTATTAACAATAAAGACAACATTAAGTTAAATAATATATATTTGTATTTGTTGTATTGTAGAAGCTAACAAGTATAGCAGATATATAATTGAAAATCTCTAATTATTTAGTTTGATTGCAATAAATCTAATTAAGTTAATTTCGACTAAATTTTGTTACAATCTATATTAGATTACTATTATTTGTTGTTTTTGCAATTTACTTGTTTTAATTGTTCTTACAGATCTATCTATAGATTTATTCCTGATAAATGTTAGGAATATGCTAGGAATATATCTATTTTGATTAGATATTGGCTAGATTCCGATTAGTTAATCGATTGCTAACTAGCATAAAATAGTTATTGACTAGTTGTCAATCTATTTTGATTATCTATTAATTGACTAACTGGCAGTTATTCGACATATAGCGGTTATCTACTAGGTATAGATCTTATAAATACGATTTTTCTTAATTTTGAAATTTTGAAATTTTGAAATTTTGTAAATTTGACTAAGTCCCGACGCTAGCTCGATCGAAATTTCGACTTTTAACATATCGAATATTCAACTATACACATTATTAATTCGTTAATACGTAAAGTTTTAAAGAAACTCGAGAAGTCTCTAGCTTCGCGACTATCGATACTATCGAAATTTAAATTATAAAATTACGTAATTCACGTAATTAATATACTCGCGTTAGATCTCCCCTACTAGCGTGTACGTACTACATTACTTATATATTACTAATATTAGTTAATCTACTTAGATTAAAAATTTTGAAAAATTTTGAAAATTTATTACTAGTAATATTTATACCCGAAATTTACTCGAAATTTATCCGAAATATTGCTAGTTTGATTATTAATTTGCGTATAATTTATTTGAAGCAAACCCGGAATTTACCCGACATTTTCCGGTTAAATAACTAATTTTTGCCAGTTATCTATTCGTTATTTAATCGCAATATTCTGGCACTAGTAAATAACTAGCAAAATTTATTAGATTGTATTAAAAAAGAAATAGATTTACAAGAATCTAATTGTTTGTACAATAGAGATTGCAGAAAATTTTAACGCACAAAAGAGAGAAACAAAAACAGCTACAACTATAAATATAGAAACAAGAACGGAAACAAGAACAGAAACAAAAATAGAAACAAAAGCAAATATAAAATCAATAGCAGAAACAAAAAATATAATAGAAATAGATAATAAGAATAAGAAAATAGACACAATAGATAAAAAAAAGTCGAAAAAACTATATTTGTAGAGTTTTTCGCAATCAATAAATTAAATAAAAAAAATATAAAATCTAAGATTTTAAAGTACTACAGAAAGATTTCTATAAAAAAAAACAAAAACAAAAAATCTCGATTAACAAATATTAGAAGCTGCTAATTCTTTTTAATATTTATATTGATTTTTATTTTAACAATATAGCAAAAAAATATATAATTGTTATAAATCTTAATATATTGTCTAGCAAAATAACATATATATAAGCACGTTGTTAATTAATAACTCTTACTAATATTCTTTCAATTAGAGTTTTTAAAACAATAGCAAATTATATAGTACTATCTAATTTTATAGACTATCTTTTCTTTAGAAATATAATAATATAGTTAATTAGATTGAAATTAATCGATATATAAAATTATTGTTATTCGAAACTAATAGAAGTATTTAATTTGATAGATATCTATTGTTTTTTTTGTATAGAGTTTTCTATCTATAGAGAATCAAATTATTCAAAATAACAATAACAACGCTTATATAGTAATAGAAGATTATTAATATTTAAAAGTATAGATTTTTAACAAAAGCTATCAATTATATAGCAAGCTATTAATCTATCGAAATATACATTTCAGAAAACTTTCTTAGTAATATTTTTTTCTACAACAACTACTAGATGTTTATAAGAGATATGTTGATAGACAAATTGTAAATTTGAAATAGAAATTAATTAAATAATATTTTAGATTAATTTTTATTAATTAGTAAATCGATTTTCAATAGTTAAAGATTCCAAGCTCTTTTATATTTCTAGACGCAATTATTGTTATATTTATAATATAGAAGACTTTATAATATTCGATTAATTTAAAACAAAATTTGTATAGTACTTTTTATATAAGTATCGAGACAAACACTATAAATTTTTGATAATTAATATTTTATAGAAATATTTTATCAAACAATTACAAATATTTTTCGACAATTTTGTTCTAGATCTCTTTGTATATAGGTATATTTTTAGACAATATATCTATGTTATAATTTTTACATTGCAAGAAGAAATATATCTTATAGATATATTTGACAAATTAGATTAACAAACAAAGAAAAAGATTCATTATCTTTTATATTGTATATAGAAGATAAATTATCTATAGAAGAATTATTGAACTATATCTGCAAAAAACTACAAGATATAAAAGATACTATAGATTATTTGCAAAAGATTTTGGAAAATCGAAATATCTACCTATATATATAAACGCTAGAAGAGATTGAAACATTTGTATTTGTATCTGTTAAATAGTATTAGATATAATATAGTATTAACAGAAGTATAGACAATCTTGGTAAAAGACTTGTAATAGATATTAGATAGTTAATATTTATAGCAAAGTTATTTTAGTTATAATATATAAATCGCAAATAAAAATATAACTTTCGAAAAAAAAAATCTATTAAATAGAAAACTAAAACAAATATCTACTCGCAAGCGTCTCTTGGCAAAATTTTAAACTTTTGAGAGATAATTAGAATCTCTCTTGTCTTGTCTAACAGTATTGTATTTGTCTATTTGGAGACATTGTTGTTGTCTTTAATGCATATATAAGATGTTCGAATTATCAAGACTTGCTCTTTAAGTAAACTTTGTTCGAATCGATCGAATTTGCAATTTATAAAATTTTGACGTTAATGTTGACGCAATTATGCAACTATCGAGCGCAATTGTAGATCTTAAACATTAAAACTTTTTGAAGCTAAGCTCGATTAAGGTTGTTTTTGATTTGTTAAATTTTGAAAAAAATTAAATTTCTAAAAATACAATTTTTGTATGTTTGGATTAATTTAGTTTGTCACGTAATTTAACCCTAACCCTAGACTTTCTCAGAGAGCTCAGAAAGCTTAGAGTGCTCTAGGAAACCTGCAATAAATTGAGTAAAAAAATTAAACGCCAATATTAAGTGTTAATCGACTTTGTAGTCGACTACAATTTGTTTCTTATTAAATTGAAATTCAATCAAAATTTGGTTTAAGATATAAGATTGTTGTATAATTAATTGCAATTAGAATTCAATTAAATAAGAATCTAGCAAATATCTTTTATAGATATTAGATTGTTGTTTAGTAAATTAGCATTTGATTTACAACAATTAATTACTGGTTGCACAACAATTCTAAGCTCTAGATAATCAAATACTAGCTTTGTAAATTGTTACAATATATATTAAGTTTAAAATTCAATAAAACAATTTGAAATTTTTTTCTTCTAATTTATACTTAGTATATATCTAATATATATAATAGAGAATAATTTAATTTTTGTCTTTTTTACTTGTAGATATAGCAATGATTTTCGCAATAATTATATTAACTAAGTATAGACTTAATATAATTTTAATATAAATAAAAAAGTAGTTGCACTAATTTTTGTTATTAATAAAGATAAATCTATTTAAAAAAGAATTAACTATATATAAACTTAATATAGATATAATATAGATATAATATAAAATTGCAAACAATATTTTATTTTTCTTTGCTATTAAAATATTAGTTAAAATACAAATATTTATCAAGTATAAAATTAATAGTTTTAATATAGTAAATTAGCAAACAAAACTTGTTCTTGTTCAAATTAAAAAAAAAATTGTAATTCTTTTCTAAATATATAGTAAATATAAATATAATATGTATAGCTTTTACATTTTCTTATTAGAGTTAATTGTTGTCTTTAATTTTTTATTATTATAAGCAACTTTTTTTTGTTAGCTATATATATATTAAATTTAAATAAAATTTAAAATTTTAAAAATTCTCAAAATCTTAAATATACTATTATTATAAGATTTCTCTTTTTCTTTATTTTTCTTTATATTTCTTTAATGCTAATATATATTTAGTATAAATTGTATTAAAATAATAGATAATAGAACGTTTAGTTACTATGTAGGAGCTAGAACTTTGTCTATCTATATATATTGATCGAAGCTATTTAGATCGATTACGTAATATTAGATCGAGTAGTATTGAATCGAGTAGTATTGATACTAGATTAGATTGATTATAGTATTTCGATACTTCTATTTAATCTAAATTCAAAAATTAGCTCTTGTATAAATTATGTTTTATATTTTATTAAGTTCGAAATCTATTTTAAAACTATTAAATTTCGAGTATCTTTCTAGTAGAAGTAAAAAAAGTGCATAAAAGTTCTTTGTTAGCAATTTATATATAGACGTATATATATTTACGCGTTCGAGATACTCTAAGATTTGAAAAATATATAAGAAACAAAATTTTAACAAAAAATTATGCAAATATTATTGATAATACTCGATAATTTTATTAGTAAAACAAAGAGAATAATAAGTGCAAATTTAAATAAACAGTGCAAAGATTAATAGCAATAAATATAGCAACTATCTAGTTGCAAATTGTTTAAATAACTAAGTTTAATATCTATGTTCGAAATTATAAGTAATTTAGTTATCAAGTTAATTTAAAAGCTTGTTAAAATGTTTTAAATATATTATAAGAAAGAACTTTAATTAGCTTGTTAGCCATTTGTTTTTTAATAAAAATACATTTTAGCTTAATTTAACTATTTGCGACTTTTTTGCAAACAAATTAAATTTAAATACTTATATATTTTGTTCGAATATATTGCGCAAGATTCTTAGCAAGCATTATAATCTTTTAATTGTTGCAATAAATAACAATAGCAACTAGATACAATATTAAAAATATTAAAAAAAAAGTTTTAATAATAATATGAGTTCTAGATATAAGTAATAGCAATAAAGACAGATAAAATAATTGCAATTGCTTTAATAATACTTAAAGTTAAATAATCTTTTTAGCAATTTGTATTTGCTTAATATATTCGATTTCGTAAATAAAAAGAGCAACAATTAATTAATAGCAATACTTTCTAGATTAAAGATATACTTAAAAATAAAACAATAAATATCTTAATTTTTGTCTTAGTTAGTATTAATATAGTCTAACAAAAAACAAATGCTTTTACAAAAAATAAAACAAAGATTAAAAATATTTCGAAAATAATAAAATATTTGTTTAATAATCTTTTAGTAAGTATTAATAAAATTAAAAGTATATTTGTTTATTATTAAGACAACAAAAGCAATATTTAATCGAATATCTAGTATTGCGTATTCAAAAGAATTAATTGTCAATTAATAAATATAACAATAATTTGAATCAACAATATAATTCGAATCAATAATATATATTTTAAATATATCTATAGAAATAGCAACTAATTTACACTTCTATATCTTATAATTTTTTAGTATTTTTTCTAGATATATTTTTTAACTTAAATAAAGAATTCGAATTATAAAATTGTATTTAATTTTAATTTCTAGATATTATTAAACAAAATCTAAATTAATTATTTTAAATCGATTAACAAAAGTTCTTTTAACAATATTGATAAACTTTTTGTTAATATTAATAATTAAAAGATTGTTTATATAAATAGCAATAATAGTAAAGTTATTAGTAAAAACACTTAAATTAAAGTTTAATAGACAAAAGTAATATTTTTTAAAAAATATTGCAAAAATATTATATTATATTCGAAAGAATTAGTTAAATTTATAAAAAGCTTTTCTAAATTAATAAATCTTTTTGTTTTGTTCAAAGTTGTAGAACAATTCTATATAGATCTTTTTGTTAATATTTTTGTAAAAAAAAACAATAATAATATCTATTTGCTTTAAATCTTAACTGTTAACAACAATAAAAACAAAGATAATCTTATAACATATAAACTTAACTACAATTGCAAAGATCTTAATATAGTTTAGATTTTTATATTGTTTAAAATTTTTAATAACTTAACAAACTTTATAACAAAGAATTTTGTTTTTAATTTTTTGTTTACTTTTGTAGATTTATCTTCTACAAAATATATCATATTTGTTAGATACTAAACAAACAATATAGATACAATTTTTTTTTTAAAATTTAATTTTGTTTTATTTAGCTAGTTGTTAATTTATTTTGTAATAAATATTTGTTATAGCTTTAGTATAAATCTTAGATTTATATAGCTTTAATAATATAGTTTTAAATAGCAAAATAAAAGTGTTTGCAAATTTATTTTAATATAATCGAAACTTCAAATATTTTTGCAATATTAAATCGAAATTTAGAAACAATAGATTTTAAAGTATATTTAATAATTTAATAGCTTTAGAGAACTTATTAAAGTTAGTAAAGTTAAAAAGAGTACTATCTTTAAAGTTAAAAAATAACTTAAAAAGAATAGTATTTTTAAAGTCTAAAAAAGATAGTATTTTAAATAAAATAAATAAATCTAACTTATTAGAGTTTTTGATATAATTTAAGAGCAAGATAGCTCTTTGTTGCTATTATAATATTGTTACAAAGAGCTTGTTTAGTTTAGTTTTTATAAAATTTAGAAATTTATCAATAATATTTGTAGTATTAGATTGCGTAAGTAAACTTGTAAATAAATATATATTGTTGTTTTAACAACTAATCTTATGGTAATTAATATTAGAGCTAAATAATATTTGCTTATTGTCTAGCTAATAAACTTCTAATACTTGTTAGATTTTGTTTTTGTTATTTATTATATAATAGATATACTTTCTTTTATATTCTACTAAAATTAAGAATTAAGTACAATTTTGAAACTTTTGTTAATTAGTATTTAATTAAGTTTTTAATACTTCTTTTTGTTAATTAATACGTTAGATATACTTGTAATTATAAAGATATTTAATACTTGCTTCAAAAAAAGTAATAAAGCGTTTAATAATAAAAAAGATATTGTAATATAAATTAATTGTTTAAATAATTTTTAATCAAAAATTTACAATTAAGTTAGTATTTTTAATTATAGTATTAATCTTTTGTATTAAGATTTAATTAAAACATTTAATATATTTGTTTATTTTAGAAAAAACAATAATTGTTAATTTAATATATATTTTGCGCTCTTTGTATTAGATTTAAAAGATTTTATTTATATATTTATTGTTGTTATTAATATAAATACAAATATATTTGTTGTTTTTATACTTAAATTTGTCGATATAGTATTTAAAAAAAATTAGCAAATTAATTTTATTCTTGTTTTTAAGATATTTTATTTGTAAGTGTTTAATCTTATTATTTAGTTAAATACAAATATAGCGAATACTATTAAAATTGTCTAGAGATATAGATTCTATATTATTGATATAAATAAGATTGTTTTTTTAGCAATTAGATCTGATAGAAGCTTGATAAAATATTGTTTTGTTTTTTGTATATATCAAAATAATAGATAGTAGAACGCTTAGTTACTATGTAGGAGTTAGGACTTTGCCCATCTATATATATTGATCGGAGCTACTCGAACCAATTACATAATATTAAGTTGAATAGTGTCGAGTCAAATAGTGTCGATACTAGACTAAATCGATTACAATATTTCGACACTCTTATTTGATCTAAGTTTAAAAATCAACTTTTATATAAATTATATTTTATATTTTATTAAGTTTGAAATTTATTTTAAAACTATTAAGTCTCGAGCATCTTTCTAGTAGAAATAAAAAAAGTATATAAAAGTTCTTTGTTAGTAATTTATATGCAAATATACGTATATGTATGCGTTCGAAATACTTTAAGATTTAAAAAATATATAAGAGACAAAATCTTAATAAAGAATTATGCAAATATTGTCAATAATATTCAATAGCTTTATTAGTAAAACAAAGAGAACAATAAGTACAAATTTAAATAAACGATACAAAGATTAATAGCAATAGATATAGCAACTATTTAGTTGCAAGTTATCTAAATAATTAAGTCTAATATCTATGTTTAAAATTACAAATAATTTAGTTATTAAGTTAGTTTAAGAGTTTATCAAAATACTTTAAATGCGTTACAAGAAAAAACTTTAATTAGTTTGTTAACTATTTGTTTTTTAATAAAAATATATTTTAGCTTAATCTAGCTATTTGCAATCTTTTCGCAAACAAATTAAATTTAGATATCTATATATTTTGTTCGAATATATTGCGTAAAATTTTTAGCAAACATTATAGTTCTTTAGTTGTTGCAATAAATAATAGTAACAACTAGATACAATATTAAGAATATCAAAAAAAAAATTAACAACAACAAGAATTCTAGACGTAAATAATAACAACAAAGACAAATAAAATAGTTGCAATTGCTTTAATAATATTTGAAGCTAAATAATCTTTTTAACAATTTGCGTTTATTTAATATATTTAACTTCGCAAATAGAAAGAGCAACAATTAATTAACATTTAAATAATTAATTAATAACAACACTTTCTAAATTAAAGATATATTTAGAAATAAAATAACAAATATCTTGATTTTTGTTTTAATTAATGTCGATGTAGTCTAACAAGAAACAAATATTTTTACAGAAAATAAAACAAAAATTAAAAGTATCTCGAAGATAACAAAATATTTGTTTAATAGTCTTTTAATAAGTGTCGATAAAATTAAAAAATATTTGCTTATTATTGAAACAACAAAAGCAATATCTAGTTAAGTATCTAATATCGCGTATATAAGAAAATCAATTGTCGATTAATAGATATAATAATAATTTGAATCGACAATATAGTCTAAATTAACAACGTATATTTTAAATGTATTTATAAAAATAACAACTAGTTTACACTTTTATATTTTGTAATTTTTTAGTATCTTTTCTAAATATACTTTCTAACTTAAATAAAGAATTTGAATTGTAAAATTGTGCTCAATTTCGATTTCTAAATATTATTGAACAAAATCTAAATTAGTTATTTTGAATCGACTAACAAAAGTTCTTTTAATAATATTAATAAACTTCTTGTTAATATTAATAATTAAAAGATTGTCTATATAGATAGCAATAATAGTAAAGCTATTAGTAAAGACGTTTAAATTAAAGTTTAATAAACAAAAATAATATTTTTTAATAAATATTGCAAAAATATTATATTATACTTAAAATAATTGCTTAAGTTTATAAAAAACTTTTCTAAATTAATAAATTTTTTTGTTTTGCTCAAAATTGTAAAGCAATTTTATATAGATCTTTTTGTTAATATTTTTGTAAAAAAAGATAATAACAACGTTTATTTGTTTCAAATTCTAGTTATTAACAACAACAAAAACAAAGATAGTCTTATAACTTATAAACTTAATTACAATTGCAAAAATCTTAATATAATTTAGATTTTTGTATTGTTTAAAGTTTCTAACAATTTAACAAACTTTATAGCGAAAAATTTTGCTATTAATTTTTTGTTTAATTTTGTAAATTTATCTTTTATAAAATATATAACGTTTGTTAGATACTAAACAAACAATATAGATATTGTTCTTTTTTAAAAATTTAATCTTATTTTGTTTAATTAATTGTTAATTTATTTTGTAATAAATATTTGTTATAGCTTTAGCGTAAATCTTAGATTTATATAATTTTAATAATATAGTTTTAAATAGCAAAGCAAAAGAATTTGCAAATTTATTTTAATACAATTAAAGCTTCGAATATCTTTGCAACGCAAGATCAAGATTTAAGAGTAATGAATTTTGAAACATATTTAATAATTTAATAACTTTAAAGAACTTATTAAAGTCGATAAAGTCGAAAAAAAAATTGTCTTTAAAATTAAAAAATAACTTGAAGAAAATAGTATTCTCAAAGTTTAAAAAAGATAATATTTTAAATAAAATAAATAAATTTAGTTTATTAGAGTTCTCGATATAATTTGAGAGCAAAACAACTCTTTGTTGTTGTCGTAATATTATTACGAAAAATTTGTTCAATTTAACTCTTATAGAATTTAGAAATTTATTAATAATATTTGCAATATTAGATTGCATAAATAAAATCGTAGACAAATGCGTATTGTTGTTTTCACAATTAATTTTATTGTAATTAATATTAGAGTTAAATAATATTTGCTTATTGTCTAACTAATAGACTTTTAATACTCGCTAAATCTTGTTTTTATTATCTATTATACAATAATTTTTTTTTTTTCGTATTTTACTAAAATTAAGAGTTGAATACGATCTTGAAACTTTTGTTAATTAATACTTGATTAAATTCTTAACGCTTCTTCTTGTTAATTAATATATTAAATATGCTTGTAGTTATAAAGATATTTGATGTTTGCTTCGAAAGAAATAACAAAACGCTTAATAACAAAAGAGATATTACAATATAAATTAATTGTTTAAATAATTTTTAATCAAAGATTTACAATTAAGTTACTATCTTTAATTATAATACTAATTTTTCGCATTAAAATTTAATTAAGATATTCGATATATTTGTTTATTTCGAAAAAAAATAGCGATTGTTAATTCGATACGTATCTCGCGCTCTTCGCGTTAAACTTAAAAAACTTTATCTATATATTTATTGCTATTATCAACGCGAATGTGAGTGCATTTGTTGTCTTTATACTCAAATTCGTTAATATAGCGCTAAAAAAAAATTAGCAAATTGATTTTGTTTTTGTTTTTAAGATATTCTACTCGCAAGCGTTTAATTCTATTATTTAGTTAAGTGCAAATATAGCGAATGCTATCGAAATTATCTAGAGATATAGATTTTATAACGTCGATATAAATAAAATTGTTTTTCTAGCAATTAAATCTAATACAGACTCGATAAAATATTGCTTTGTTCTTTGCATATACGCAAGAGACACAAGTATTATTCGAAAATAACTTAGTAAAATCAAAAGTCTTTTTGCGAGTCAACTAGTAGATATTTTGTTTGTTTAGATAGTTAAGTTGTTTGTATTATATAATTATTGCATTCTTGTTAATTGTTAATAGAGCAATAGCAACAACAAAGAATACGATAAATATTTTTAAGTTTAAAAAGTAGAGATTGAAGTCTTTAATTGTTTGAACTTGTTAAGCGTTGATAAAAAAATTATAACTAGTAATTTTTTAAACAATACTAGTATCTTTTAATTAACTATAAAAGATTAAATTGTAAAAAGAGTTAAAGATATATTATATATTATAAATTGTAATATAACAAGCTCTTTTGTTTTTGTATCTAACAAATAGACAAATAGTTTTAATATCTATAGCAAATAAATTGCTCTCTATGTTTTCGATTAATTTTTAAAATATTTTTGAGTAAAATACAAAAATACCAGAGTTTTCGAACATATATTGCAAGCATCTTGTATCGAAAACTTATTTGCGCAAGAGACAACTAACAACAAAAGCTAACGTTATAGTTATAGAAATAAATAATTTAGAAATTGCAAATAGAATTGTTATAACAACAAAAACAAAATAATGTCTATAAATTATTGCTTTAATAGTTTTTTACTCTTTGTTATTGCTATTCTTATTTTTGTTTTTGTTAAACTTAGACTTAAACTTGTTTTTATTTTTTTTTAATTTAAACTTCTTTTAATTTTTTTTTAATTATTGTAATTTTGATAATATTTGTTTTTGTTATTGTTTTAATTATTTTTAAAGCTATTGCTTTTTAAGATAAAGTATAATTTTAAATATAAATTCTAGCAATCTAATTATTAATAATTGATTTTTTTGCAATTTGTATACTTTTTTTGTTTAATATATATAAAGCTAAGATTGTTAATAACAAAAAGCGTATTCTTTATAATAATAGTTAGTTTAGTAGTTATTGTTAAAACTAAGATAATATTAATAATTAAAATATTTATTAAATTAATATATTAAATCTTGTAATTATAAATAATAATAAATAACTTTTGTTTTTAAATATTATTATTGTAAAAAGATTTATACTTAAATATTTATTAATTAATAAAGAGACAAGCAATATTGTTAAAATCGACTAGATATTTAAAGATAAATTAATTCTTATCTATAGTTAGATTGTTCAAATAGATAGATAATTTATTAATAATATCGCGAAATTTAATCTTGTATTCGTTAATATTTTTTAAGATAAAAATCTTAAAAAACTCGAATTTAACAAAAATTCTTATTAGTATATTTAATTTTTTAGACTTGTATATCTTAACAATCTTTTAATAAGTCTTTTTAATTAGATCGATTTTTTTTATATTGTAATACAATTTTTTATTAACAATATTTCGAAGCGTATTTATGTATTTCTTGTTGTCGACGTTCTATTTAACTTGTTCTTCGATAATTATATTAAATAAATTAATAGATTTAATGTTTAATTTAATATATTTTTAGAGCTTAATTTATTTAAGAACTTCGAACAAGTCTTGTTCCTAAATAAAAAAGCTTATATTATTGCTAATTTTAGCAATTTGTTTGAGAGCTACAAAAGAAAACGCAAAGATACTAATAGTTATAATAGTATTAATATAATTTGCTATTTTAGAGCTCTATTAAAGACTTGTAAGCAATAGACAATAATACTAGTAAATATAGTAAAAAGACGCAATTATATAGTAACAATCTTAATAAAGATATTCTAATTGTTAGATTACAAAAATTAAGTAAATTAACAAAATTCGAACTAGATATCTAGTTCAATAGATACTCTTTAAAGAATTTAAATAAAAAAAATAGCTAAATATATTTCTCTTTGTTGGCAATATCAATTTGATCAATTTTGTCAATTATAGATTAAGCGAAGTTTTAGTAGATAAATAATTAATAAGCTCTTAAATAAGTCTTATATTTTTGTTGTTTTGTCTTAAGATTATAATAAACGTAGATTTGAGCAAACTTAATAGACTTAATTTGTTTAAAAAATAGAGTATTAATAGATAATTTTTAATTAGATTGTTGTTTTTGTTTAATTGTAGATAAAGTTTGTTAACTATTTAGAATTTAATTAAGTTACTTAATCTCTTTATTTTTTTTCTTAATTTTAACAATTATAAAGATAGCAATATTATTTTGTGTCTTTATAATTGTTAGATCGATCTTTTTAGTCTTTTTATTTTAATAAGATTAAGTGTCAATTTTTTTGATTTAAGTTTTTTGCGTTTTCGCGATAATTAAGAACTTTTTAATTTTATTTAAACAAAATTAATTGCTATTTGATTAAGAGTCGCGTCTAGACGTTGCTTTTAAAATAATTAATAAAATTATTTTAATTTTTGAAGTATATTTGCGATCTAGTTTATTGATTTGTTTTGTATACTATAGTAAGAGAAATTAACTAATACTTGTTTTAGCTATCGCGCAATTAAGTCAACTTATTTGATTGTTAATAAGAAATTTTTTGCAATAGATAGAAAAAACAAAGATTAAAGAGACTAGATAATTTAGCTCTTTTATTAATACGTCGAAACAAAGTCTTGTCTCGTTTTGATAATGCGTCTTCGATTAATTATTAGCTATCTAATTATCGATCTTCAATTGTATAATTGTTATATAGTTGATTCTTCGATCTTTAGAGCTTATTATTGATAAATATTTGTTGAAGATAATTAGCGTTTTTTGGCGAAAGCGACGAGTTGCAAATAAGATAAACTTAGTTGTTTTTACAACTTATATTAGCTCTTTTAGTAGAATATTTGTGTCTAGAATCTTTGACTAGATGCTAGCTATTTAATTATTAATAATTGAAAATTTTAGTTGTTCGAGTAATTAAGAGATCGACTATTTGACAAGTTTTAGCAATTCTTTAGTTATTGTTTCAACAACGTTATAACATTAATATTCTAATTCTTGAAGCAATAATAATTTAGATACTCAAATAATTGATTGTTAGCTTCTATATATTAGAAATTAACAAAAACTTAGTTGATTGTAGTAATTGTAAATCTATTGTCAATTTAATCTATTAGCTATGCTCTAGACATTTTGGTTAACAAGCAGATAAGTTTTTTGTCTTGTTTCGAACTTATAATTTGTCAAAATAATAGATAGTAGAACGCTTAGTTACTATATAAAAATTGAGACTTTGTCTATCTATATATATTGGTTGAAGCTACTTGAATCGATCACGTAATATTGAATCGAATAGTGTTGGGTCGAATAGTGTCGACACTAGACTAGATCGATTACAGTATTCCGATAGTACGTGCGCAAGAAACACAAATATTATTTAAAAATAACTTAATAAGATTAAAAGCGTCTTTGCAAATTAATTAATAAATATTTTGTTTATCTAGATAATTAAGTTGTTTGTGTTATATAGTTATTATATTTTTACTAATTGTTAATAGAGCAATAGCAATAGCAAAGAGTAGAATAAGTATTTTTAAATTTAAAAAGTAGAGATCGAAGTTTTTGATTGTTTAAATTCGTTAAATATTAATAGAAAAGCTATAATTAATAATTCTTTAAACAATATTAGTATCTTTTAACTAACTATCGAAAATCAAATTGTAAAAAAAGTTAAACATATATTATATATTGTAAATTGTAATATAACAAACTCTTTTGTTTTTATATCTAACAAATAAATAAATATTTATAATATTTATAGCAAATAAATTGTCTTTTATATTTTTAACTAATTGTTAAAATATTTTTAAATAGAATACAAAGATACTAGAATTTCTAGATATATATTGCAAATATCTTGTATCAAAAACTTATTTATATAAGAAACAATTAATAACAAAAGCTAATATTATAATTGTAGAAATAAACAATTCAAAAATTGCAAATAAAGTTGTTATAATAGCAAAAACAAAATAATATTTATAGATTATTGCTTTAGTAGTCTCTTACTTTTTGTTGTTGCTATTTTTATTTTTGTTCTTGTTAAACTTAAACTTAAATTTGTTTTTATTCTTTTTAAATTTAAACTTTTTTCAATTTTTCTTTTGATTATTGTAATTTCGATAATATTTATTTTTGCTATTGTTTTAATTGTTTTCGAAGCTATTGCTTTTTAAAATAAGATATAGTTCTAAATATAAATTTTAGCAATTTAATTGTTAATAATCGATTTTTTTGCAACTTGTATACTTTTTTTATTTAGTATATATAAAGCTAAAATTGTTAACAACAAGAAGCGTATTCTTTGTAGTAACAATTAACTTCATAATTATTGTTAAAATTAAGATAGTATTAATAGTTAAAATATTTATTGAATTAATATATTAAATCTTGTAATTGTAAATAACAATAAACAATTTTTGCTTTCGAATATTATTGTTGTAAAAGAGCTTATATTTAAATATTTATTAATTAATAAAGAGACAAGCAATATTGTTAAAATCGATTAAATATTTAAAGATAAGTTGGTTTTTATTTACAACTAAATTGCTTAAATAAATAGATAGTTTATTAATAATATTGCAAAATTTAATCTTATATTTGTTAATATTCTAGAAGCTAAAATTTTTAAAAAACTCGAATTTAACATAGATTCTTATTAGTATACTTGATTTTTTAGACTTATATATTTTAATAATTTTTTAATAAATCTTTTTAATTAGATCGATCTTTTTTATATTGTAATATAGATTTCTATTAACAATATTTCGAAATACGTTTATATATTTCTTGTTGTTAATATTCTATTTAACTTGTTCTTCGATAATTATATTAAATAGATCGACAAATCTAATATCTAATTTAATATATTTTTAAAACTTAATTTATTTAAAAACTTCAAACAAGTCTTGTTCTTAAATAGAAAAGTTTATATTATTGTTAATTTTAGCAATTTGTTTTAGAGTTGCAAGAGATAATACGAAGATATTAATAACTATAATAATATTGATATAATTTGTTATTTTTAGAGCTTTACTAATAGCTTGTAAGCAATAGATAATAATACTAGTAAATATAGTAAAGAGACGCAATTGGGCAATAACAATTTTAATAAAAATATTCTAGCTATTAGACTACAAAGATTAAATAAGTTAACAAAACTCAAATTAGATATCTAGTTCAATAGATACTCTTCAAAGAGTTTAAATAAAAAAAATAGCTAAATATATTTCTCTTTGTTAATAGTATCGATTTGATCGATTTTGTTAATTATAAATTGAGCAAAGTCTTAGTAGATAAACAATTAATAAACTCTTAAGTAAGTTTTATATTTTTGTTGTTCTATCTTAAGATTATAACGAACGTAGATTTGGACAAACTTGATAGACTTAATTTGTTTAAAAGATAAAGTTTGTTAATTAACTAATATCTAACTAAGTTACTTAATCTCTTTATTCTTTTTTTTTAATTTCAACAACTATAAAAGTAACAATGTTATTTTGCGTCTTTGCGATTATTGAATCGATTTTTTCAGTTTTCTTATTTTAATAAGACTAAATATTAGTTTTTTTGATCTAAGTCTTTTGCGTCTTTGCAATAGTTAAGAGTTTTTTAATTTTATTTAAATAAGATTGATTACTATTTAATTAAGAATTGTGTCTAAATATTGCTTTCAAAGTAATTAATAAAGTTATTTCGATCTTTAAAGTATATTTGCAATTTAGTTTACTAATTTGTTTTGTATATTATAGTAAGAGAAATTGACTAACACTTGTTTTAGTTATCGAGTTAACAAGTTTAACTTATTTGATTGTTAATAAAAAAAAATTTAGTAGATAGAAAATTGGAGATTGAAAAGACTAAATAATTTAACTCTTTTATTAATATATTAAAGCAAAATCTTGTTTTGCTTTAATAACGCGTCTTTGACTAATTATTAGCTATCTAATTATCGATTTTCAATTATATAATTGTTATATAGCTAGTTCTTCGATCTCTTAGAGCTTACTATTAATAGATATCTATTAAAGATAATTAGCGTTCTTCGACAAAAGCAACAAGTTGCAAATAAGATAAATTTAGTTGTTTTTACAACTTATATTAGTTTTTTTAGTAACATATTTATATTTAGAATTTTTAATCGAATGTTAACTATTTAATTGTTAATAATTGAAGATTTTAGTTGTTCAAATAGTTAAGAAATCGATTGTTTAATAAGTTTCGACAACTCTTTGGTTATTGTCTCGACAATATTATAATATTAATATTTCGATTTTTAAAGCAGTAATAATCTAGATATTTAAATAATTGATTGTTAGCTTCTATATATTAGAAATCAATAAGAACTTAGCTAATTGTAGTAATTGTAAATCTATTGTTAGTTCGATCTATTAGTTATGCTTCAAATATTCTAATTAATAAGCAAATAAGTTTTTTGTTCTGTTTCGAGCTTATAATTTGTCAAAATAATAGATAGTAGAACGCTTAGTTACTATGTAGAAGCTAGAGCTTTGTCTATCTATATATATCGATCGAAGCTACTCGAATCGATTACGTAATGTTGGGTCAGATAGTGTTGGACCAAATAGTGCTAGCACTAGGCCAGATTGATTACAGTATTCCGACAAATTGAACTTAAAATATAATTAAATAATCTACGCGAAAATTCGATATCTATAATAGATATATTAATTTGTGTATAATTTAAGTATATATTAAGTACAAATTAGTACAATAAAATATACAAAAACAAAATTTTCAATTAAAATACTAGTATAGTGCTAAAAACAAGTTAGTATAAACTTAGTATATTTTAAACTAAACTAAAACTAAACTTTTTGCAAATATTTTTTAAATTAAAAAACAAATATTTAAAAAAAAACAATAAACAATAGTTACTTAATAACTATAATAGTTATATTAGTACAAATCTAATATTAGTTAAAACTATATATAATTAATATATTATAAAAATCTTAAATAACAAAATAAATATTTGTATATATAGTATAAAAACAAAATTAAATAAAAGATAAATTAAATGTATTATAACAAATATAAAATAAACTTATTTTGCAATAAAAGTATATATCGAAAAAGTTGCAAATTCTTAATTGTAATAATTATATTGTATAAATTTGATATATATTTAATATTAATCTATTTAATATTAATCTAGTTTACGCAATATACTCTATATTGTTTGTATATTAATAAATAATTATATTAACAATATAATTATATCTATACAAAATATACCTTTAGCTTAAATAAAATTTATAAAATTTATATTTCGATTTTGTAAAATACTTAGAGGCCCATCTATAGAGTTATATAACCGATAGATATCGATTAGATTGCGGCTAGATATCTAGATTAGATAGATAACTTCTATTTATCTGCTAGATAGTAGTTAGTTGTCTGCTAGAAAGCAGTTTACTATTGGTTAGAAATATTTTTTAGATAACTAGAAGTTAGTCAACCGCTATGTAGCAGGTATTCATCTGCTATCCAATCTATAGGTGTTAATTTTGAAAATTCGAAAAAGTTTTAAATTTCACTTAGTCCAGACGCTAGCTCAATCGAGGTTTCAAGTCTTGGCATGTCGAAAAGTAATATATCTAAATCGTTAATTCGTTAAAATGTAAAGTCGTTAAGACGTTTTTGTATTAATTCTATTAATAAATTAAGATTTTTAACCTTACATTTAAAGTTTTATATACTCGGGATTGCTCTAGCGCTATAATTATCCACGTTACTAAAATTCTAATAACAAAATAACGCGATTTACGAAAATTGTATGCGCGTGTTTGACCCCTCTACTAGCGCGTACGTACTAGATTAACTATAACTAATATAAATGTACTTAAATAGTAAAGTAATTTTTCAAAAAAAAGTTACTCGCAATATTTCTATTTGCTATCTATCTGCTATCTATCTTCTAGATTGCTATTTTAGATATCTACCAGCAAGTAATTTATTTAAGACAATCTACTTTCTATCTTATATCTAGCTACTTGCTATCTTCTATTTATCTAGTAGATAGAAGATAGATCGTAGCTATCTATTTTGCAAAAAATATTTATCTTCTAGATATCTTGTAGATATCTTATATCTATATTCTAAATAGTTGCTTTCTATAGTATAGCTAGCTAATATCTATCTTCTAACTATAAGCTATTTAACTATACTTACTGGGCCACCAGTTAGGTTTTCTTATTGTTGGATAATTGTTGTTCAACAGATAAAAGACATAAAAGAGTAGACAACTAGTAAACTATTGTCTTCAAATAGTTAACGAAACTAGTATTTGATTATCTAGAGCTCAGAATTGTCGTGCAACAAGTAATCAATTGTTACAAATTAGATGTCAATTCACTAGATATTAGCTTAACATTTCTAAAAAAATGTTCGCTAGATTTCTATCTAATCGAATTCTAATTGCAATTAACTATATAGTAATTTTATATTTCAAACAAAATATTGATTGAATTTCAATCTAGTAAAAAACAAGTTGTAGTTAATTGCAAGATCGATTAATATTTAAAACAAAATACAATAGAATATCAATTTAATAGAAAATAAGTTGTAGTCGATTGCAAGTCTAATTAATATTCAAGACAAAATACGAATTGAATTTTAACTTAATGAAAAACAAGTTGCAATTAATTGGAAAGCAAATTCGAAAAAAGATAAAAAGAGAGAAAAAATACTATTAATAATTTTGAGCAAAGAACACAAAAAATCAATCTAGTTAAATACATTTTCTAACAACAACATCTCTATCTTCTTTTATTGCTTTAGCTTCTTCTTTATTTTTTTAATCTTTATTTTTATTTTTTTTGTCTTTTTTTTTGTCTTTTGCAATTGTTTCTTTAAGCTCTTTATCTCGATCTTTAGTTTTGTATTTTTCTTCTTTATTTTTGACGTCGATCGTGAGAGAAAAGTAAAGTCGAAAACAAAAACAAGATTTAAAAATAAAGAGTTACGCAATTGGCAAATAGCAAACAAGATATTAATAATTGCGCAAATTTTATTTATAATCTTAGATTCAAATACATTATTAATGTTTTTGTATAATATAAGCTTTATGTAGTTTTTCGCGAGCTTTAGATATTGTGCGAAATCTTTTTTAACTTATTTTGACAATCTAATAAAGCTATTAGAGAACAACGACAATTGTCTAAGTTTTAAAGATAACTTAATAGAGATTGAAAAGATAGCAAACAAAAATATTGATGCAAAAAAAAACAAAGATATTTGCGAATAGAAAGACAACAATAGCGACGATTTTCTAATGTTTCGAAGTAAATAGAGAGATTTCAAGATCAATTTTCAAAAAATCGAACAATAAGAACAAAGAGCGTTTAGTTGCTATTATAATTACAAGCAATAATAATAGTAGCAAAGATAGAAAGAATATATAAAAATAAGCGCTTACTTTGTAATTGCAACTTTAAGTACGCGTTTGCTAAATATAAGTAAATCTTCTTTAAAAATTTCTAGTAGTATTGTAGAGATACAAAACTCTAAAAGCATTATATTAATATTTGTTAAAAACTTCTTATATTAATAAGTTTATACAACTCTTTTTGCAAACAAAAGAGAGAGAAAATGTCTATCTACAATTGTTATATAACTTTTAGTAGCATAAGCTTAAATATAGTATGTTAGAAAAACTATTATTAACAATTGTCAAAAATATATTACTATAACGTGCTATATCTTATAAGTTATATATATATATATAATCGAAGTTAAGCGCAAGCAATCTATTTAGAATTCTTCTTTATTGTTATTTGTTATCTTGTTACGATATTTTTTGTTATTAAACGAAAGATTCGAATTCTTGTTTATATTAATTTTGATTTTGTTTTCGATTTGTATAACAAAGAGTTTTGTTCTCCTTAAATATTAAACAATATTTTGATTAAAAAATTTAGATTGTTTGTAAAGTTTGTTGTATATATTAATGCAATATTTACGAGTATATTTAAAGAATTGTAAGTTTGTATAATTTTAATTGTAAAAATTATTTAATTGTTAAAAAATAAGAATTTAGATATAGATATCTAGTTATATTAATAAATTGTCGAAAACTTTTAAAGTCAATAATATAATATATTTATATTTAATTTATCTTAGATTCTTTGTTTTAATATTCTTAAAGTCTATTGCAAATACTACAAAATAAAATAGATATTTTGCTCAACTTAGTATGTAGTTTATTAAAAGCTCGACTCGAATATTTTTATATATATATAGACTAGCACAATGTTGTTAGATATTAATCTTTGTTGTTGCAATCTATTTTGCACAATATTTGATTATTTTTTGTTAAATATTTGTCTTCTAGTTTTTGTATAATTTTGCTACTTTATTGCGAACTATAATATAAAACTTATAATTAAATTTTATTTCGAGAAATATTTTTTGTATAGACTTATGTTTCTTCGAGTTAATTAAATAGACAAAATAATATTGACAAACTATAATATTTAACTTTTTCAAAAATATTTTCTCGAATTTAATAAGATTTTGTTTCTTGTTCTTATTGAATAAAAATATAGTACTTTGTTTTATTGTTTTTTAAGATTTGAAACAAGAAGTTTTTATATTAGAATGTAATATAAATATAGTAATTGTCTTTTTACTATTAATTTTCTTCGATTTAGTTATTTTATTTTGAGCTTTGTTGGTTGCTTTAAATTGACAAACAATATTTGCATTAAAGTTGACGCATGCTTTGTTTTTAACTTTGTTTTAATTAATACTATTAAGCTTAAATTTAATAAGAGTTTTCCTATTGACTTTGTGTTAATTGAAGAGTAATTTCGAGAGAATTTTGCTATTAACTTTGTGTTAACTATTTTAATAAAATATTAATTATAAAGTAGAAGACGAATTAATTCGATTTCGATAATTTGTTTAAGTTGCTAAATAGATATCTAATAGAGTTACTTGCTTATTGATTTTTAAAATGTTAGAAAATAATATATTGTAGCAAAAAAGATTCTTATTATCTCTATTTATTTGAGAATTATTTGACAAAGTCTTTGAGTTAATAGTTTGATTAATTTTTGCTCTCGACATTTTGTTTTTTAATTTCTTTGATAAAATTTTCTTTAATATTAATTTGTTTTTGACAATTAGAGTATTTGCAAATATTGCTCTTTGTTGCGTAGAGTTTTCGAATTAACAAAGAATTTAAGACAACAAGAATTAAGAATTTGCAAAATACTTCGATAAAAAGAAAGTAACTTTTGTTGATAAAGAAGATTTAATTTGTAAAGTCTTTAACAAAAACAATAATTTAATCTTTTTCTTTTATTATTTGTTAATACTTGCTCTATTATTAATCTTTGCGATATTTACAATAAACTTCTTTGTGCTAAAAAGTAAATATAATGTATCAAAGCTTTTAGACTTGCTTTTTACAAACTTTTTGCAATATCAATTGTTATAATTAAACGTAATTTGTGTTAATTTATCTCGAGAACTATTTTTCGCAAAACAAGATTGCTAAGATATAAATATAAAATTATAATTATCTAATTGTAATTGATTTCGAATTGTAGAGATCTTCGTAGATTTTGTTTTCGATATCTTAAACGTTAATTGCAAATTTTGTTGTAATATCAATTTATTTCGATTGTCTTTAATAGATAGCATACTAAGCGAGTTGTAAATGCAAACTTGATAGAGTCAATTATAAAGTTTTTCTAGAGTAAAGATCGATGTAAGATTGTTGTTTTCGCACTAAAACAAATTAGGCAAATTATATATAACTTGTTCTTAATCTTAAGACAAGCAAAAGCAATAAAAATGTTTCAATTGAACAATTATATATTCTATAACTAGAGAATTTGCAATAATATAGATAGATTGATATTGCGATAGTACATAATAAGTATTCTATACTTTGCTTCACGCTAATTTCTTCTAATATAGTGCTCTTGCATTATTTATCTATATACTTGTAAAAGATTTACAATTTCTTACGTTATTTCTATATATAATAAGATAATTTGATAAAGTAAAGTAAAGAATCTACTTAAGTATTTATTTTGTCAATCCGATATTATTTACTAAGATAGAGAGTCTTACTTTGTAAATATAATTATCTTTTAGCTTTATCTATCTTTATTGCAACTTTAATCTAACAATATTACTATTCTTTAATCTTACAATATTACTTTTTCGAATATAACTTTGTTGCTTTATTTACGATACGATCTAATTTATTAGACTTGCTATTGACAACAAATTATTATCTCTTATATAATTAATATTGTTGTCTTAGTTTCTAATACTAGTTTTAATTTTATTTGATTATAATAAAGTAATTGCATTTGCTTAAAGCGTTATTGCTTTTTTCGACAAAAGTAAGTAGTAAATTATCTTTTTATTTGTTTGATTCTAATTTGTTCTCGAAGTCTAATATTTTTTGCAAACAAAATGTCAAATTAAATTATTAAAACTTAAGATAGTTTGCTAGTATAGCAAGATATTATTAAATTTAGCAAAGATTTGAGCTTCGCAAATATCAAAAAAATAAGTAAATTTATTAAGAGTTCGATGTTTTAATTATACTTTAAAAATTATATCAAAAAATAGATTTAATTGTAGCAACAAAAGACTTGTGCTATAGATAATGCTTAAAATCGAAACTATATATTAAAAACTATAAAAAAGTATATAATAGCTAAGAAGAAATCGAATTTCGACAAATTCTTAAATTTATTTGTCAATACAATACAATAGAATGCTATCAACTATTAGACTTGTCTTCTATTATAATTAAAAAACAAAAATATTAAATATGCAAAAGATTTATTCTTTGATAAGAAACTATTCGATGCAAAACTATATTCTTGAATTTGAAATCTTGTTAAATATATAGAGAAAGAACAAATATCTAAATGTTAGAAAAAAGAGACTTAGATTACATTTTTTGTCGCACGTGAAACTAATATATTTCGAAAATCTATATTACTTTGTTCGAGCTTGCAAGACTTTCTATCTACAACAACTAGATTTGCAAAAGAGCTTAAATTTATAAATATTTCAAAAATCGATATTTATAACAGATTTTGGCAACTATAATAGCAACAAACAATAGCAAATTCTTTAGTATCGAATTTTTTTGCAAATACGTCGATATTGAACTTTTTTGTAGATACGTTAATATTAAATTCTTTTGCAAATATATCGATGTTAAACTCTTTAATAGATACTTTGACTTGTAATCTATTGTTTATTGTTTTTGCGAATATCGCTATAGTTGATTTTGTTATATTATTAGTTACTTTTGTATACAAGCAAAAAGTTGCAAACACAATTAATAAAAAATAACTAAAAACAATAATCGAGAAACAAGTAAAAACAATAATTAAGAGAAATATAATTATTAAATTGAAGTCTAGAATTGATCGATTGTCGCGAGTACTAATTACAAATAATATAATAAATCAATTTATCTTAGACAATAAGTTGATTAATAATAATGTCGATTTACTTATTATATTTATAGCTAATCAAAGAATTATAGCAAAGCATAAAATATCTATATCTAATATAAGATATTGTTTTTAGCAAATATAGATTTGCGATAAAGTAACGCGAAAGAACATATTAATAGAAATATTAGTTGTTAATTATACTTAAGATTCTATTACTTTAATTGAGCGTAAATCGAATAACTAACGTAAGAAATTGATAGTATATATAAATAAGAACTCTATTATATCGAATTAAATCGAGAAAGAAGCTTTGAAAACTTATAAAAAATAGTAGAAATATTGTAACAATTTTGTTTATTAACAAAAGAATGTCGAACAATTGTGCGTTTATCTAAGCATTGTTTAAAAGGATCTCGATAAAACAATTATATATATTTGTAAAATAGCGATATTTAAAGTGCTAGTACTATAGCAATTGATTGCAATTATTGTTGTATTTAAGATTAAATTAGATAATCTAATATGCAATTGTATATTAAATAATACTATAAATTTTAATAAAATCTAAATTGTTCTTGAATTTCTTTTGTAAATAAGTTGAATTTAAATCAATTACAAAAAATCTTAATCTTTTTTTCTATTTTAAAATAGTGCTTGAATCTATTTGCAAACATTAGCGTAAATTAACTAGATATATAGCAATTGTACAATTGTTAAATATTTGATGTTTGCTATTAAGGCAAAACAAAATCGATTTTAATTTTTGTACTATTAATATTTATAAATTAGTAAATCTCTAAAATTATACAATTTGTTTCGAACAAATTTAAGATTTAACTTTATTACAATAATATACAATTTAATCGTAAAAATTCGATTTAAGAAATTAAGACTATAGATAGACATTTTACGCAAAATTATTTATTATTTAACAATAATAAGAGCAATTGTATTTCTATTATTATATTGTTATATTTAACTTAAGCAAATAGAAACAAATTTAAGATACTCAAAGTTTAACAAATAAAAAATGATATATCTAAGATAAAGATTAATTGTCTTAAGAACTAAATATATTTAAAATAAAACAACAATTTAAAGAGCAAATTCGAAACAATTATTTGTAATAAAATTTATGCTATTAAGTTTCTCTTAACTAAAATAACAATAGTAATACAATATTTAAATATTAACTTCTATTTTCTTTTAATTGCGATACTTATATTAAATAAAATCGACAACTTTTAAAACTATATATTATTGTTGCAATTGCGTTCGACAAAACAATAATAAAACGAAATTGTATTAAAGAGAGATGCATTAATAGCAATAGATCTAAATAAAAATATAAATTTATTTAAATTAATAGACAATTACAAAGATATAAAATTGCGAGTAACAATTAAGACTATAAACAAATAAATATTTTATTATCGAAATTTTGTTATTATTAAAGAATTATATTTGCGTCAAATCTTTAAGCAAATACTAATTCGAAAAACTAATATATTGTTAATTTTGTTTAAAAATAAAAAGATTATTAAAGTTTCTATTTTATTTGTGCAATTTTTGTTGCTCGATCATCAATTTATAAATAAAGAGTATCTTTAATATAAAAAGCTTAAGAAAGATCTTTTAAATAAATTAATTATTGCAAAAATAAATACTAATATTAAGTATAAAAAGAAATATTTGTTGCAAATCTATTGCAAATTGCAATTTCTCTTAATATCTTTTAGTTTTTTAAAATTAAACAATTATTTTAATCTTAAAATAAAAAAAATAAAAATGTTGTTTTAAGATTTTGACTTTTACTTAAAGTAATTGAACTAATTATATTTAAATAAACAATATTTTGCTATTTGTTTGAATAATTTTATTTTACAACTATAGAAACTACTATATAACGCTTCTAAATTGCAAGCTTTAATATAAAAGATTTGTAACTTAATAAATTAATTTTTATTTACAAAATGTTTCGATCTCTTTATTTAATTGTCGAAGTCTTGCGCAAATACTAATTGATATATAGATTATACAAAATAATAAAAAGAATTTGATTTTTTTTGCGCAATCGATTTCGATAATTTTGATTTATACTATTTTAAAACTTTTAGATATAAAGATAGCAATTTTTGCAATTTAACAAATCTTTGTTAAACAAATTATAATTATAAAGAAATTTAACAAAAAAAACAAGTTTAAGATCTTGTTTAATATCTATGCAATAGCAAGTATCGAATTAAATTTTTATAAAAAATGCTATCAAATATATGTATCGAAGACTTTATATAGCAAGAATATAATATATTAGTATATCGAATAAACGCAATATTACAAAAACTCTTTCTCGATTGTCTAATTTTACAAATATTGAATCGAAAAAACATTTAATTGAAAAATCATTATTAAAAATATTGCTAAAACAATTTTAAATATTATAGCTATTTTTAATTAAAAAATATTCTATAAATAGAAAGCAAATAAAGATACAATTAATCTAGATAATTAAATTGTAAAAAAACAACGTTTTGTCTAATATAATTTAACAAAAAATTCTATAAAAATTCTTTTATTGCAAAAGCTTATAACAACAATTATAAAAATAGAAAAAAATAAAAAAATTGTAATTTAGATATAGTTATTGTTTGCGAAAGATATTTATAAAATTAATAGCAAGCAAACTTCGATACTTTTGACAAATATCTTTATTTGTTTTTATACTCTATCTATAGATTGTCTTTCTATTTAGTTAAAACAAAATCTTATTTTGATCTAAAACTACTAGAATGTATTATTTTTCTCTTGCGATCTTTGTTGCTACTATTATCTTTTCTCTTGCGATCTTTGTTGCTATTATTATCTTTTCTTTCGCAATTTTTGTCGCAATTTTTTTTGTGCTTCTCGCGATTGTCTTAATTGCTATTTTTTTTCTCTTTTGTAGTATTATTTTCAATTGTCTCTCTCTTTTAGTATATAATATAGAAGCGTGCTTTAACACTATTATATAAATAAAATTAACAATATATTTTCGATATTTCTAGTAGATAGCTAGCTAGATATCGAAATTACTTAACAAAAGTCTCTCTATTAAATCTTGTAATTATAATCTCGATTATTTATAACAATTTGTATCTTTTTGTTTAGCGCATAAAGCAACAACTTAACAATTAATATTATAACTATTTTATTCTATAAAGTAGATAAAGTAAATGTTATCTTTTAATCTATGCAAAGTTACAACAATTTAATATTTTCAAAAAGTTAATCAATATTATTTACAACGCTTTTCGATATTTTATTTGTTATAAATATTGACTCAAATTATTTTACAATATATTTAGAAGATATTTTTGATTAAAACAAATTCTCTATCGATAGAAATATAGCAACAATTGCACAAAGTCTTAAAGCAAACAATGTTATTTTTATTACAAACTTAATTAAGAACTTGCAAATCGAAACTATTAATAGCAACGTTTTATTAAAAAAATATATAAATATTTTTTGCAAAAAAAACTCTAAAAGTAACAAAAAGCAAGTTAATAATAAAAAGAACAAAAAGTTATTTATTGTAAATTCTTTTACTATTAGAAGACTTAACTAATTATATATTATCTATTAGATAAGCTTTAAATACAACGTTCTATAAGATTTGCAATTAATATTTATTTGCAATCTTTTTAAAAATGTCGATTTATCTAATAGTAAGAAATTCGAATTTGTGTTTTTATTTTTACTATTTTTAAAGTCTACTTTTACTCTCTATTAATCTTTTAAATATTAAAGATTATTGTTTGTCTCTTTATTAAAATTACTATTAATAGAGAAAATAAAAATACAAAACAATAAGAAATTTTTTCTATTGTCTTTTTATATAATATTTGTACTTTAATTCAAAAAGTTTAATAATTTTAAAAAAAATTATATATAACTAAAAGAAATTTTGCAATTTTTAAAATTTTTTGCAATTATATATAAGAAACTTGTATATCTTTTCGCAAACAATATTAAGAAAATCAATATTATAAAGTTTTTATTTTGCAAATTAAATACTCTTAAATAACAATTGCGTCAATATATTTTTTTTTTTCAATTAATACAAAAGACGTTGCAAGTAATTATTAAGAAACAACTCTTAAAAACAATACAATACAAAAATTAAAAAAATAAACAAATCAAGTATTTGTTTTAAATATATTAATATAAATCGATAAATCTTATTGAAACTATATTGTTAATTATATTTTTACAAAAAAAGATATATTTTAAAATAGTTGAATATACAAATAACAACAATTTTATCGAGCTTTAATATTTTTCTTTGTAAAACTCTTTTATTAGAATTAATTTTAAAGATATATTCTATACTTAATATAACAAGTTAATAATTTCGAAGAATATACTTTGTATTAAAGGTTTGTTACAAAGATATTATTGCAAAAAAGTTATCTTTATAGATAGAAATTGTAGAAAGAATATTTTAATATTAAACAAAATTGTAATTACTTTGCAACTTGTTGTAGATATTAGTTATTTGTTTGCGCAAAACTTTGATTTGATTCTATAAGATTTTTAGAAATTATTTTTTATTAAAAATATAATTATAGAAATACAATTACTAAATTTGAATCAACAACTATTAATTTATATAAATCGAAATTACTTAAAAGAAGAAAATAAAATCGAAGAAATATATTAAGATAATTGATATTATATATAAAGAGTTGTATTTTAATACAAACGCAAAATTTAATCTTTTTGACAACTATATTTTATTAAAAATAAACTTAAAATTAATTATTTCGATCGCAAAAAACTTGTTAAGATATTTAGCAAATTTTGTATATATTTTTTTCTTTTCTCTTTATTAATAACTTTGAAATATATAGAAATATTTATTGTATATTTAAAGTCTTCTATATAATTTTTGATTATTTTTTGTATTTTGAATGCAAAAAGTTTGTTAATATCTTTATATTAACTTTGAAATCTTATAGAGCAAATATCGAAAATATAATAAAAGTCTTTAGTAGATTTATTTGCAAACTTAATTGTAAAATACTTATAAAAATTAACAAAGAAGAGAAATTTGTTTGTGTATATTACATTTTCTTTCTCAAAAATATATCTTAATAGACTAATAATGCTAGCTTTTTATATTATAGTATTAATATAAATTGTCGAATTTGTCTTTGTTCAAAATTCGAACGTAATAATTTAAAATATAATATAATTAACAATAGTAGATATTATTGAAAGATTACTTTGCAACATAAATATGCTTAAACTCTTATTAACAAAAATTGCAAAAAATTTGTTTAAGAGATTAATATAAAGATCGATATAATATTTGTAACACGTCTTGTTCTAGCACTAAATTTTATTTTATTTTGCTTATATAATACTTCATATTCGAAATAAAAAAATATAGATAGAATATTGTATAGCTTTTTTATTATTATTGTTTTAAGTAAAAGTAAAAAAACTTCGTATCTTAAGATATTTTAGAATTTTTTATTTTTTGTAGAATAATTCTATTTTTAAAGTCTTACATATTATATTTATTCTTAATCTTTTTTCGAATTTGATTGCGCAAATCTTCTTTTTTCTTTTATTCTTTATAAGTATGCTATAAAATTGTAATTTTAAGTTCTATTTATAATTATCGCTTTTCGAATATTAAACAAAAACAATATTGTAGTTCGAAAAATTGTAAAAGTATTTAAAAAGATTGTCTATATTAACATATTTGCAAAAAGTTAATACTATATAGATTTTGCATAATTGAATAAAGTTATTGTTAATAGACAAAAGATATATTAATTGTTAATAAATTGCGCAATCTTAATTGCGAAAAACTTTAATTAAATAGAAGATAATTATAAAGCTTTTAACAAAGAGATTAAGAAAGAGAATTAAGTAATAATAAAAGTGTTTTTAGCAATTGTTAAATTAGACAACTTAGTTTTTTTTTTAGCGCAATTAATAGAGAGACGCAAGCAAAGAGAACAACTATTTTTAAAAAACAAGTTTAAAAAGCTATTGAGTCTTTTCAATATTTATACTAGTTTGTATTTTGCTAACATAACACATAAATATAATACAATAATAAATCTAAATATATTAACAAAGAAAATAAAACATATATAAGTAAAAATCTAGATACTAGAACGTTACTAAATCTTTGCGCAAAATCTTTAAGATTATAGCTAATTACGTATTATTTGTTAATCTAATAAAATATCTTTTTGCTAAAGATGTTCTTAATTAATTAGTTCGATTAGATTTTGTTAAAATCTAGAATTACAATTATTTTGAATTGATCGAAATCTTGTGCATAATTTATATATTGTGTCTATTATTAATGCAAAGTTTTCTTTTGGTAATTGAATAAGTCTTCGACTATTGTAAAATAAATAATGTCAAAATTAGCATTTATCGAGTACAAAATAATATTGCGCACAGAAATTCTTAGCTATTAATCAAGATCTATCAATTAAAAAAGCAATTTCGTATTAATTTGCAAACAAACTTAATAAGATTTTTAGTCTAACATATCTTTGTATAGAAACTAATAAATATTTATAAGCAAACAATTGAGATTAAAATTCTTAATTTTAATTTAAAATCTCTCAAGTAGTATCAAAGAATAACTTATATCAATTTGTTAAATATTTTATTTCTATAAAAGTTATACTTAATTAATATATCTCAAACGTAATTGACACTATATTTATAGCGTTAAAGACTTTGTAATAGTAAAATTAGAATATATAAAAGATCGACTTGCGCAATGCTTTACGCATAATTTTCGAGAAAAGAAATACGAGTTTCTAATTATTGATTTGATAAAAATATATTTAAATAATAAAAATAACATTTAGCTCTTAATAGATTTGATTTTTGATTTTCTAGTATTAAAACTAGTATTGAAGCAATATATTTGCAATGTTTGAGATTTTTTCGATTAAGATATCTATTTTATCGAAGCGTCTTAAGAGTTCGACTAGTAGACAAAGAAGAAAGAACAATATCTAATATATTGTATATAGAGAGTAGACTACTTGTAACTGCGAAAGAGTGCGACGCAAAAATAGAGATAACTGCGAAAAAGCTTTCAATATGTATAAATAATCGACTTCGTCAAAATTAATAAAGTAAATTGACAAATAATTGCTAATATTAATTAAGTAAAGACGATAAAACAAATGCGCATCTATAAACTGTTAAGAAGATTGACGATTTAATTTTTAATTAAGTAAATATTAGATTGCAACTTCTATTCGATAAGGATTTTAATAAAATAAATCTAGTATCTAACAAAATTCAAGCTATTGTTTAGTTGATTTGAAGCTGCTATCTAACGATTTTCTATTTCTATAAAATCGATCTTAAGTTTCAAATTGACACAACAATTAATATCTAATAGTTGTCTAATCGACGTCTAATTATTTTCAAAAGCCTTAAGAGATGTCAAACTAGTAGAAAACAATCGTAAAACGAATTGTTAGTAGTTAACAAACTCTCTGCTATTCAACTTACAACGATTTTTAATCTAGTAGTAAACAATCTGTAGTTACATATAAGTATAGATTAATCTCTAAGTAGTTTGTATCTTACTATTTTTTAAATCTAATTTAAAATTTGAAAGTATTAAATTAGTATAAACTAAATATATATTAAATATAAAAAAGATATATGTTTTTTTTCGAGATATAATATATTTGTAGAAATATTTTCTATATTTAAATTTGCAATTGTATATATTTAGTTTATATATTATATATAAATAATCAAAAAATTTGTTTACTTGCTTTAGTATAATATATTTTCTAGTAACAATATAACTTAATTTTAATCTTAATTTAGTATATATCAAATATAAATAAAACTGTAACTAAGTATATATACAATTAAGAAATAGTTTTATTAACTATTTTGAAAGTAGCGTCTAGACGCGACTCTCGATTAAATAACAATCAATTTTGTTTAAATAAAATTGAAAAGCTTTTAATTATTGCGAAAACGCGAAAAATTTAGATTAAAAAAATTAATATTTAGTTTTATTAAAATAAAAAGACTAAAAAAATCGATTTAACAATCGCAAAGACGCAAAATAATATTGCTATCTTTATAATTGTTAAATTTAAGAAGAAAAATAAAAAGATTAAGTAATTTAGTTAGATTTTAGATAGTTAACAAACTTTATCTACAATTAAGCAAAAATAGCAATTTGATTAGAAATTATCTATTAATACTTTATTTTTTAAACAAATTAAATTTATCAAATCTATCTAAATCTATATTTGTTATAATCTTAAAATAGAACAACAAAAATATAAGATTTATTCAAAAATCTATTGATTGTTTATCTATTAAAACTTTGCTTAATCTATAATTAAAAATATTAATCAAATTAATATTGTTAATAAAAAGAAATATATTTAGCTATCTTCTTTATCTAAACTCTTCGAAAAATATTTATTAAACTAAATATTTAATTCGAATTTTATTAATTTACTTAATTTTTGTAGTCTAATAGCTAGAATATTTTTATCAAAATTGTTATTGCGCAATTGCGTCTCTTTATTATATTTATTAATATTATTGTCTATTGCTTACAAATTATTAATAGAACTCTAAGAATAATAGATTATATTAATATTATTATAGTTATTAGTATCTTTGTATTATTTCTTGCAATTCTAAAACAAATTGTTAAAATTAGTAATAGCGTAGACTTTCTTATTTAGAAACAAAACTTGTTTAAAGTTTTTAAGTAAATTAAACTCTAAAAATACGTAGAATTAAATATTAGATTTGTCGACTTATTTAATATAGTTATCGAAAAACAAGTAAAATAAAATATTGACAACAAGAAGTATATAAATACGTTTCGAAATATTATTAATAAAAAAATTTATTACAATATAAAGAAGATTAATCTAATTGAAAAAACTTATTAAAAAATTGTTAAAATATATAAGTCTAAAGAATTAAATATACTAATAAAAAAATTTATTAAATTTAAGTTTTTTAAGATTTTTAACTTTTAGAATATTAACAAGTACAAAATTAAGTTTCGCAATATTATTGATAAACTATCTATTTATTTAGATAATCTAGCTATAAATAAAAACTAATTTATCTTTAAATATTTAGTTAATTTTAATAATACTATTTGTCTCTTTATTAATTAATAGATATCGAAATATAAGTTTTTTAACAAAAATAATATTCGAAAGCAAAAATTGTTTGCTATTATTTACAATTACAAGGTTTAATAGATTAATTTAATAGATATCTTAACTATTAATATTACTTTAATTTTAATAGTAATTACTAAATCAATTGTTACTACAAAAATATTCTTTTTGTTGTTAACAATTCTAGCTTTGTATATATTAAACAAAAAAAGTATATAAATTGCAAAAAAATTAATTATTAACAATTAAATTGCTAAAATTTATATTTAAAACTATATCTTATTTTAAAAAACAATAGCTTTAAAAACAATTAAAATAATAGCAAAAACAAACGTTGTTAAAATTACAATATTTAAAAAAAAAATTAAAAAAATTTAAATTTAAAAAAAATAAAAACAAATTTAAGTTTAAGTTTAACAAAAACAAAAACAAGAACAACAACAATAAAAAATAGAAAACTACTAAAACAATAATTTATAATTTTTTTTTTGTTGTTATAGCAATTCTATTTGCAATTTCTAAATTATTTATTTCTACAACTATAATATTAACTCTTGTTATTAATTGTTTTTTGCACAAATAGATCTTTAATACAAAATGCTTGCAATATATATTTAAAAACTCTAGTATCTTTATATTCTACTTAAAAATATTTTAACAACTAGTTAAAAATATAAAAAGCAATTTATTTGCTATAGATACTAAAAATATTTATCTATTTGTTAGATACAAAAACAAAAAAGTTTATTATATTACAATTTATAATATATAATATATATTTAACTCTCTTTACAATTCGATTTTCTATAGTTAATTAAAAGACGCTAATATTGTTTAAAAAATTATTAATTATAATTTTTCTATTAATATTTAGCAAATTCGAGCAATTAGAGACTTCGATTTTTACTTTTAAACTTAAAAATACTTATTGCACTTTTTGCTATTATTATTGCTCTATTAACAATTAATAAGAATACAATAATTATATAGCACAAACAACTTAATTATCTAGACAAACAAAATATCTATTAGTTAACTCGTAAAGACGTTTTTAATTTTATCAAGTTATCTTCGAATAATACTTGTGTTTTTTGCGTATACGCAAAAAGCAAAACAATATTCTATTAAATCTCTATTAAATTTAATTGTTAAAAAAACAATCTTATTTATATTAATATTATAAGATTTATATCTCTAGACAATTTTAATAGCATTTGCTATATTTGCATTTAACTAAATAATAAGATTAAATATTTGTAGATAAAATATTTTAAGAACAAGAATAAAATTAGTTTGCTAACTTTCTTTAAGCATTATTTTAACAAATTTAAATATAAAGATAACACATGTATTCGTATTTGCGTTAATAACAATAATAAATATATAGATAAAAAAATTTAAATCTAGTACAAAAAGCGCAAAATAAATATTGAATTAACAATTGTTGTTTTCTTTAAAATAAACAAATATATTAAATATCTTAATTAGATTTTAATACAAAAAATTAATATTATAATTAAAGATGCTAACTTAATTCTAAATCTTTAACTAGAGATTATTTAAATAGTTAACTTATATTGTAATATTTTCTTTGTTGTTAGACGTTTTATTATTTCTTTTAAAACAAATATTAGATATCTTTATAATTAAAAATATATTCGACGCATTAATTAGCAAAAAGAGGCGTTAAAAATTTAATCAAATACTAATTGACAAAAATTCTAGAACTATACTTAACTCTTAGTTTTAATAAAATACAAAAAAGAATATATCTATTGTATAATAGATAACAAAGACAAGATTTAACAAGTATTAGAAATTTATTAACTAGACAATAAGTAAATATTACTTAGTTTTAATATTAATTATAGTAAAACTAGTTGTCAAAACAACAATATATATTTATCTATAATTCTATTTACGCAATCTAATATTGCAAATATTATTAATAAATTTTTGAATTCTATAAAAGCTAAATTGAACAAGCTCTTTGTAACAATATTACAATAGCAACAAAGAGTTGTTTTGCTTTCAAATTATATCGAGAACTTTAAGCTAGATTTATTTATTTTATTTAAAATCTTATCTTTTTTAAACTTTAAAAATACTATATCTCTCGAGTTATTTTTTAACTTTAAAAACAATATTTTCTTTAACTCTATTAACTTTAATAAGTTCTCTAAAGTTACTAAATTATTAAATATATTTTAAAATCTATTGTTTTTAAATCTCGATTTAATATTATAAAAATACTTGAAATTTCAATTATATTAAAATAAATTTGTAGACTCTTTTGCTTTGTTGTTCAAAATTATATTATTAAAACTATATAAATCTAAGATTTATATTAAAATTATAATAGATATTTACTACAAAATAAATTAACAACTAGTTAAACAAAACAAGATTAAATTTTTAAAAAAAAACAATATCTATATTGTTTGCTTAGTATTTAATAAGTATTATATATTTTGTAAAAAATAAATCTACAAGATTAAGCAAAAAATTAATAGCAAATTTTTTTGTTATAAAGTTTGTTAAATTGTTAAAGATTTTAAACAATATAAAAATCTAAATTATATTAAAATCTTTGCAATTATAATTAAATCTATAAGTTATAAGATTATCTTTATTTTTGTTATTGTTAATAGTTGAAATCTAGAGCAAATAGATATTGTTATTGTTTTTTTTTATAAAAATATTAATAAAGAGACTTATATAAAATTGTTCTACAATTTTAAATAAAACAAAAAAATTTGTTAATTTAGAAAAACTCTCTATAAGTTTAAACAATTATCTCAAATATAATATAATACTTTTGTAGTATTTGTTAAGAAATGTTATTTTTGTCTATTAAATTTCGATTTAAGCGTCTTTATTAATAGCTTTACTATTATTGTTATCTATATAAACAATCTTTTAATTATCGATATTAATAAAAAGTTTATCAATATTGTTAAAAAAATTCTTGTTAATCGATTTAAAATAATTGACTTAAATCTTGTTTAATAATATTTAGAAATTAAAATTAAATATAATTTTGCAATTCGAATTCTCTATTTAAATTAAAAAGTATATCTAAAAAAGATATTAAAAAATTACAAAATATAAAAGTATAAATTAGTTGCTACTTTTATAAATATATTTAAAATATATATTGTTAATTCGAACTATATTGTAGTTTTAAATTATTGTTATATTTATTAATTAACAATTAATTCTCATATATATATAATGCTAGATATTTAATTAAACATTGTCTTTGTTATTTTAGTAATAAATAGATATACTTTTAATCTTATTAACGTTTATTAAAAGATTGTTAAACAAATATTTTGTTATTTTCGAGATATTCTTAATCTTTATTTTATATTTTGTAAAAGTATTTGTTCTTTGTTAAATTATATCGACATTAATTGAAACAAAAATCAAAATATTTATTATTTTATCTTTAAGTATATCTTTAATCTAGAGAGTGTTGCTATTAGTTAATTATTTAAATGTTAATCAATTGTTGCTTTTTCTATTTGCAAAATCAAATATATTAAACAAACGTAGATTGTTAAAAAGATTATTTAACTTCAAATATTGTTAAAACAATTACAACTATTCTATTTATTTCTATTGTTGTTGCTTATATCTACAATTCTTATTGCTATTAAAACTTTCTCTTTAATATTCTTAATATTATATCTAGTTGCTATTGTTATCTATTGCAACAATAAAAAAACTATAGTGTTTGCTAAGAATTTTGCGTAGTATGTTCGAACAAAGTATATAGATATTTAAATTTAGTTTGTTTGTAAAAAGATCGCAAATAACTAGATTAAATTAAAAAATATCTTTATTAAAAAATAAATAGTTAATAGATTAATTAAAGCTTTTTTTTATAATATATTTGAAGTGTTTTAACAAGCTCTTAAACTAACTTAATAACTAAACTACTTATAATTTTAAATATAGATATTAAACTTAATTATTTAAACAACTTGCAACTAGATAGTTGCTATATTTATTATTGTTAATTTTTGTATTATTTATTTAAATTTGTATTTATTGTTTTCTTTGTTTTACTAGTAAAGTTATCAAATATTATTAATAATCTTTGTATAATCTTTTGTTAAAATTTGGTTTTTTATATATTTTTCGAATTATAAAGTATCTCGAACTTGTAAATATACGTATGTCTATATATAAATTGCTAACAAAGAACTTTTATATATTTTTTTTATTTTTGCTAGAAAGATACTTGAGACTTAATAGTTTTAAGATAGATTTCGAATTTAATAAAATATAGAGTATAGTTTATATAAAAGTTAATTTTTAAACTTAGATTAGATAAAAGTGTCGAAATATTGTAATTAATTTAATCTAGTATTAATATTATTTGACTCAATACTATTCGATTCAATATTATATAATCGATTCGAATAGCTTCGACTAATATATATAGATAAGCAAAGTTCTAGCTTCTATATAGTAACTAAGCGTTCTATTATCTATTATTTTGACAAATACTTAGTATATATAGAGTTGCAACTAAATTTATACAATTTATATATTTAAATTACAAAAAAAGATTCGAGTTTTAAAATTTAACGCAATTAATAATATTTAATATATACTAGACTTAGATTATATCTATATATAGATTGTCTACTATTTTTTGTAATTTAAACAATAAATATTGTCAATATTTAATATAAATTAAATTGCAACAAAAAGTTTATTTTTATTAAATCTATCTTCTATCTAATTGTATTCTACTTATATTAAATATAAATTTAATATATATTTAATATAGAATTATATTATAGTTAAATATTTATATTTAGTTACAAAATTAGAATTTAAATTAGTATTTTTTTTTGAATATATAATTAGTATATACTAGACAAAAATATTGTATATATTATATTTATTGTAATAATATCTTAGAGAAAACAAATTTTGTGCGTTTGTTATATTAGAATTATTATAATATACTCTAAGATTAGCAAACTAAATTGCGACAATACTTATACTAAATATATACTAAAATAATAGAAGTAATAAAATTAAAAAATATACTAGACTTATAATACAGATTTGTTGATAAAATTAAAAATATATACTAGAATAATAGAGATATCTAAAAAAAAATAGAGATAAAAGATGCAATTGTTAATTATATTTTAATTTTACAAAATATACTAGAAACTTAACGCACAACTTGTGCAATTTTATTTATTTATTATATATATTATAGCAATACTAAATCTATATTTGAATTGTATTCTATATAAATATATCGAAATTGTATATTTAAGATCGAGCTAATAGTTTTTATTTTAATAGCTATTAACTATATTAAATATAAGTCTAGCTTATTCTAAGTTTTAGAAATCGAACAAAATTATAATTACTTAATATAATAAGATAATTAACTAATATATTCAATATATATTAGATTTATACAACTTGTCTTTGATATATCTTTTTAAACTTTTAATTCTTTTGCTTTATTTAGTATAATCTATATCAAGTATAGACTAAATATAGACAAAGTTTATTTCGAATAGGAATTTCTATCCAAAATAAGCTTGTTCCGAATAGGAAATCTATATTCGAAATAAGCTATATATTTATAATTGTAAATTGCGCTTGTAAATTGTATCTATAAATTGCGTTTATAAATTGTATCTATAAATTATATTTACAAATTGCATTTGCAAGACTTAGAAATATACAATGCAAGACTAGATTTTAACAAAGCGCATATTAATTACGCGTTTGCAAATTCTACTAATTGCAGCTTAATTCTGCGCTTAATTATATAAAGCGAGCATATTAATATATTAACTAATTTAATTATTAGCTATTAATAGTACTAGAATTTGAGTTCCCGGAATTGTCAATAGAGAATAAAGTTAGTAAACTAATATATAGTTAATTAACAAGAATACTAGCTAGATAGAACTATCTATATATAGAAAATAGATACAAATACTATAGATATTAAAACGCTAAATACTATCTATACTATATTCGAAATTAAGAGAGCAAAAATTTGAAAAACAAAATCTATTTTAGCTTAAATCTATAACAATACTTCTCTCTCTAGTTACAAGCTTCGACAAGTTGTTAATATTATTTTCGATTAATATTTTAAAAGATTTCGAATAGTATTAAATATTGTCGAGTAGAATATTTAATTAATATTAAATATTGTATTGAATATTTATCTAATATAGAAAATAAATTTTTCAATAATTTTTAAACAACAATTACAATTTTGTTAAATAAAAGAGTTAAAACCAAAAAAAATTAACAAAATTGCAATATATTTGTAAAAAAAAAAATATATTGCAAATAGCAATCTAATTAGTTTTCGATTTTTTTAATTAGTATTAAGTATTGTTCAAATATTTATACAAATATATATTAAGTATTTCTAAATAATTAAAATATAATTTTGAACAAATATTGAGCAATTTATTAAGCAACAACAAAATTAAAAGAGAGAAAAAAGTATATTATTTTTAAAAAAACATTAAATATAAAAAAATTAAAAAAATACAAAAATTATTAATTTTAATTTTAAAAAGAAATCTAGATTATATAACGCAAAAATCAAAAAATTATTAATAAAATAAAAATTAATTATATTTTTAAAAAATTTAAAGAGTCGATTGTATTCGAAAAAGTTTAAAAAATTTATCAATTATATAATTTAAAAAAAAGTTGATAACAATAAAAGAAAATAATAATATTAAAAAGTCGAAATTTGTTAAATTTTAACTATATTTAAACACGTTTGTTTAAATTTGCTATATAGACAAAGAAAATAATATAAAAGTATTCTAATAGCAATTTGTATATAGCTATATATATATTTAGAAATATTAAATTTATTTCTATTTGAAAAATCTTTAAAAAAATGTTTATAAAATATCTAATAAAAGTATTATAAAAACAACAACAAGAATTGCAAATATATATAAAATAACTTTTAACAATAGTAGTATATTAATAATATATTTCTAGAATTTTTGTTAACTAATATAAAATAAAAAACAAAATAATATATCGAATAATTTTAATATTTAAAAGTATTCGATTTTAATTGCAAATATATAGCAAATAATTTTTAATAATAATAATATATTAACAATATATTTTCGAAATTAATATTAAATATAACAACAATAATCTAAAGTATATATTAATTAATATTTGACAATAATAATTGTATTAATATTATTTTTTTAAGTTTTTGTTAAACAAAATAAAAAAGAATTTTAAATACAATTAATAATTTAGTTATTAACTAATATATAAATAATATTAGATATAATTAAGAGACTTCTTTATTTGTAATTTGCAAAAAATTTAATATAAATTAAATACTTTAAAATAAATATAATAAAAATCTATTATTAATTTTAAATATTCTTTAATATTAATATAAAGTTATTATAGAGATTTTCGATTTTAATTTTTATAATTAGAAAATAATTTTTTGTATTTAAGAAATTTCTAATTAGATTTTTTATTTAAATTAATATTTTTTGTTAGATTTAATATTGTTAAAATATAAGTTGATTATTTTGAAAATAATTTATTAAAATAGTTTAGAAATAATAGATTTTTTATTATTAAATTGAAATTTTATAAAGAGTAATTCTAATTAAAATTTATTTAATAATAGTTTGCTATTATTTGTTAAAATAATAGATAATAAAATATTTAGTTTCTATATAGAAGCTAGAACTTTGTCTATTTATATATATTAATTAATACTATTTAAATCGATTATATAATATCAAGTTGAATAATATTAAATTAAATAGTATTAATATTAGATTAAATTAATTACAATTTCTATTTAATTTAAATTCAAAAATCAACTTTTATATAATTTATATTCTATAATTTATTAAGTTTAAAATCTATTTTAAAAGTTTTAAATTTTAAGTATTTTTTTTAGCAAAAATAAAAAAATTATATATAAGTTCTTTATTAGTAATTTATATATATATATATATATATTTATAAACTCGAGATTTAATAAAGTTCAAAAAATATATAGAAAACAAAATTTTATTAAAAAGTTATACAAATATTGTTAGTAATAAATATTCGATAACTATATTAATAAAATAAAGAGAACAATAAGTGCAAATTTAAATAAATAATATAAAAATTAATAACAATAAATATAGCAACTATTTAGTTGCAAGTTGTTTAAATAATTAAATTTAATATCTATATTTAAGATTACAAGTAATTTAGTTATTAAATTAGTTTAAAAGTTTATTAAAATATTTTAAATATATTACAAAAAAAGCTTTAATTAGTTTGTTAACTATTTATTTTTTAATAAAAATATATTTTAATTTAATTTAATTATTTGCGATTTTTTTATAAACAAACTAAATTTAAATATATATATATTTTGTTTAAATATACTATATAAGAGTTTTAGCAAATACTATAGTTTTTTAATTGTTATAATAAATAACAATATTAATTAGATACAATATTAAGAGTATCGAAGATTTTTTTTTAATAATAACAAAAACTCTAGATATAAAAAATTGCAACTACTTTAACAATATTTAAAATTAAATAATCTTTTTAACAATTTATATTTGTTTAATATATTTAGTTTCGCAAATAAAAAAAGCAACAATTAATTAATATTTAAATAATTAACTAATAGCAATACTTTCTAAATTAAAAATATATTTAAAGATAAAAATACAAATATTTCTACAAAAAATAAAACAAAGATTAAAAGTATTTCGAAAATAACAAAATATTTGTTTAACAATCTTTTAATAAATATTAATAAAATTAAAATATATTTGCTTATTATTAAAATAGCAAAAGCAATATCTAATAAAATATCTAGTATTGTATATATAAGAAAATTAATTGTTAATTAATAGATATAACAATAATTTGAATCTACAATTTAGTTCGAATCAGCAATATATATTTTAAATATATCTATAAAAATAACAACTAATTTATATTTCTATATTTCTATATTTTGTAATTTTTTAATATTTTTTTCAAATATACTTTCTAACTTAAATAGAGAGTTCGAATTACAAAATTGTATTTAATTTTAATTTCTAAATATTATTAAACAAAATTTAAATTAATTATTTTAAATTAATTAATAAAAGTCTTTTTAATAATATTGATAAACTTTCTATTATTATCGACAATTAAGAGATTGTCTATATAGATAATAATAATAGTAAAACTATTGATAAAGATACTTAGATTAAAGTTTAATAATTAAAAGTAATACTTTTTAAGAAATATTGCAAGAGTATTATATTATATTTAAAACAATTGCTTAAGCTTCTAGAAAGTTTTTTTAAATTAATAATTTTTTTTGATTTATTTAAAGTTGTAAAGCAATTCTATATAAATCTTTTTGTTAATATTTTTGTAAAAAAAGATAATAACAATATTTATTTATTTTAGATTCTAGTTATTAACAATAACAAAAACAAAAATAACTTTGTAATTTATAGACTTAATTATAGTTGCAAAAATTTCAATATAGTTTAGATTTTTATATTGTTTAAAGTTTCTAATAATTTAATAAACTTTATAGCAAAGAATCTTGCTATTAATTTCTTCTTTAATTTTGAAAATCTATTTTCTACAAAATATATAATATTTATTAGATACTAAACAAACAATATAGATATTATTTTTTTCTAAAAATTCGATTTTGTTTTGTTTAGCTAGTTGTTAGTTTATTTTGTAATAGATATTTGCTATAGTTTTAATATAAATTTTAGACTTATATAACTCTAATAATATAAATTTGAACAACAAAACAAAAAAAATTGCAAATTTGTTTTAATACAATTAAAATTTCGAATATTTTTGGAATATTAGATCGAAATTTGAAGACAGTAGATTTTTAAATATATCTAATAATTTAGTAACTTCAAAAAACTTATTAAAATTAGTAGAATCGAAAAAAATACTATTTTTAAAACTAAAAAATAACTCGAAAAAGTAGGATTTTTAGAATCTAAAAAAATAATATTTTAAATAAAATAGCTAAATCTAGTTTATTAGAGTTTTCGATATAATTTGAGAATAAAACAACTTTTTACTATTGTTATAATACTTATTGCTATAAAAAGTTTGTTCAATTTAGTTTTTATAAAATTCAAAAATTTATTAATAGTATTTGTAATATTAGATGCCGTAAATAAAATTATAGACAAATAATATTGCTGTTTTAATAACTAATTTTGTTATAATTAATATTAGAACTAAATAATATTTGTTTATTGTTTAGTTAATAAACTTCTAATACTTGTTAGATCTTATTTTTGTTATCTATTATACAATAGATATATTCTTTCTTATATTTTATTAAAACTAAGAATCGAATATAGTTCTAAAACTTCTATTAATTAATATTTGATTATTATTTTAGTACTTCTCTTTGCTAATTAATATATTAAAAATATTTATAGTTATAGAGATATTCGATGTTTATTTCGAAAAAAATAACAAAATATTTGATAACAAAGAAAAAATTGCAATATAAATTAATTGTTTAAATAATTTCTAGCTAGAGATTTACAATTAAGTTAGTATCTTTAATTATAGTACTAATCTTTTGTATTAAAATCTAATTAAAATATTTAAAATATTTATTTATTTTAAAGAATATAGCAACTATTAATTCGATATATATTTTGCGCTTTTTGCGTTAAATTCGAAAAGTTTTATCTATATATTTATTGTTATTGTTAACGCAAATACAAAAATATTTGTTGTTTCTATACTTAAATTGATTAATATAATATTTAAAAAAAATTAATAGACTAATTTTATTCTTGTTCTTAAAATATTTTATTTGCAAATACTTAATTTTATTATTTAGTTAAATACAAATATAGCAAATACTATCAAAATTATCTAGAAATATAAATTCTCTAATATTAATATTAATAAGATTGTTTTTTAAACAATTAAATCTAAAAGAAATCTAATAAGATATTGCTTTGTTTTTTGCATATATACAAAAAATATAAATATTATTCGAAAATAGTTTCATAAAATTTAAAATGTTTTTGCAAGTTAGCTAATAGTAGACTAATTGTCGGGTCGAATTTCGGTTCCAACTTTTGGAATCGACTCGACTCGACAATTTTAACATTAGAAATCGACTTAAAACTCGATTCGATTTTTATTATTTTGAAATCGAATCGAATCGATTCGACTCGATTCTTAATTTCAACATTTGAAATCGAATTAAATCGCTAAAAAATCAAATATAACGTTATTATATCAAGATTTTCTATATTTGAATATACGTTATTATAATTTGAATTTTTCGTTATAGTATCAAGTAATATATTTCGACTTAAAAGCTACTTTTGTTTGTATTATTTTAAAATAGTTTACTTATATTAGTTGTTGCTTGCATTACTTTTTTGCATTATCTTTTTGTTTTTAAATTTCTTTTTCGAACTATTAAAGAATATAATTATATTATATTTGTATTTTTGTTTGCAAAATATTAAATTCTTTAAGAGTTTTAAATTAATTATTGTTTTTAAACGAAAAGAATTCTAGCAAATCTATCTCTTGCAATTCGTTATTTAGTAGCTTATATTTTAATTAATTTGCAAATTAATTTGATTAAGATTTTCTTACTTTTATTATTAATATTAGAAAAAGAAATCTTTACAAGATATTTAACAAAATATTTATCAATTATTTATTGCTTGTTTTAAGAGAAAAAAACAAATATATTAAATAAAATTTAAATATTAATATTTAATTTTAAGCATAATAATTACAAACAACTATTAATAATAATATTTTAAATAAAACTTAATCGAAATTTGCTAATTTACGTTAAGCAAAAAAAATTAATGTAGAAACACAATTCGAGCTTTGAAACAAATATATTCAAATAGTTTTAATTGTAGATAATATTTCAAAAATTGTGTAGAAAAGTTGTTATAAGATTTTGAATTATTCTATTGTTTACAATTATTCAAGTATATCGAATATAAAAAAATATCTTTTATTTTATTTTTATTTAGAACAAAAACGATCTCGATTATAAACAACAATTAATTTAGTTTTTAATTGCATAAATTACAATTAATAATATATATAAATAATGCATAACTAACAATTTATTAGAAAAAAAGTTATATTAATTTGTTGTTATTCTTTATTTAAAATAATTGATAAAAAATTAATTATACAAGATTTTCGTAAATTTAAATTTGTTTTTTCGAATTATTAACAATTTTAATTTTCGAAAGTTGCTAAAAATGTTTTGTCTAAATTTAATACTTTTAGATTGTATTAAATTATTTAAAATAATTTTTTTAAAATATAATTAAATTCGCGAGAAAATTAAGATAAATCTTAAGAGTATTTAATATATTTTTATTGTTTTAAATATATAATTTAGTTTTTAAAGAGTTGTTTATCTAGAAGTTTTAATATATTAAATAAATGTTATATTTTAATTTTGCGAATATTTGATTAAATTTATTTCTCTTAATATTAAGTATATAGATTGTCAATTAATATTAAAGCTTGTAAAGATTTTAAAAAAAATCGAAATTAAAGACAAGCTTTTTGAAATTGTTATTAATAATACAAGTAATAACAATATATTTAAAAACAAATTCGACAAAACTTTAAATTGACAAGAGTTTTAATAAAACAAATAGTAGAATTTTGTGTCTTGTTTAACTTATATAATTAATTTTGTAGCTTAAGATTTTATTTTAACTATAAAATTAAAAGCAACAAATAATAATATTGTTGTGCAATTAAAAAATAAACAACTTTAAGATATTGCAAAAAGTATAAACTTGTTTAATATAATTAAAAAGATATTAAATTTATAATAATACAAAAAGATAATATATATATTAAGTTTATTAAATTTGCACTTTTATAATTGTTATTAATAACTTAGTTTAACATTTGTTTCGATTTAAAGTTTTTTAAAAAAAAATTAATAAAAAGTTACAAAAATTAATATAGAATATTCGTATTTATTAAAACTCTATTTATTTTATATTTTGTCAAATATATTAATTACACAATTATATTAATTTTTAAATAGAGAAATATTTTTAAAATCTAAAGATTTAACAAATTAAATTTAATAAAAACAAATAAAACTTAGTTTTGTTTGTTAACAATATACTAAATTCTTTTTACAAATATATTTTTATAATTTCGCGAACAATTAACATAAATATTTATTTAAAATTTTAAGTATTTAATACAATATTTAATTATTTTAAACATCTAAAAAAAATAATAAAAAATAATATTTATTTTTCGAAAAATATTGTATTTAAGATTTGCAATAAAGTTTCGACAAAGCTTGCAAAATACTATTCAAAAATAAAAGAATTAGACAATATATTATACAATTTTGTTAATATTTTAAATTCTACGCAAAAAGTTAGTTTTTATAAATTGTAAAATAAAAGAAAAAACAACAATATTGTCAATTACAAAAACAAATACAAAATAGAATTTAAAAATTATTATTAACTTTATTACAATTCGATTGCTAGTTTAAAAATAAAAGCGCAAAGAGCAATTATTGTTAAAAAGATAATACAATATAATAATATATATAATCTTTTACTAATATTAATATAGTCTATTATAATTATTACGAGATTCTTACTTTAATAGTTTTAACAATCTTGTTTAATTCAAAATAAAAACAATTAATATTTTTGTATTAATATTATAGAAAATAAATATTTAATTTAGAAATATTAAAGAAACAATATATTAAACTTTTTAAAGCTAACGCAAATAATTCGAGATATATTTTTATATTTAGTGTTATTGATAGATATTGAACGAACTTTTAGTCTTGTTTAAAAAGTATATTAATAAAATCGATCTTAAATAAGTTTGTAAACAATTGAGCAAATTATAATAATTAGGTATTTTAATTGTACTATAAATCTAAACGCAAAAAAGATTGTTTTTAAATTATAAAACATATATTATAAAAAAAAATAACGATTAAGCAATAAATAAAGAAGAAGAATTTTTTACCTTAAATTTTAAGATTGTTTTAGATTAGATTTATTTATAAATAAGTTAACTTTCAAAAAGAAAATATCTTTAATAACTATAAAAATTATTAAAAACTATTAGTAATAATACAAAAAAATAATATATTTAATAAATTAAATTGCTAGAAGAAATTTATTAATAATAAAATTTTAAAGATTTAAATCTTAATTAATGCAAAGAACAATTATAATTGTTCAAGAAAAACAATATATTATATTTGTTTAAAAAGAAAAATATAACATTGTCGTAAAATTTTTAGTTTAAAAAATCGAATTGCTTTATAAAAATTTTGACAAAAAACAAATCTTTTAGTTAAAGTATTATACACTTCGCGTAAATAGTCGCAAGATTCGAATTTATAGTGCGCGAAATATTAATTATAATTTTGTTATTATAATAGTAATGCAAAAAGATAATGCACTTATTAAAAAAAAAAAAAATTATAAACGTCTTTGTTGCTTTTTAAAATATTGTTAAAGCTAAGTTTTAAATACAATAATTAATTTAATTACGCTTGTAATTACTGATTTTATTATAAAGAAACTTACAAACTAAATACTAAAATACAAGTCGAAAAATAAAAAAATTAATCGATTTTTAATATTTTCGAATTTTACAAAGAACAATAGTATTGAGCTTTTACTTTCGTGTATATTATCGCAAAACATTAGTATATTAGTTGAAAATGCATTATTTGTTTGCATTATTTTAATTATATTAATATCTTAAATATTCTTTTCTTTAGTACTTTTTTCTTTTTAAGACTTTTTTTTGTTTTTGCTTATTTTATTACGTTCAAATTAAGAAATCAATTTATTGCGAGAAAACTTCGAAATTAATTAACAAATTAGCAAATTAAATATATTAGTTTTAGACAAGACGTTTCGTATTATTTGTATATATTATTTATTTGCTTTACGCAAGTTATTGAAGAAAATAATAAATTTAACAATATTAGAAAGAAATTTATATAAATATAAAAGAAAAATATTAAGTTCGAAACAAAATTCAAAGAAATTATAGTAAAATAAATAATAGTTTTAATAACTTTAACTAGTGTAAACGCGTTAAAAAATCGCATAAAAAGAGAGGTTTAAATTAGTAATTAACAATAAAAATATATAATATAAACAACAAAGTAGTTAACGAACATAAACTTGCGTAATATATTAACAAAATTAGATATATATTAATGTAAAGAAATAACAATTTTGTGTTAACAAAAGTTTAAAGTAAATATTAATAAATAAATATTAACTTTAACTCTAATAAATATATTTCTTACTTCGTTTTAATAAAACTACTCGTCAATATATTATTTATAATTTTGTCATTTTTTTTGAATTTTTTACTTTTTAAATTTTGTCGCATTCTATTAGATATTGTGGGAAATTTTTAAGTTGTTGTATAATTGCATTATTTCTATATATTATTTGTAAAATAAGCTAAGTACACGCATAGATAATAGAAGCGCTATTAATTAATTTAAAAAAAATCGCAAATCGCAATCGCATACAAGAATAAAATAATAATAAAAAGAAATTGTATCGAAAACAATGCAATAATCGCAAAATTATTTTAATTCGATTTAAAAAATTGCATAAAACAATTGTTTAAGAGCAAGTCTCTACACTAAATTGTAAATATATAAAGAAAAATATTAAAAATAAAATTGACAAATATTAAATTAATCAAGATTTTTATAGTAATATATTTAGATAATGCAATAAAATATATAATGTTAACAACTTTATAACAAATGTTTTAAAAATAAATTTAAACAAAAAACAAAAAAGAAATTTGCAATTAAAAAAGCAAATCGACTTAAAATTATTAAAAAGACATAAAAATTGTTTGAAAATACAAATGTAACAATAAAATTATTTTTTAAAAAGCTATATATTACTTGAATATATTACTTGTGCTCTATATTTAAGCTAAATAATATTATAGTTAAGTGTTAACAACAAGCTCAATATTAATAAAAGCTTTTCAATCTACATAAAATCGATTATAGAAATTATTTAATAACAAATTATTTATTACAATAACTTAAATAATTTAAAAAGAACTAATAATAACAATTTTATAAAATTGTTTAACATTTTTGTTAAAGAATTCGCAATCTTAAACAATGCAAAGAAGAAAAATATTTCAAATTTTATTATTTTTAAGATAAAGAATCTTGATAATATAATTAAAGAAAATAATTATAAACAAGAGACTCAATATAAGACTTAAAATAATATAAAAAAGCTAAATTATAACTACTATTTAGCAACGAATAATAAAAATAACGAAAAAAATAATAAGAGCGAGAACGATAAAGACAATAGCAATAAAATTAATAAAAATAACAACAACGAAAATAATAACAAGATAAAGAATAACTTAAATTAGACTATCTAGAATAATAATAAAGCAAACGAGATTATTAAGATTTTAAATTAATAATTTTACACATATAGTCTAGAGAATCTACTATTACAAAAACAATTATAATGTATTACTTTAATATATTATTATATTGTATACTTTATTTTGTTATTTTTTTGCATTATAAAATTGTAATTAAAATAGACATTAGAATTGCAACTTATATATAATTTTATTTGATTTTACTTAATTTAAAGACTTTAATTTTTAATAACGCACTAAGAGTATGTATTTAATACTTTAATAATTTTACTATTGTTTAAGTATTATTTTTATATATATAAATAGATAGAATAAACTTAAATAGCAAGTCTTAATAGCTTAGTAATTAGAGCAAATATAATTGTTAATAGTTGTTGTCGAATTTAAGAATGCGTTGCAATGTTAACATTAAACTAGCTATAAATAATATTAATTTATTTAATATTTGTATTGTATTAAGAATTTGAATTTCTTTTAAAATACAATTAAATTAACTTTTTAAGTTTCAACTCTAAATAGCTTAAATGCATTATTTTAATATATTATTAAATAATTTACTATTAAGAAATTATAGAACAAAATATAGCTTTCTAGTTTCTACTATTTATTTTAGAATTTTTTTATACTAATATTAAGTTTTGACAATTCGAATTGATTTTTTAAATTAATTTTCGATTTTAAGTTTGCAATTCGACTCGAATTGTCGATTTTAACATTAGAAATTAAATTGACAATTCGATTTTAATTTTTGAAATCGATTCGACCCAATTTGAGTCGAGTATTCGATTCAAACTTGGTAACTCGATCCAACGCAATTAGTCTAGCTAATAGAAATTTTGTTTATTTAGATAACTAAATTGTTTGTACTATATAGTTATTGTATTTTTGCTAATTGTTAATAGAATAATAATAATAATAGCAAAAAGTATAATAGACATTTTTAAGTTTAGAAAGTAGAAATTGAAGTCTTTAATTGCTCGAGCTTGTTAAGTATTAATAGAAAAATTATTATTAATAATTTATCGAACAATATTAATAATTTTTAACTAACTATAGATAATTAAATTGTAGAAAAAGCTAAATATATATTATATATTGTAAATTGTAATATAACAAGCTCTTTTGTTTTTGTATTTAATAAATAAACAAATATTTTTAATATTTATAGCAAATAAATTGTTTGCTCTATTCTTAACTAATTGTTAAAATATTTTCGAATAAAATACAAAAATATTAGAGTTTTCAAATATATATTGCAAGCATTTTGTGTCAAAAATCTATTTGCGCAAAAAACAATTAATAGTAAAAACTAATATGATAGTTATAGAAACAAACAATTTAGAAATTGCAAATAAAATTGTTATAACAACAAAAATAAAATAATATTTATAGAGTATTGCTTTAGTAATTTCTTATTTTTTGCTATTGCTATTGCTATTTTTATTTTTATTAAATTTAAATTTGCTCTTATTTTTTTTAAATTTAGACTTTTTTCGATTTTTCTTTTAATTATTGTAATCTTAACAATATTTGTTTTTGCTATTTTTTTAATTGTTTTCCAAACTATTGCTTTTTAAAATAAAATATAGTTCTAAATACAAATTTTAGTTGTTTAATTTTCAATAATCTATTTTTTTGCAACTTGTATATTTCTTTTGTTTAATATATACAAAACTAGAATTATTAGTAACAAAAAAAAAATCTTATAATAGCAATTAGTTTAATAATTGTTATTAAAATTAAAATTAAATTAATAGTTACAATATTTATTAAATTAATATATTAAGTTTTGTAATTATAAATAATAGTAGACAATTTTTGCTTTCAAATATTATTTTTGTTCAAAAATTTATATTTCAATACTTATTAATCAATAAAGAGACAAACAATATCGTTAAAATTGACTAAATATTTAGAAATAAATTAGTTTTCATCTATAGCTAATTTATCTAAATAGATAGATTGTTTATTAATAATATTGCAAAACTTAACTTCGTATTTGTTAATATTCTAACAACTAAAAATCTTAAGAGACTCGACTTTGACAAAAATTCTTATTAATATATTTGATTTATTAGATTTATATATTTTAACAATTTTTTGATAAATCTTTTTGGTTAAATCGATTTTTTATATATTGTAATACAAACTTCTATTAACAATATTTTGAATATATTTATATATTTCTTGTTATTAATATTCTATTTAGTTTGTTTTTCGACATTTATATTAAACAAACTAGCAGATCTAATATTCGATTCTATATAAATTAAAAATTAATTTATTAAGAGATTTTTAAATTATTTTGTTTTTAAACAAGAAAATTTATGTTATTGTTAATTTTAACAATTTGTTTAAATATTGCAAAAAATAATACAAAGATATTAATAGCTATAATAGTATTAATATAATTGCTATTTTAGAGCTTTACTAATAACTTGTAAACAATAGACAATAATACTAATAAATATAGTAAAGAGACGCAATTGCGCAATTAAGATTTCAATAAAGATATTTTAGTTGTTAGATTACAAAAATTAAATAAATTAATAAAATTCGAATTAGATATCTAATTTGATAGATACTTTTCGAAAAATTTAAATAAAAAAGATAGCTAAATAAATTTCCTTTTTGTAAGCAATATTAATTTGATTAATTTTATCAATTGTAGTTCGAGCAAAATTTTAATAGATAAATAGCTAATAAGTTTTTAAATAAGTCTTATATTTTTGTTGTTCTATCTTAAGATTATAACAAACGTAGATTTAAACAAATTTAATAGACTTAATTTGTTTAAGAAATAAAATATTAATAGATAATTTTTAATTAGATTGTTGTTTTCGCTTAATTGTAGATAAAGTTTGTTAATTATTCAAAATCCAACTAAATTATTTAATCTCTTTATTTTTCTTCTTAATTTTAACAGTTATAAAAATAACAATACTATTTTGCGTTTTTGCGATTGTTAAATCGACTTTTCTAGTCTTCTTATTTTAATAAAACTAAATATTAGATTTTTTAATCTAAATTTTTTGTGTCTTTGCAATAATAATAATTTTTAATTCTATTTAAATAAAATTGATTGTTATATAATTAAGAGTTGCGTCTAGATATTGCTTTTAAAATAATTAATAAAATTATTTCAATCTTTAAAATATCTTTGCAATCTTGTTTACTAATTTGTTTTGTATATTGTAGTAAAAAAAATTAACTAGTATTTGTTCTAGCTATCGAGCTAACAAGTTAATTAATTTGATTGTTAATAAGAAAATTTTGCAATAGATAGAAAAACAAAGATTAAAAAAACTTAGTAAATTAGTTTTTTTATTAATATATCGAAGCAAAATCTTGTCTTGTTTTAATAATATATTTTTAACTAATTATTAGTTATCTAATTATTGATTTCCAATTGTATAATTCTTATATAGTTAGTTTTTCGATTTTCTAGAACTTATTATTGATAGATATTTGTTAAAAATAATTAGTGTTCTTCGACAAAAGCAACAAGTCGCAAGTAAAATAAATTTAGTTGTTTTAGAATTTATATTAGATTTTTTAGTAAAACAATTGTGTTTAGAATCTCTAACTAGATATTAATTATTTAATTGTTAATAATTAAAAATTTTAGCTATTCGAATAATTAAAAAATTAATTGTTCGACAAGTTTCAATAGTCTCTTAGTTATTAATTTGACAATAATATAGTATTAATATTTCGATTTTTAAAGTAGTATCGATCTAAATATTTAGATAATTAATTGTCAATTTCTATATATTAGAAATTAACAAAAACTTAGCTAATAGTATTAAACGTAAATCTATTGTTAGTTTAATTTACTAGCTATGTTTCAGATATTCTAATTAACAAACAAATAAGTTTCTTGTTCTATTTCGAATTTATAATCTGTCAAAATAATAAATAATAGAATAGTTAGTTTTTATATAGAAGCTAAAACTTTGTCTATATATATATATTGATCGATACTATTCGAATCGATTACGTAATGTCGGATTAGATAGTATCGAATCAAATAGTATTAATACTAGATTAGATTAATTATAGTATTCCGATAATATCTAGTCTTAATAGCTATAAATAAAAAATTAAATAGATCTAAATTATTGATTTTGATAAGTCGAGTTTGTAGATATAATTGTTAATAATTTTAATAATTTTATAGAATTCAAAATTCTTGTCTTCGAGAGACTAATAAGTTTGTTTAATTTTAAAATTATATCTATCAAGTATAATTTAGTTGTCTTTACAACATTCGAAAACTAAGTAACAATAACAATTAGTATATTCGATCTACTTAATTTAAATCTATTGTAGCTTTATATATAAGAATTTTCTAAAAATATTAAGTTTATCGAGATAACTATTTGTGTTTTCTATTTTTTTGCAAGTATATACAATAATAATTAATAAAGTAGGTTTAGATAGTTTTAAATTTAATTGTAAATAATAGTTTTTAATAGCAAAAAACAATATAATATCTATAGAACTACTTTAATAGTTGTTAATTTTAAACTTGGCTATAGATAAATAATTAAATTAGTTGTTTCAATTGTAGTTAATATAGAATCTTAGATATTATTTAAGTATTGTATTGATATTTTCGATTTATTTATCAATTTTCGAATAATAAAATATAAAAAGCTTAGATATAATATCTATACAATTATATAGATATTTTTAGAAAACAGATACAAACTAAGTATTTCTATTTAAAAATTAAAACTATAAAGACTAAATAGGTTTTTTTGTGTTAAATATAGTAAATAAAAACTTTTATAACAACTAATATTTCTAGAAAATTTAATGCTATAAACTTTTTTTTCTCTAAAAATTTGTTTACTATAATTTAAATATTTTGATATAGATAATTTATACAATAGTATTTCGACAAAGAGATAACAAAGTTGCAACTAATATTTTGTTAATATTAATTAGAAATAGAGAACAATGCAAACAATTTTTTTTTAATTTTATAGAATATCTTAATTTGTTTATATAGATAATATATTTTAATATATTTTCTAATCGATTTAATTATATATATTTAGTAGTAGTATTAATTAAGTAGTTTGCAAATATTAGTTTTTTCTAAATATTCTATTAATAATATTTTATACAAATATTAAATAATAGCAATATATAGTTGTTTGTTGTTTAAAACAAAAAAATAGTCTCTAAAATAAAAAATATTGTTAACAACTTTGTACTTATTTAGTTTTATATAGTAATTCTTCTTAATTAATATATACAAAATACAATATTTGTTGTCTATTTTAGTTTTAACAATTTTTCAAAGAATTGTATTGTAAAAATATGTTGTACAAATATATTGTATAAAATTGTTTTAAATAATAAGATTTTTGAGTTTTGTATCTAAATTGTAGTTATTAATAGATATTGTATCGAGTAATTTCGATTTATTATTGTTATTTGTAGATGTTGTTTTTAAGATATTAGTGTCTATATTGTTAGCAACTAAATTATATATTTAGATTACTATAAATACAAACAATTTCTCGAGTTTGTTTAATAAAAGAGAAATTAATACAATTGTAAAAATTATTTCAAAATCTAAATTGTTCTTTTTAAGTATTATCTATTGCTAAAATTGTAGATAGATATTGTTAATCGAACTAGATATATTTTGCAAACGTTGTATAAAATTATTAGATTTTGCGTTTCAAATATTAAAATAATATATAATACAAAAGTTAAATTTAAACAAAAATTCTATTTAGCAAACATAATAGCAATTTAGTTTTAAAATATTTTAGATTTTTGTAATTATTAATAACTCGAATTAAAATTTTAATCAAAATATTAATATATTTTAAATATTATTTCTCGAAAGTACAAACAATAGCAAGCAATTTCTTGTTATAGATTTTGTAGTTGAATTTTGTCAATAATATTTGTTTTAATATACAAAGAATAAAATACAAAATTCTATTTATATTTTGCTAAAATAATATTGTTGTTACAATAAAGTTAGAGATATTAGTTTTAATTTATATTTTTAAATTTAAATTAAAGTAACAAAAAATAGATTTTGCAATAAAAGTCTTTTTAAAAGTTTTGAATATTTTGTTTTTATATTTATTAAATTGTTAAAAGAAATAGATATTGTTACTATATTTAATTAGCGCAATAAGTAGCTTAGTTAGAAACAAGTAATTATAGATAAAACAATAATAGAAATTAACAAAGTCTAGAAAGATCTAAGTATTTTTTAATATTTTTTTTTTTAAATCTTAGATAGCTTTAACTTTCTTTAAATCTATTTTAATATTTTTGATAATAATAATTAAATTAAGATATTTAATTTAAATAATATTAAATTTGTATTTGTTAATATCTAGATACAATTTAGTTTCTTTCAATTTACTTAAAACTGATTAAATATATTTAATATATTTTTTCTAAATATTGTTGTAGATAAAAATATTATTTAAATAGATAATACAAAATATATCTAGATACTTGCGAAAAGTTTTGTTAATAAAAATTTAAAAGATATTCGATATATTATACAAGTTAAATAATATAACTATATATTCAAATAGATTAAAATATATAATAAAAACAATTTTGTATTTATTGTTTTTGTATATGCAAATTTTATTAAAGATTGCAATAATATTAAACTTAATATAGAATTTAACAATATATAGTTTAACAAAAATATTTTAAATTAATAACAAGATATTGCAATTTTTAATAGTAAAAGCGTTAAAAACTCGATAGTTTATATATATAATTTTTTTTTCGACTTTCTTAACTATTAGTACAAACAAAACAAAATCTATTTAATTGTATCAATTCTTTTTTGAAATATATTATTAATATAAATTTTTACTATCTAAGATTGTTCTCGAAAGCAACTATCAATTTTTTAGTAAAATATTTTAATTTTAAAAATTTAATTAATTAATTAATCAAATAATACAAAAACAACTTGTTTGCAATTTAAGAATTTTATTAATATAGTTATTTGTTATAATAGATAGCAAAAATACAATACTTAAGTTGTTTCTTAAATAAATAATATTTTTTTTCTTTTAACAAAAAAATTATTGTAATTGCTTGCTATAATAGTAGCAATATTACTAGTATAGATATTGTTTAAGTAGAGAATATCTTTTTTCTCGAATTAATTTAGTATTGCAAAATATTGCAATTATATAATTACAATATAATTGTTCTTTTTAATTGCTATAACAAAAAAGACAATAATAGATATATTTTTAATATCTTTATAATTAATCGACTTAGAGAGAGTTTTTTAAAGATTTTTTAATTCTTTTATTATAGATTTTAACTACTTTTCTATTGTAATTGCAACTAATTATATAGTAGTTAAAATTAAATTTTAAATTGCAAATTTTGTAACAAATCTCGAATTAATAAAACTTATATTTAATAATATTATAGTTGTTAAAATCGATAATTAGATATCAAATTCGTTTTTTGTAAATATCGAAATTAAAATCTAGACAAACTATATATATAATATTAAACGTAAGATTGTTATCTACTATACAAAATTCTATTAATAATATTAATTCTATCGATAAAAACTTGTATTAAATTATCAAATTTCTATTAAAAAAGATCTTAATTAATATTTCAATATTTATAAGAGATTTAGTCTTAACTTAGTTATCGAAAATATAGATTTTACTAACAAAATTAAATTGCTAACTAATAATTATAAAAAAATTTGATTTATTTATATTCTAATTAGATTAAATTTTACTATCTATTAATTGCAAATCTTTTCGAACTAAATAAATTCTATATAGAAACTAGTTAATATTTGTTTATAACTACAATTTTTGTTAGAAATTAGATATTTTTCGAATTGTCGAAATTATTGTCTCTATTTAACTCTTTGTTGTCGAAGTAAATTTTAACAAAATTATAGCAAAGCTCTAGTTTTAATTTAATAAGTTTTACTTTAAAGTTTTTAAGAATTACAATAGTTTTTTTTTAAATTATAAAAATTTTATCTTTGCAAAAAATAATAATATTATTACATAAATAGTTTAACTTAAGATAGTTAAAATAGAGTTTTTAATTTTCGATTTTATTTTTAAATTTCTTAAATTAATTACAAAAACAAACTATACAGTTTTTACTATTTTAATAATTAAGTTTGTTAAAAAAACAATTAATAACATAATTAATAATATAATTAATAATACAAGTTCAAGTCAAAGTATTACTTTAATTGTTGCGTTAAAAAGTGTATTAAATATTGTATAATTAATAAAACTCTTTGTTTTTATTTAAATAATATTAATTTGATTAATTTATTATATTCTTTTAATTAAAGTTATAAATATTAGATTATTGCAATCTATTAGATAAATTTTTAATAAAATTAATTTTCTAATTTTTTTAATTAAAGTTGAGTAATACAACTATTGTAGTAAATTTGATTAGAAAACTACTAAATATTTTGTTAGAATTTTTGTAGTCTATTTTGAAATCTTTGTTTATAAATTTGTTAAAGTTTGTAATATATTTGTTGTATTTATCGAAATAATTGTTAAAATCTTAAATTAATTTGTCGACAATTTAATAAAAATTAATTTAATTAAATTTCGATATAATATTTGATTATATTATATATTGTATTTTTGTAAACAATATTAATATAATTAATCTTAGTAATTTTATCAAAAAATAGAGACAAGCTAACTCTAATTTTAGTATACAAATAATTTTGCTATATCTTCTAATTCTTAACAATATTTTGAATTCTAAAATATTGCAATAGCGTAAATTGTTGCAAAAAAACAAGTAAAACTATTTATAATAACTATATAAATCTACAGACTAATTGCGTCGAATCAATTAATCGAGTTCAAATCGATTAATTGATTCGAATTTTGACAACTCAAATCAATTTGATTCGAAAATTTTAACAGATTAATTTCTAAAGTTAAAATCGAAATTCGAACTCGATTCGAATCAATTTCTAAAATCGAAATCGAAATTCGATTCGAAAAATCGACTCGAATTGTTAAAAGATAAAATTATTTAGTAACAAATTTAATAAATATAAATTAGATTTTAAATCTTATTATTTTTTTATCTAAATATTCTATAATAATATAGTAAAGTAATATATATAAATCATTTGATATTTATATAATAAATAGATTACAACTATTACAGTCTCTCGATTAACTTCGACTCTATATTTTATTGAAAAGTATCTAGTAATGTATTTAAATAATATATTCAAACTTATTAATACTATTAACTAGTCCGAGATCTCTATAATTTTGTAATTAACTTTATTTTTAGTATTTTTATTATTGTTTTTGATTTTGTTATTATTATTATTGTCTTTGTATTCTGTATCTCTATACTTGTTATTTATTATTTTTGTATTATTCTTTGTCTTCTTCTATTTTATCTTTATTTTATCTTTACTTTATTATTATTAATTTTAATCAAATTTTCAGAATTATTATTTGTCAATCTTAAAAAATTAGATATTTTGCAATCTGCAACGTTTTTATTGCTTGCAAAAGTATCTTGAAATTTTTTAAATCTGTTAATTATATCTTAATTGTATACTTTCTTTAACTTATTAAACTTCTTATAGTATAGAATGTGTTGTTAAATTATTTTGATAATTAATATTATATATTTAGTTATATTTTTGCTTAATTCGAACTAATTAGAATTAGACTAATACGTAGATTAGTTATTTTATTTATATTAGATAAAATATATATCTAAATATTAAGAGATTATATTGTATCTATATTTTTACTCTCTAAGACTATTTGTATAACAATTGTATTAATTTTAGTATATTTTGCAATATTTTTATTTTTGATCTTTTTATTAATTTGATTTCAAAGTATTGCGCTACAATATACTTAGTTTTTAAAATATATATATGTTATTTAAATATATTATTATACTGTTCTTTTTCTGCTTTTTTATTAGCTACTATATTTCTAACATTTTTTTCTATATTGATTTAAATTTGTTTAGAGATTTTCTTAAAGACAATAATTGCTTGCAATTTAATTAGATATTTGTAAAATACTATATAATTAATATTTTATTTTTTGTAAAATAGTTTTTTATTTTCGATTTATATTGTAGCACAATTTCTACTAATAATAATTGAAAAAAGAGTTAATAAAATAAATATTGTGTGTTTTAAATTAGTTTTAAAAATTATATACATAGATAATACAGAGCAAGTCTCTTACTTAATAATATAATATTAGTTATTTAACAATATTCGAATATCTAAATAAGAAGAAATTCGATTTGAAAAAGTTTATTTTTTTAATTAGTTTTAATAATAATATATACAAATAATACAAAACAAATCTATATATTAACTATATAGATTGCAATAATAGACAATATTAAATATGTTAATTAATATATAATATTTAAACAGAATAATTGTTGCAATTATAAGATAAATTTATGCATTTAATATTAGAATTAAAGTTTAAATATTACTTTTATTTAATATTATTACAACTAAAAATTATTATATCTATTATATTATATATCGTATAGTATATACTTTTTAATTATCGAGATTAAATACAAATATATATATTTGCTATATATTACTCTATTGTACTATCTATTAAATACTTAATTGCAAGACTTGTCAATTTTTATATTTTATATTGTTAATTCTCTTATTTAGTATTAACAATTCTTAATTTAACAATATGTTTTGCTCTAAAACTCTAATAACTCGAATTAAAACAAATTAATAATATATTTAAATAATATATTTAATATATTGTATATTGCTAATATATTTAATTTAATTTATAAAACAGTAGACAAAAGATTGCAAAAAAATATAGTAACGCAAGTTAATTGTAGCAAAAAAAAGAAATTAATTAAGATAGCTTCTAATATACAAAAAATATTATAAAAAATTAATATATTAAACTATTATTAGCTAAGTGTTTGTAATATAGAAAAAACGCAAATACAAATTTAAAACAGTAGTTTTATATAAAATTTGCAAATATTAGAAAACTAACAATCTATTAATTTCGAAAATATTTTTTGCAAAATTAATTTGAGAAATCTTGCAAAATAAAGCTATTAACAAAACAAACAATAAAAAATATTAAATTCAAATATCGTTCTTATTAATTTTTCAAAAAATTATCGAAAATTTTATAATTAATTTTTTTCTAGTAAATATATTATCTATTTGTATTACTATTATTTCTATATAATATATACTAATATTTTGCTTTATATATTTAGATAACAATCTTCTTGCTATTTATATTAATTGCAAAACTATTAAATCTAAGAATTTATAATTGTTAAAACAATTAATACAGAATCTGAAATATTACTATAATAAATAGTAATAAAATTAATATTTAAATATCTTTGTAATATCGAAATTTAAAATAGTTAGCAAATAATTAAAAATTTAAGCTATTCTACTTATTGTATTTTATTATTTATTTTATTTTGTTATATTATCTATTAAATATATTGTTTTGCTATATATATTTTTTGTATTCTTTTCTATTAAATATAGTAATTAAAAAATATGTTATAATTATATATTTAGATCTTCTAAATAATTAGAGTTAAATTATTAATTTAACTTTTCTAATTAAAGAACTTAACAATTTTGTTCTATATAATTTTATAGAAAATTGTATAAAAAAAAACTATTGTATCTCGAAAGAAATTCGAATTCTTGTTTTTTTAATTTCTTATACTAATAATATACAATCTATAGTATAATTTTAGATAATATTATAATACTATTTTAAACAACATTAGAGATTGCGTATTATTATTATAAAAAACTAAACGCGCTACTATTAAGTTATTAAGACTTAATTATTTAATATTGTTATATTTCAATATATATAGAAATTAGAGATAATATAATTCTTAAAAAATTAAATATATTAATTTGATACAATATTAAATCTCTAGTTATTTTAGATATATTATCTATCTATATTATTGCTAATAGTATTTATTTATTTATAATAATATTATAAATATAAAATCTTTTGTACAATAATCTAGCTATAAATAAATTTTACTTAAAACAATCTTAAATTTTATTCGAAAAAAAAAATTACTTCTATTAACTTGCTAATTATTATTTTGTACTCTACAATATATATTCTATAATTTAATAATAGTTTTCTCTAAATTTAAATTTATAGTACAATTATAGTTTTTAATTATTATAATTTGTTTAATTGTTTGCAAACTTATTTAAAATCAATTTTATCAATATATTTTTCGAGCAAAACTAAAAGTTTGTTTAATATCTATTAATAATATTGAACAAAAAAAATATCTCTAGCTATTTCTATTAACTTAGAATAGTTCAAAGTATTGTCTCTTTAATATTTCTATATTAAATATTTATGCTTTATAATATTAGTGGAAAAATATTAATTGTTTTTGTTTTAAATCGAACAAAAGTATTAAGATTGTTAAAATAAGAATATTACAATATTTGTATTAAACTATAAAAAACTTAATAAAAGATTAAATATATTACTATATTGTATTATTTTTTTAATAATATTTGCTCTTTGTACTTTTGCTTTTAAAGTAGCAGCTAAATTATAATAATATTAAAAATAGATTTTAAATTTTGTTTGATATTTTGTCTTATAATTTACAAAATTATTACTTTGTTTTTGTTTTATATGTTGTAAAAACTTAATTTCTATATAAAATTTAAAATATTAACAAGACTGTATAATATTCTATTAAGTTTTTTTGTTTTCAAACAATATTTAACAAGTTTTGTCGAATTTTTTTTACAAACTTTCAATATAATCTTTTTTAAAGAACAATTATAATTTGTTATAATTTTTTTAAATAATCAAGATAATTAAATACTATATTAAATATTTAAAATCTTAAATAAATATTAGTATTAGTTGTTTAAGAAATTATAAAGATATATTTATAGAAAAAATTCAATATATTGTTAAACAATTAAATCGATTGTTACTTATTTTTGTTTAGTCGAATATACTAAATTTTTTGATTTTTCGAATATTACTTTATTTAAAAATTAATATAGTTGTGTAATTAATATATACAAAAAAGTATTAGATATATAGAATTTTAACAAATACAAATATTTTATATTAGTTTTCGAGATTTTTTACTTTTTTGTTTTTAAAAAACTCTAAAGCAAATTAAATACTAAAACAAGCTATTAATAGCAATAGTAAAAGCGCAAATCTAAATAAAATTTAGTAAATTTATTATTTTTTTGTATTATTATATAAACAAATATTTTTTTAATTATAATAGACAAGTTTGTATTTTTTGCAATATTCTAAACTTATTTATTTTCTAACTAGAAAATAATATTATTAATAATTATTTCTGATTTAAGAGTTGCAATTAAAATTTTGAGCTATTAAAAAAATTATATAAGTTAAACAAAAAATAGAATTTTGTTATTTATTCTATTAAGATTTTTATTAATTTAAAACTTTGTTAAGTTTATCTTTAAAAATATTGTTATTGCTTGTATTATTAGTAACAACTTTAAGAAGTTTGTTCTTTATTTTAAAAAAATTTAATATTTTTATAAGTTCTAATATTAATTGTCGATCTATATATTTTATATTAAGAGAAGTAAATTTAATAAAATATTTGCAACATTAAAATATAATATCGATTCAATATATTAATACTTCAAAATAGATAATTCTTTAAAAATTAAATTATATATTTAAAATAATAAAAATATATTAAAACTTTTTTAAATCTAATTTAATTTTATTACAAATTTAATTAAAATTTATGAAAATTAATTTTAATAATTTAATACAATTTAGAAGTACTAGATTTAATTAAAGTATTTCTAATAGTTTTTAAAAGTTAAAATTATTAATAGTTCGAAAAAATAGATTTAAATTAACAAATATTTTGTATAGTTAATTTTTCCAACTATTTTGACTAAAAAATAACAGATTAATATAATTTTTTTTCTATTAATATATTAATTTTGTATTATCTATCTATATTATTAACAATAACTTATACAAGTAAAGACTAGATTAATTATTAATTAAATTTAAATTTTTTTTGTTTTAAACAAAATGCAAATTAAAGATATTTTTTTATATTCGATATATTTAAATAATTCTATATAGTAGAATAGTTTAATATCTTTTGACAAGCTATTAATAGTCTGGACTATTTAAATATATTTGTTTTAAAACTTAGATTGTATTTCAATATTAATTTTTTTAATTTAATATAGATAAACAAATTTATTTTAAGTCTTGTATAAGATACTCTTATTAACTATAGTATATAATTATTATTTTTTAAACTAAATCCTAGTATTTGTATTTTATTCGATATATTAGCAATTTCGGAACTCTTGTTAATAGTACTATTAGTAACTAATAGTTAAAGTAGCAGATTAGTTAATATATTCGCTTTATATAATCAAGCGCAAAGTTAGATTGCAATTAGTAGAATTTGTAGATATATAATTAATACGCGTTTTGCCAAGATCTAATTCTGTATATTGTTAAGTTTTAATATATAAACGCGATTTACGAACACAATCTACAAGCGCAATTTACAATTACTACACGTACAACAAAAAATGTTCTTGTCGATATATAACTTGCGCGTAGAAATCTTACAAATTGTTTAATTCTACTATACAAATTACTATAATATAGACAAGTAACAAATAGAGATATAAGCAAAGTATTGCGAGAGTTTGTGCGCATCTCGAATATTAAAACCAAATTTCTACCAAGCAAGCGTTAAGACTTTTGCTGCTAAATAGACTCTAGACTAACTAATAGCCAAATTAGTAGAATTTGCAACAGACATTTTCTAAGCAGAGATTCCGGAATTGTCAATATATATTTGTTTTTGTCTTTTAGTTTAAGTAATAAAAAATTGCTTTAAATTTTACTCGATACTTCTCAAAGTTTTCTTTTTCTAGTATTAAATATACAATTAAAATTTTAACCGAATTAACTTGCAAATTAGTTAGAATATAAAATACTAGATAGCAAATTGCAAGAAATAGATTTACTAGAATTATTTTCGAAAGACAACTATTAACTAAAAGTTTTTAAAGAATTAGATATTTTGCAATCGAAAATAGTATAAACAATATTTCTAAGTAGTTTAAAGAAAGAATTTTAAAGTAGAACTAGACTGATTGCGTCGAATCGATTAATCGAGTTCGAATCGATTAATCGAACCGAATTGGATCGAATCAATTCCAAAAGTTGGAATCAAAAAGTCGGGTCAATTTCTAAAGTTGAAATCGAAAATCGACTTAAATCGAGTTAAGATTTAGAGATAAAATCGAAATTTAATTCGAAAAATCGATTCGAATTATTATTTTTAATAAATTCTATTATTTTTAGTAATAATTTAATAGAAATAGTTAATTTATTGCATTTAATTAATATTTATATTAGAAATATCTATCTATAATAGTATTACTATAATGCATTACTATAATATATTATCTATAATAATAATAAATCTAAATTTAAACTTGTTTATACTATTTTTAGTAATTCTTGGCATAATAACGTTATTTTCGATTTCTTAACAATTCGATTCGATTTCTAATATTGGAATCAAAAATCGAGTCAAATCGAATTGAATCGATTTCAAAATAGCGTTAATCCGATCGAATTTTAGATTGATTCCTAATGTTGGAATTGTCGGATCGGATCGATTCTAATAGTTAAAACCGAAATCCGATTCGACAATTAATCTAAGTAGAACAATAATACAAAAGAATAATATAAATATAAGATAAATTAAGCAAGATTTTATACTAACAAATAATTATAATTTAATAATATAGCAAACTGTAATTTCGATAATATATTGTAATTATATAGATCTTAAAATACTAACTTTTAATATAATAATATTATTTTTAATTTCTTAACAATTCGATTTAATTTCTAATATTATAATCAAATATTAATTTGAATTAAATTAAATAATTCTAAATTAATACAAATCGAATCAAATTTCGAGCCAATTTCTAATGTTGAAATTGTCGAATCAAATTAATTTTGATAGTTGAAATCGAAATTCAATCCAATAATTAGTCTATAAATCTAGTTGCTAATTAAAATTAAATTTTAATTAAACAATCTAATAATAAGTATTGCTTATTTACTATTACAATTATTAATTAAATTAACTAATATTAAATAACAATTTTGATGCGAGTATTATCTAGTTAGTTGTTACTAGTCAGGATTTATATTAGTTAGAGTCGATCTAGCTAGCATTTGTTTTTACAACAGTTGTCTTTCTTTTCGTGTTAAATTTATAATTAAATTAACTAATATTAGATTATAGATAACAAATTATAACTAAACTAATTAGTATTAAATTAAAATTAATTTTAAACAATTAATTAATTTTGCGCAATAGTTATTTTAACAAACTTATTGCTAATTATTTTAAGCAAAAACTTATAATAATTGCAAGATATATAAAGTCTATTTCTATTAAAAATTATTTTTTAAAGTTGAAAATTAAGTTTTGCAATATAAATTCTTTGTTTGTTTTGTTTGTTAAGAACAATATTTATAAAAGCTTTAAATTTAATATATTTAATAATTAAGTTTTTAATTTTAATTTAATAGTATTTAAGTTAATTAATAACAAGTTATTTTAACGAAATTATATTAATTAGTATCTAAAATTAACTATAAATGTTTCTATTAATTGTAGTTTTTAAAGTTTCGAAATCTACTATTGAAATATTAACTAAATTCTTAATAGTATAATTGTAAAAAACAAAGTTCTTCTAATTGTATTGTATAAATAACTCTATAATATAATTTTTTTTCGAAATTTTCGACAATTTTAATTGTAAAGAGTAAAGAAATAGCAAAACATTATTTTCGATATTGTTTATTAATTAATTTTAATCTCTTAATTAAAATTTGTTTTTATTTTCGAAGTTAAATCTACTAATTGTAAAGTCAATATATAGATTATAAGAGCTAAATATATCTAATTTGTTAGAAACAAATTAATCGACTATATTAAAATATAAAATTCGAAATAAAGATTTTGTTTAATTTAAATTATATAGTTTCGAGTTAGAAAAAACAAAAAACAAACTAAAACTAAAATAGAATCTATAGATTTAGTTTTGAACAAATTAAACAATTTAGTTATATTTGTTTGTTTTACTTAACTTATAAATACAAAACTAAATAAATGTATAATTGTCTAATTAATCGAAAAAATTTAAATACAAGTTTTACAACTAATATTGTCTATTTATTGTAATATACTAATAAAATTTTAAATATATTTTATAATAGCAAACAATATTTAAACAAGTATTGCAACAAATAAACAAAATATATTATATTTTCTTTGTTTATTTAAGCGCGTTATTATAGCAAAAATATTGTCGCAAATTTGTCTTTATAGTATACTTTTTATAATAGAGTTACTAATATATTTTTTGCAACAAACTTATTGTTAATACTTTTTGTTAAGAACATGTTAAGCATTTCAATCTATATAGTTTATTTCTCTTAATTAAAGATTGCTTTGTTGTGTTGTTATTACAATTTAAATAAATTTTACTCTTTTGTCAATATATGTTTAAAAAATTAATATTAGTAAATATCTTGTTGTATTTTATATTTAAATATCTATAATTTCTACTAGACTTAATTGTTTTTTGTATCTAAAAGTTAGTATTTAGAACTATTTTGTAACTAGAACAAAGTTAGCAAAATAATAAATAAAGATATTTTTAGTAGACAATTTGTTAATTAATTTCGAAGAGATAGCTAGTATTATATTAGAGAATAGAATTAATAGACTAGTATATAGTTAATTAACAAAAATACTAGCTATGCAAAACTATCTATATACAAAGAATAAATACAAATACTACAAATACTAAGACGCTAGATTCTATTCGTAGTATATTTGAAGCTAAGAGAGCAAAGATTCGGAGAACAAAGTCTATCTTAGCTGGAATCTATAATAGTTTGTTATTAAAAAAGACAATATATTATTAATATTTGTTAATTTAATATTAGTTTAACTTAAATCTAGTTGGCGCAACTCTTTGTCAAATATATATTAATATATGCTTGATATACTACTGCGAAGTAGATTTAACGTTGCGAGATATACTTTATAGCTTGCTATTAGTAATAATATAAACAATTAATTTTCGTATTTATATAATTATTAGCAACTAAGAATAAATATAAAGATAGATAGAAACAATATTATCTTTACTAATATTATAGACAATTTATATCAAATAATATGTAAACAAGTTTTATTCTTAATTTAATTTTTTGTAGTTTCTTGTTAATTAAATTTGTATATACTATTTTAAGAAATATCTTTATTACAAATTGCAATATATATACTAAATAAAATATATATTTAATAAAAGTATTATTATTATTATTAGTGTAATCGTCGGTCCGAATTTCAATCCGAACGAGTTGATCCGTTCAACCCTAATTCTGGGATTAGGCAAATTTCCTAGTTTAACAAAATAGAATAGACAAAGAATGCGTGTCGAGTATCTAATTCGATTTGTTTGATTACGTAATATTATATAACAAACTAATCAAATTAAGTTAGCGTAAATCCTAAATTAATCTAATATAGTTAGTATATTATATTATTTAAACTCTAATCTAACTCGATAGAGACTAGCGTCAGATTAGATAAGATTAGATAAGCGAAATCTAACGCGACAAGATTAGTATAAGCGTTTGACACTAACTTAACAAAATTCTAACTCTAGAATCGATAGATTGACCGTCGGGTCGGGTTTCGATTCCAACTTTAGGAATCGACTCGATCCGACAATTCCAATCCTAGGAATCGACTCGAAACTCGAGTTGATTCCTATTATTTTGGAATTGACCCGACTCGACCCGAGTCGATATTCGATTCCAATATTAGGAATCGAATCGAATTGCCAAGGAATCGAAAATAACGTCATGACGCCAAGAATTACTTATTTTAGATTTTTTTTATATTAATAAAATTAATAATTTGCATCTATAGGCCCTATAGATCTTATAGATGCAATTTATTAATAAAATGCAATATTTGCACCTATAGGCTCTATAGACCTTATAGATGCAATTTATTAATAAAATGCATTATTTGCACCTATAGGCTCTATAGAATCTATAGATGCGATTTAATTATTTTCTTTTTAAAAAGTAGTAATGCATTACTATAATGCATTACCTTATTAAAATTTAAATAATTAAATATTATTAAATATATATTAACTATTAATAATTATAATATAATTATTTAAATAGTCTTGGCAATTCGGGTCGGTTTTTCGGGTCGAATTTCGATTTCAACTCTAGAAATCGACTCGACTCGACTCGATATTCGATTCCAACTTTAGAAATCGATTCGTCAAGACTTTCGAGTCGAGTTGATTCGAATCGCCAAGATTCGAGTCGATTAATCGACTCGAACTCGATTAATCGACCCGACGCGATCAGTCTAAGAATGGAGCTCGCAACTTAATTCTAGCTCAACTCTACAAGATCTAGAAGAATAAATTAGATTGAAAAAAAAGTGTCCGACTCGATCCAACAATTACACTAATTATTATTATTATTATTATTATTATTATTATTGTTATTATTATTATTATTATTATTATTATTATTATTATTGTTGTTGTTGTTGTTGTTGTTGTTGTTGTTGTTGTTGTTGTTGTTGTTGTTGTTGTTGTTGTTGTTGTTGTTGTTGTTGTTGTTGTTGTTGTTGTTGTTGTTGTTGTTGTTGTTGTTGTTGTTGTTGT
>JAABUS010000798.1_pt1 | contig 75437 bp, 81 predicted proteins | sample 5560161 | NCBI WGS metagenome assembly JAABUS01 (sample SAMN10711885, study PRJNA513376) | rock metagenome | isolation source: Antarctica rocks | place: Antarctica: Victoria Land, Trio Nunatak nord | collected 2016-01-04
GCCCCCCCCCCCCTCAGAGCCCAAACCTGCCATCCCCCCGGCCTACGAGCATCTGCATCTCATCAATCAAAACTGCTCCCCTCCTCCTCAAACCCCTCACTCGCGCTCTCGCTCTCATCATCATCACCATCATCATCCTCACTCCCAGCACCCCACCCCTTCCTCTTTCCCCCAGCCGCAACCGCCGCCTTCCTCGCCGGTCGCCTTGCCACCACCGGCTCATCATCCTCCTCATCATCGAGGAGCTCATTCGCGACCTTCTCCACCTCGTCGTCATCTCCGTCCTCGTCATCAAGCACGATGCGCTGCTGCTTTGCTTTCTTCGCCGCATACGCCTTTGCTGCGGGACTGAGCGGTAATTTCTTTGGCTCTGTGACGGGCTTGGCGGCAGGTCTCTTGGGTGCAGGGGCTTTCTTGGCGGCGGGGGCGGGTTTGACTGCTGGCGCGGCTTTGGTGGGTTTGGACTTTGGTTTAGGAGGGGAAACAATGAAGGGATCGTCGTCGTCTGCGCTGTCGTCGCTGACGACCGTTTCCCGTGCCGTGACGGCCTTCTTGTCTGTTGGTGGCGGCGCAAGCATAGCGTAGTCTGTATCGTCCGCCTCATCGAAGTCGGTTGTCGGCCGTGAAGGTTTCTTATGCAAGCCGGCGCTGCTGCCGGGGCGGGATAGGGATGCGGAGAACAAGGGCCGGGAGTTGGAGTTTGTGTTTTGAGACGTGGAGCCGATGCCTTTAACCATTTTGCCGACGTCGAAGAGGAGGTCGTCGCCGTTGCTGTCGTCGGAGTCGTCGAGAGTGTAGGTTGTGGCCTTGGTGGCGGCGCGGCGGCCACGAGCAGCAGCCGGGCGGGGGATCTCTTCGTCGGCGGAATCGAAGTCGTCGGATGGAGCTTTCGGTGGTGGTGCTCCTGCTTTGAGCGGCGCTGCTTTGGCGGTGGGAGCTGCTGCTTTGGCTTTCTGGAAGATCGGAGCCACGGGGGGGTCGGAGGCAGCATCGGTAGCGAGATCCATCCAGACGTCTTGGGATTCTTTCTCGGGCGGCTTGCTGGGCTCAGCGGCCTTCGACGTTGCTTTGGCGCTTGGCTTAGGACCTCGCTGTTTAGGCTGATTCGCAGCAGCTACAGGAGCAAGGCCAGCCAGGAGCCCCGAGGGTTCTTTGGGCGCTTTCTTAGCAGGGGCGGCTTTCTTGGCTCGAATACGTCCAGCGAAGTCGCTGTCATCCGAATCGTCACCCGCTTTGCGCTTCCGCGCCGGTCCTGCGGCGCCGATCTTGAGCTTGTTGGATGCTCGACGGCCCAGGTTGGCAACCTTCTTCTGGCGTTTCGCTTCGTCCTCGAGCTGGAAGCGCCATTCAGTGATGAAGTCGTCGAGATCCCGCTTCCAAATGTCTTCCTTGCTGAGCTTGATGAGCGTGTCAATCTCAACCTCATTATCTCCAATCTGCTTGTTGAGTTTGTCAATGCGTTCCTGCGTCAAAGACCAGATGGGCATGCCCAAGAGGTAATCATATGCATTGGCACCAGTCTCGACATCTTCTTCAGCCTCGTCCTCGTTGTCTGCGATCGGAGCAAGTTCTCCTTCCTTGATTGCATCGGCAACCTTAGGAAATGCCTTGAAATTCAGCTTCTTCAGCTCGGTGACAAGAGCAAGCTTCTTCTTTTTCGAAACGATCAATTTGCCATCGATGATCATCTGAATGAATCGAGCCTGGTTCGTGAACTTCTCGAGCTCCTTTTGCATTTCCGAAAGTTGATAGGCCTGTCAGCCTGTCAGCAAATGGGTCTTGACGGGAGGTCGTTGGCTTCACCTTTCGCTTCTCGTAGAATTTGATGCGGAGGTTGTAGAATTCCTTCATGATATCTTCGACATTAGCATACTTCGTTATCCGACCTTCAGCATCGAAAGCTACGAGATTCGAAGTGGCTATGGACTTTGATAGCTTGAACTTTTCCTCCAAGCCCTCTTCAACCGCAAGCTTCATATGCTTTTCTTCCATGCGGATCACGAAATGGACGTCCTTGTGAGTATTGTAGTCATCATAATCTTTGATGAAGGACGGCACCTTCTCTGCTTTGATGATTTCCACAATCTTGTCTTTAAAGTCTTGCGTCCACATACGAATTGGCAGCTCTGTGATCGAGATTTCGTTATCGCCTGTCTGCCTCGCGATGCCACTAAACTTGTAACGATCTTGACCCATGGGAGTTACCGTCCCCTTGAAATCCCGGAACCATGGCGTCATGGTGTTCATCTCCTTGCCTTCCATCAGCAGCTTCAAATTTTCAACGATGTCCTCCGGATTATAGTTGGGTATGCTCGAACTCCATCCGGTGCCGATACCGTCTGCGCCATTGATCAGCACCATAGGCACTACTGGCACATACATCTGAGGCTCGATAGTATGCTCATCGTCAGTATTGTACGTGAGCAATGGCTCATCCGCAGCGTGGAAGATTTTCCGAGCAAATGGAGAAAGCCGAGTATAGATGTAACGAGCGCTTGCGCAATCGCTACCACCTTGGAGACGACTTCCAAAATTACCGCTAGGCTCAAGGCAATTGATATTGTTTGATCCAACGAAAGTCTGCGCCAGACCGACAATGGTCATCTGGAGTGACGCCTCCCCATGCTGATAAGCTGTGAGGCCAGAAACGGATCCCGCTAGCTCGACCACTTTCGTGTCCTTCTTGAGGTTGCGCTTGAAGCATGTAAAGAGAACTTTCCGTTGGCCAGGCTTCAAGCCGTCGACTACAGAGGGTATGGAACGCATGTTGTCCGCCATACTGAACAATATAAGCTCCTTGTTGATGAAGTCTGTGTATGTTACATTCCTTGCCGAGTGGTCGAGGTACGTCCCTGGCTTGAACTGGCGAAGCCATTCTTTTCGTTCATCAGCTTTCTTCTTGGAGAAGGCCAGCTCGATCAATTCTGGTTCGTTGTCTTGCATCGTATGGAATTCTTTCAAATGCTTGTCGAGATCTCGGAAATACATCTGAGCATCTTCTGTAGTACTAGTACCCAGACCCTTGTAGTACTTGTGCTCCCAGCCACGCTCGCCCTTATGTTGCTCTTTCCACAACTCGTATTCAGGCATCGTGAAGAAGGCCTGTGACTGCTTGGGATGCTTTGGGTCACCTTTGTAAACCTTGACAATGGGCGTAATGAACTCGAGTAAAAATTCACGGATCCTCAGTAAACTTGGAAATTGGACTTGCAGGAAATTGATGAGCAGGCCCTTGATATGGCTTCCATCGTGATCTTGGTCAGTCATGATCATCAAGTGGCCATATCGTAAGCTCTTGCAGTCGGTATACTGCGTCTTATGCTTCAAACCCAGGAAGTTTTTGATATTCTGAATTTCGGAGTTTTTTGATATTGCATCCACAGACGCATCGCGCACGTTGAGCAGCTTACCACGCAACGGGAAGACACCGAAAAGATCTGCAGACACAACAGACCGACCTGCGATAGCCAGACCTTTGGCCGAGTCTCCTTCAGTTAAGATGAGCGTACACTTGTAACCATCCTTGGTCCCTGCCTTATTTGCGTCTGTGAGCTTAGGATTATCCATCCGGTTTCGGCGACCTCCATCGCTCTTCTTCAAAATTTGGTCCGCCTTTTGCTGGGCAAAATGCAAAATATTGGTGACTACTTCCGTCTTCGCGATCTTTTTGAGAAAATCATCGGTAACATTGCATTTGCTGCCGAATTGACTGGATTTGGTCGTCAATTGCTCCTTGGTCTGGGACGTAAATGCAGGGTTCACGATGAGGGAGTTGACAAAGATGAAAATGTGATTGCGGATTTGAGCGGGTTTCAGTTGCGCACCACCTTCCTTTTTGCTTTTCCTCTTGACGACCTCTATCAATTTCGTACATATCTGGTCCGCAATGTAGTTGACGTGCGTACCTCCGGAAGTCGTTGCAATCGAGTTCACGAAGGAAACCTGCTGGAACGTTCCGTCCGACACAGCGAAACCGATCTCCCATCTCGGGTCTGGGGATTCTGTGATAATCTCGGATGCATCGTTGACTGCCTCTTCTCCTCGTTCGTGTTTGATGGCCTTGGTGTACATCTCCATGTACTTCTTGAAGTTGGTCACCTTGACCCGCTCACCGTTTAACCACACTTTGACACCTCTGCTCGTACCGGCCAAATCGTACACCCGGCGCTTGACTAGCGCTTCGAAGTCGTCGTCCATGCCGTCCATTTTGAATCTCGTAAAGTCGGGGGTAAAGGTCACTTTCGTGTAATCGTCAGTTTTGTTGGGTGTTATTGATGCCTTGCCCATTTGGCTCATGTTGTTGGTCCACTTTTGCTTGTACTTCTGCTTGGTCTTCGAATCGGCTGTCTCCAATATGAACTCAGTACTGAAGATGTTGCAAAGCTTAGCTCCGTAGCCGTTGCGCCCGCCGGTTATTTTCTGCTCGTCGTCGTCATAGTTCGAGCCAGTCAGCAGATGACCGAAGATCATCTCGGGAATATAGATCTTCTCTTTCTACGTTTACAGCGTCAGCAAGATGGTCAAGCAAAGTCGATCAGACACGTACATCATGGATCTCGATAGGAATACCTCGGCCGTTGTTGTACACACTGATCTCGCCTTTCTCGCGATCCACAGTGACTTTCATGGTGTCCATATTCTTGTCGCGTTGCTTATTATCTGCGGCGTTGACGAGAATCTCGTCGAAAATCTTGTATAGGCCAGGCACAAAGCTGACCTCCTTGAATTCCATGGAATCTGACCCGGTGTTGTAGACCCACATCTGCTTCTCGGTTCGTTCGACAGATCCAATATATGTGTCTGGCCGCTTGATGATATGCTCCAACTGAGTGAGCTATGATATCAGGTCAGCACACGACAGCTCGAGGAGCGCGACGGTTTTGCATCTGACCTTCTGGTACTGGTCACTGGCCTTCCCAGTACTCTTCTTTCCTTTTGGCTCTGTGCCGCCATCATAGCTTACGGCTTCATTCTCAACCTCTTGTAGAGCAGACATTGCGCTTTTCTTCGGCGCAGGAGCTTTCTTCTGCTTCTTTGCGCTGGGTGGAGTAGTGGAGAGTAGTGAGTCGTCATGCAGGGAGTCACGCGCCGGATCCGAGTCCTCGTCCTCCGTATCGGGCTTTGGCCGCTTCTTCGGTGCAGTGATTTTAGGCTTGGCAGTCAATGTGGTTTGTGACATCTTCTTAGGAGCGGCTTTGGGGGCAGCGGCTTTCTTAGATGCAGCTTTCGGGGCCGCTGTAGCCTTGGGCTTCGGCTTGGCTTTCTAGATTGCAACTCGTCAGTTTACTACCTAGGCAAAGAGAAACATCTGATGTATCTATCACATACGACAGCCGGCTCGGGCGAGAAAGCGTCCAAATCACTCTCAACGTCGAATACCGACTCTACTAGTGAGTCCTCCATAATTGCGTGTGCGCAAAGCTCAATTGGGAGGGCAGCCAACGAAGAGAATAGTAGAGTGCTCGATAAAGTGATTCCTCATGAGACGCAATGGCAATGGTAAGAGAGTGTCGAATTAGGACAATGTTTACGATGAAGCGTTGTCTCTGTTTACGAAGTACGCGCGCGGATCTGCCAAGAGCTTCTTAGCCCTAAAACTTACCCGAATTGCTCGTGAATTCAGCGGACATTATCCGCAGAGTAAAAACGCCACCCAGTGATCCTTTGCAATGATATTTCAGGATCATCTCAAGTGCGATAGCAATTCTGTTGCGCAACAAGCCATAGTAGACTGGATTTCCAATGCAAATCGACACAGGAATTACACGTCCTCCAATTAGAGTATTTGGAGATCGTTGTACAAGCAACGAATCTTAGGGAATTGACTAACGTTTGTCGAGAGATTGATTAATAAAAAGAAACAGGACTTGCGTATTCATGATCTCTGCACCTTCGGATCCAATGTTAGAACAATGGCAACAGTGCAAACGTTGCTATCCTTGGCAAGTCAGAATACAATGAAACCCCTTTTGTCTTACGTTCGACAGTACACCATATATAGCCAATAAGCTTACTATATATCTTGTTAAAAGCCATTAAAACCCGACATTATCGTATTCCATAATCTAATTCAAGGAAGAGAAGTCTCTCATCCTTTTTCCGATGCTAGATCTGATGAACCTTACTGTTCCTTGCCCAGACTCTAGACTTCCTCCCCAAAAAGCAAATAATATACTGAACGGATATCATCATGATGTCAAGGTCATGCTGATCATTCTTGGCGGGACGAAGCCAACTCTAGTGTTCCACGGCGTTATATATTTCGAACTGCCATAACCCTACACATTTTTATTGATTATTGACGGTGGTTAAAAGACGAAGACGGATCCAGCTCCCGCTTTGTATGAGTCGACATCATAGGTCGATGCTTCGACGGGAAGGGCAGCAGTTTGGAGGCCTGCGAATCCGTATTCGATAATGACTATCTCCTGAGCACGAAGTCAGCAAGGGTGTAGCGAGGCATGGTATCCTACCTTCCAGTCCCACGACTGCTGACAGCCGAAGGCAACAACGAAGTTGCCGACAATCATGCTGATGACATACTAAATCATGGTCAGCAACCTCATCCCAGACTCCCTGATCCTCTCATATTCTCCTTGTAATATTAATGCTGATCCGGTCGGTCAGGGGTCCAGCGGTGAATCGTCCAATCAAAGCTCTAACAAGAATCGCGAAGTTAAGACGCCTACCGTTTCCGACAGGAAGCCGTAAGGGGACGTGGTAAAACCTTGGGATCAGGTGAGATTGAGCGTGAAATCCCAGAAAACGCTCCACAATACGATGAATGGGGCGAACTCAACGATAGGAAAGGCGAAGACTTTGAAGGGAATCTACAAGTCTAGAAGAGTATTTTTCGACGGGTGCTTAATTGGTCAATTTTTTTTGAATTGCTGTTTGCTTGCTTTGCCCTTGTGCGACCATGGATACAGTTGTGCCATCGGGACTGTGTTAGACCCAGCAGTGTTGCGACCTCTTCTGATTCAGCATGTTCAACGGTCGTGTCGACAATCTTTCTATCGGAGAGGTCCAGACGTGGTTTAAGATTGCATCATCCGCAATTTTTCTGGATGCATACCTTGCCATTTACTTTCTAGGAGACCAAATAGGACCAGGAAGAAGTTGAAAGCCAGCATCGCGGCATCTAGCCACCAGTATTCGCGCTAGCCAGAAACAAGCCTAAACACTTTCAAGATCTGTTCCAATTCTGCGCTCATATCAGATCTTGGGTTCCAGTAGATGGGAGTTCTTAAGTACAGAGAGCGATGGTTGGAGCATATCAAGGGGTCATGATGGCCATCTTCAGGTTGCAGTACGAGCACTCAATCTAATTTGGCCGAGGACTTGACGAAATGATGCGTGCCAGCATCCACCATAATCTGGCCGGTTGTAAGTATAAATCAGGACATAACCTAAGTAGTCGAGAGCCAGGAAGCATCTCAGTCCCAGGCACGATCTGAACATTGGCTCTGCCTCCAGCTGACCGATGGTCAACTCCGGGGATGTTGGCTCTCAATGAATGGAGAGGCACCGCTGGATCCCTTTCCAAAGATCATCCACTTTCATCGTAGTTCATCGCCGCAACGACACGAAGTGATGGCTGAAAGTAGGGCGAAGGCTGAACAGGAAAATCGCACCATTATCGTGGTTTGGAGGTAAACATCCAACTTCCTGCAAGAAGCGGGTAACAGAAAGAGAGGAAATCCACAACGCAGCCACAAAGAGACATGGAGAGAGGAGACTCCGGAGACTCTCCTCGTTCTGGGTGGACACCTTCAAGATGATGGTCTCCTAAGTACTAACGTACTTGTCCTAGCGCTCTACCAAAACGCGGATTATTGCGGTGCACAAGCCCCCTACAGACCAAGGCCAGGATCTGCGTAGGATACGAGCCTACCTTACCCAGATTTGGTTGTCATGATTCATAGCTTTCAGTCGAGCTGTCTTGAGTAAAGTATGAGCTGAGTTCTGATAGGATCGCCAAGGGCGTACTTGGACCGGCATCGCTGCGCAGCAATGAGTGCTTCACCTTCTACGGCTGGTAGACACCGAGCATCGACGCCCATAAAGGGAAACCTCGATATGGTTAGCGCATATCCGTCCTCACAGCATCCGGCCATCCTAATGTACAGTAAATTCATCAAGTACGGCATGTCCAAAAAGTACCTCGACTTGGGGGATCCGAATGCTACAGGACCGGCTGCAATAACGTACAAGTAGAGGCAAGAGATTTAGAATGTTGCTCAGACACGTGCTTGCTACTATTATTTTACATATTGAAGGTTGCAAAACCCCCAACAGGGAACCTGGTAGCTCCATCAATCCTACAAGAGATCCTTCTCATAGAAGATGGCAATCAACCCACTCAATATGCAACAGAGCAGAAAACCTGTGATAATGCCCCCAAGGAACTGTGTCGCGGTCACATAGAATAGCGGACAGATCCAGCATCCATCGAGGACTGGCGTCCGGCTAACGTTGTGGTATCTTACGACGCCCCCTGACCTGCCACAGCCACCGGGTTCGAAGGCAATCTTCTTCCCCATCCACTGAAGAACCCACCCGTGGTTGATGAAGGTGGTGTTTCTCTCGCGCTTCCTTGCGCTGGAGTTCTGGATGAAGCAGAGCTGGCGAGACTGGCACTTTTGACGATACACGGTTCACTAGGACTTGGTCGATGTCCGCTGAGAGCAGAGGGGCTTGTATTCACTCCTAGCATCCTTCGCAGACTATCGAGCTTCCCTTGCACCTCCTCGAGCTCCTGGCGGGCAACAGCTTCAGAAGTCTTGGCATTGACTAGTTCGAGTAGGAGTGCTTCCTCCCCAGCAGGCTTATGATTGTCTGTGGCGAGCACCGCTTGCATGTTGAGGCTGCTTGCCCGTTTTGAGAAGGCGGCTGAGGGTTGAGATAAGCGTACTGCGTCGCCTCTGCCCAGCCTCAATTCCCGTAACCCGCTATGTGTCGAAGTACGAGCCTCAGAAGTATCCGCTGGGGCGCTGATCTCGGCGGGCCTTTCTGGTATTGAGCCCCTTCGAGCCTTCATATCTTGAATTCTCTGCTCCATGCGTTGCTTGTCCTGAAGCGCTTCCTGCATCCGCGCTCTGGAATCCCGGAACTGCTCGATCAAACGGACGTTTTCGGCCTCTTGAGCAGTCAATTGACGCAATAGTTCTGCGCTTTTGACCGTTTCAACTTCATACTGATATTTCCACAGGTTAATGTCTTCCTGCAGTTCTTGTTTCGTTTGATTGATCGAAGATCTGTTGGCCTTGGCTACGTCGAAGTGTTCTGTTAGTTCTCTCATGGGTGTATACCAGTCGGTGTCCGAATCGTCCGCGCTGCTAGGAAATGGCTGTGCTTGATCCTCTGCGGTGGCGTCCGGTTTCTGTTGTATATTCTGGATCTGCTGTGACTGTTTTACGAAACGACGAACGACCGCACGATCCTCATCGCGGTCCTCGCGTTCTTTTTGGAGCTCACTGCCCAAGAGCGCCTGATTACGTTGGATATCGCTCAACGCAGTCAGGAGGTCTTCGATCTGACTATGAAGATCTTTGTCTTTATTTCTAAGCCCTGCAACCTGCGGTTCTTTGTCGCGTGATGTCATGACTGACTTTGGGAGTGCACAATCGGAGGGGCTTCGAGACATCGCGGTAGCCTCAGTGGATGCTGCGCTCAGCTGGCTTTCCAAGCTTTCAATAGAGTTAAGCGTAGAGGCCATGCTCTGCTTCGAAGGTGTCCGGCGCAGGAAGGAAGTAGGGCGCGACGGCCCTGACACGCTAAGATTAGCTCCTGGAGAGGTAAGACCAGCAGACGTGACTTTGGCATTCCCGGCTGATCCCGACCAGAATCGTCCGAGGAATCGCGATGCGGCTGCTTGCAAACCCGGTAAAGATTCAGCCTTGGACGCCAGGTCTTCTGCTTGACTTTCTTTGAAGGTTCGTTCAAGTGAATCAAGGCTTTCGCGTGTCACCAATCCGGTTAACCCCACGAAATCGTTCACAAGATCATCCGCGTTGCACCCGTAAGTATCCCACAGTTCTCGCGATAGCAGAAGCTGCATGACATCTTCGATTTCGGTACACTTTAAGATCTTGTCTTTATTCCGACGCATCAGGGACAATGCCACCCGCATTAGTGTTTCTGAAGCGCCCTCTGTGAGGATGACGTCGTATGTTCTCAAAAGCATAGGTAAAGGACAGGTAACAGCGAAGAATGAAAGGAACCATTGTGATACATACAGCGGCTCTATCTGTAAGCCTTCGAGATGGGCGGTCAGCCTTGGGAGATGTCGTGAGAGCAGTTGCTGAAATTGAAAGATGCGGAGGTGGAGGCCAGACAGGTTTGGCAAAAAGCAGGATCTCAGATCGTAGTGCTCCATTAGTCTACAAGTCATTAGCATTCTTGGTTAAGTCTAATGTCAGTAGATGGTATGATTACCTCACAAGGACGCAGAAGGCTTCCTTGTCGCCCATGTGCATCAAAAGTGGGCCCACAACGAAGCCAAGACCCTGGCAGTATCCGATCCTCTCGTCATAGAGACTGAAGCATTTGAGCACTCTGGCAAGCATTTGTTGGCCTTCTCCAGCAGGGTCTCTAAACATCTCAACATTGGGAAAGCTTCGACCAATATCCTTTCCAATGAGACCTTCGTATGGGCTCGTTTCCCCACACAGCCTTTCGTACTCGTCTTCTAAAAGGCGCTCCCGAGCCCCGGCAATACTTATCCAAACAACACCACGTAATGGCGGTGGTATGCCGCTTCTGATTTTATTGGATGTTAATGTCGGAAGCCGCTGCGCGGTCTGAGCATAATCAACCACCAGGGCAGCCCAGAATTCCAGCTCCGTCATTTGAGGGGTATTCTGCGTAAGAGAGTATCTAAGGGAAGGTTTCGTAGGCTCATTGACAAGCTTCTTAAGATACTGCATTGATGGGGGCCGAGACTTTGTCCTGTTCCGCGAGTCCTTAGAATGAGCAGCCTTAGGATCAATTGCGAGGGCATTGTTCTCGTGCTCGAGTCTGGCAAGGAGGAATGCAGTGGACTTTAAGGAGATGGTCAGTACTTTGGACTCTTGGATTAAGGATTCATCAATTGTACCTCGTCAGACCCCTCATCACGTGGTGCTTGTTCTTCACTCTTATCCAATTCCTCCCAATCGACATGGGCACTGCCATTTGACGAGTAGGTCCCGGAACTGTCACTTCGGGAGCGAATGGTCCTGGAGGCTGCATCGGAGCCCCCTTCTTCAACCGCGCTAAGCATCGATAGCACTGACTCTCGCTGTATCGACGTCACAGAATCCCGATGTATCCTTTGGACCACCTTGGCTTCCTCGGGCGACATGGGTGCTTGGTGTTCGTATACAATCTGGTTGTCCGTCTTTGCTGCGAAGTCCTCTTCGTCGCCCATCTCGGAGAATTCCTCAAGAGCCTCCTCTTCTGTTATCTCATTGTGTATTGATACCTCTGGCTCCGGATCAGACAGTCTCACAGTAACCATGGAGTCCGAGGATTGTTGATTGCGGACGGTGGGCTTGACCGCATTATCAGTGTAGTTGGATGCCTTTGTGTCTGCAACTGGAACGACTGTGCTGGTGTCGCAGTCCATATCTGGTACGGCGGAATGGGGCAACTCGGAAGAATGGTCGCTTCTAGATCGGATATTCGCTTGAATAGGAAGTCGGCTTAAGCCAACAGAGGAAGGCTTGAAGTAATATGGAAGGAAGGGACTGGCACCGGCTAAATGAGTGAAGCTGGTATGCCAGATAGCTTTGCAGGGACCTGCTCCTGCTACTGAAATAGTAATGAACGTCTGCGCACAACAAGAAGAGGAGGGAGGAGAGAGAGGAATGTGACTTTTGGAGTCGGGGTCGAAACTCAGGGGCCAGGTCGATCATTTGCAGCCGTTGCCCGTAGCCAGAACCCTGGTCCGAGTCTTGGCAATTGGCTTTACTCCTAGAAGTACCATGAAACTTCAATTCTTCAAATGCTTGGTAAAGATCGGAGATTGTTTAGCACCTCATCAAGATGTGAAGCATCCAGTCTCAAGCTCGAAATAGATACTCAAATGCCAAAGCGTCAAGCCGTGCGACATATTCACTAATCACACCAACAGAGAAGCCTCAAATCTAGAATCAGTAAGTAATAGGCAGGAGTCAACTCAAGCAATTCCCTTACGGCAAAAGAGTGGTTTTGAGGGTCCGATTTCAGTCACTCTGGTGGCTTGGGTGGCGCTTCCTGACGGAGAAGCGTACGGGTCCGTCCATAAAAACTCCGAATAATCAGGACTTTAATGTTGTTTCCATACATTGAGATGTGGGTAGTCACTTGATAATGCACTCATAAAGCTTCTCACTTTCTGCTGAACTACATTGATCAGCTTGACTTCAGATAGATAAGCCTCATCTTATTGGAGTTTTCTCGATCATGACTCCGGCCTCAGCAGCTTAGGAATGGGAAGACATATTAAGCTGACATACTGGTATCCGACCGTCCGCTCGGAAACCGCTTATTTGCTGTACCAGGACGAGTAGATAATGGCACAATGAGCAGTCTGCGATCCGCTCTCCAATCAATCCGGTCGTGGTCCTGGAGCTTTGATGCTCAACTTGACCAAGCCAATAGCAATATTCACAATCTGACCCTCAAACATGCCCACTGAACCATTTTCTGCGAGCTGCTCCATTTCTTGAGAAATTCTCCAATGATGTTGAAACCGATGAAATTGCGACAGAAGATCTCCAATGTTACCTCGCCTATACGGAGCGCCCTATCTTCCACATCGTCCACCCTGCCGATATACATAAAACCTTGCTATCAAATAGGCCGCCGTTTCCACAGGAAGCAGGCTTTGGACCGTCTTAAGCCGGATTTCCCAGGTCTCTTCATCATTTACATCTGCGTCCTCAGCAAACGGATTGTATTGAAAGGTTTCAGTGATGCCGTGCGTCACATCGACGCGGTTTCGAAGGGTAGGCGCTGCTCCGAGCGAGAATAAATCAATGAGCCGATAGGATGGCAATGATACATACAAGAAAATCTTTACTGTTCCCACGATTTTCGGTCGATGCCATCTCTTACTTGTTCAAGGTTGGTTGGAGTTGCGCTCGCGTGGAATAATACGAGGCAGGGAATGAGCAAATAAGATAGGGACGAGAACAGCATGCTGCTGATGCGCGACGTCGAGATGAAAGAGCACGAGAGATGTAGAGCGAAAAAGTACTATCAAAGCATTCTCCAACGCTTACATCATGCTGTAGGCGCTCATGCGCATGTCATTAGACTTGCAATACGACAATCTCTCCTTGGTAGCGCTTCGCGTCGCCCTGAGGCTTGTATATGAGGCTCTTTGCGGTTGCCGTGGACCTGTCAAGAGCAGATTGAGCTGGGTGAGAACCATCGCCAAGCTTGCTCTCGTATTCATCCAGACCCATTGTTGGATTCCTATAACATCTTGATATCATTGCCTGTCCGTTCTTTCTTCTACTCATTCTCTCATTTCAGAGCGCTGTTTCGGTACAGACAACCCCTCTGACCAGGCTTGGACGACCAAAGAGCTTCGGATGTCGCCTGAAGTCTAGCATCGCATTCTGAGCAGCAAGTGTGAATCCCGGCACAACGTTACTCGCGGTGCCTTTCAATCTTTGAAAAAACCCCTTAGGCCACTGTTTCTTAGACGCCCACCTTCGCCGGGGGCAGCAGTCAACAACGTTAAGAGATCTGCCAATAGGGGTTGTGTCAGGACAGAGTTCAACGTTTACACGATAACACATTGGGCACTCGAACCGATTAAGGCCCACAAGCAAAGCGCGGTTGAGCGTTTTCGACTCGAGTTGAACGTGGACCTTGAAGTCCGAGTGTACTTGCGTGAGCAATCCAGGAAAACCGGCCTGAGCAGTGATTGAAGGAGATCTTTGGCTGGTGTAGGATTCGGACCACCCACAAGCAAATTGAACCGACATAACGTTCCCTCTTCTGCGTTAGAGATACTGTAGCTATCACGGTATTGAATTCTTGACCAGGAGCTCAATAGCCATGTCGCCGCACTTCTCATTCCTCGTCCGGATCGTACAAATCCAAGCCCCCAAAGACCTTTGGCTTTTCCTCCGTTTGCGCCTCCCTCCTCCCAGCATGTTCCCGCTCGACGATGCGATCTTCCCCCACTCCGCCCTGCTCTCTGCTCTCCTCCTTGACAACACCCTCCATCACGTCAGCCTTTTCCTCTTCGCCTTCCTCCCCAGTAGTATTAACTGGGTCAAGCCCCTGTTCCTGCATGACCTGTATCTGCCCCAATGGCCCTTGCCTGATGATATCCTCGCTCGGCCACGGCACCCAGTTTCCCAAATCAATTACCTCAGCTACGTTTTGCCCTTCTTCTTTCTCAGGTTCTGGTTGCGCCGTCGTGCCACCCCCATCTCCATTAATGGGCGTATTCTCCGGTAATGCTACATCCTCGCCTGCCCTATTCTCCGCCTGTGCTTGTTTCACCTGAGGCCTATACGTAGGCGGCACCGTATACCGACTAATCCTCTGGGCGTACTCCAACAACTCGTTGCATTCCACCCGCCTGCCCTCCACTCGTATTGGCGTGATGTCTTGTCCAAGGATCTCGGAGCGCAGCGAGGCTAGCGAGCTTATATTAGATGTTATAGATGCATTGAGTGAATCGATTTGGGCGCGGAGTGAGGTGATCCGAGTGTGGTTCGCTTGGTGCTTGAGGAGGTGCTTAACAGACTTTTGAAGATCGTCGTCGGCGGTGAGCAAGGATTGTGCGGCGGGGACGGAGGGGTTGAGAGAGGTTATGGAGTCGATAAGCGTGGATAAGGCGGTGTCAAGGGCGTCGAGGCGCGATTGGAGGGCCGTGTTCATGGTGGGATATTGTTGAGAGCTGAAGAAGGTTTTGATAGGTTCGAAGTGAGGTGGAACCCACCATTGTAGCCAGATTCCTATTGTACGCAATGGAATTCTGGTACTCCGGATGTTCTACCAAGGTTGATGCTGAGAGTACTCGAGATGGCTTGCATGAATCTAGAAGGTGCGGAAGGGTCCGCGGGTTGAGTATAGTCCGCCGTAGTGGAGGCTCCAACCGTGCCACTTCACGATACAGCCCCACTAAAGTAATGCACAGGCAGCTTGAAGCAGGTTCTGTGGCTCACAATCTCTACAACTTCCAATGTCACTCGACCTCTTCTCACGTCTCACATCACGTTACATGCGAAACAACGAAACTTGTGTCCAGCAGTCTTTGTCCAGCATTCTTTGAACGTTCAACACATTGTGGGCTCACATACAAACTCGGTGGAAGCTCGTATCACCACCAGAGGGAAGAGACACCTGGAATAACCGCCGATCACAGAGAAGCATCGCTTGCGCCGCTGATCCTTTAACATCTATTCCAGTTGGGTGGACTAGCCTGTCAGGATGGGAAACCGGTAAGGTCATCACTATCCTTGCGTGCATCTTCAGAATCTGACCCCAGCTTCAACCGTCGACCTTGCCAGATCAACATTCATCAAATCATGTCGCGGCCCCTCTAAGAGATCAAGTTAGAAGCGAGACGATCTAAGGGGAACAGTATCGCATTGCTGGAAATACCTGTGAAACCTAATCTGATGCTCTGGACCGCTTGCCCGCTCCAATATTAATGCTCTCGGAACCGGCGAATGCAACCACCAGATCGGAATCGTGACTGACTTTTGCTCAGTCAAACCAAACTCTCGCAAGAGCAATTAAGCCAACTTCAAAAAGACACACATTTCGATAAGAAGGAGCTTCAGCAATGGTACAAAGGCGAGTCTTCGTCGAGATTTCTCCCCTTCAAGGCTAACAGAACCTTCGTACAGGCTTCCTCAAGGATTGCCCCAGCGGCATGCTCACAAAGGTTGAGTTCCAAAAAATATACAAGCAATTCTTTCCCTTCGGCGACCCCACATCCTTCGCAGACTATGTCTTCAACGTCTTTGATTCGGACAAGTCTGGCTCCATCGACTTTAAGGAATTTATCTGCGCTCTGAGCATCACCTCCAGAGGGAAGATGGAGGACAAACTGGACTGGGCATTCCAGCTGTATGATATTGACGGGTAGGTCCTCCCTGAGCCACCACTCTCGGATGAGAGCAGCTGGATGAGCTTGACAACCGCTTTCGTTTTCTATGGGAAGCAAATATCCTCGATACCGACTCCGTAATGTGTCATTACAGTTCATGAAAACAGCGCTGATTGAAATTGGGTATAGAGACGGAAAGATCAGCTACGACGAGATGCTCCATATCGTAGAGGCAATATACAAGATGGTATGCGATGTTTGAGTAATCAGACTCATAGCTGTGAGAAGATACTGACTTCATCGCCAACGATTAGGTTGGATCCATGGTCAAGTTGCCACCAGACGAAGACACGCCCGAGAAAAGGGTGCGCAAGATATTCAAGATGATGGACAAGGACGAGAATGGGTCGTTGGACATGGCCGAGTTCAAAGAAGGCAGCAAGCGTGATGAGACCATCGTTTCTGCACTCTCATTATATGACGGCCTTGTCTGAGGCGCATCACCACATTGAACATCTCCCTTGCTCTTCGACGCGCATTGGTGAGGGGAAGGATTGCCGACGTGCTGGACCGGGAGGTACGACCTATCATAGGAAGCGTTACGGGGTTTCCAACGGTGTTACGGCGGAATTCTCTGGATACAGAGCATGGAAACCCATTAAGGGTATAAGCTCGAGCGCAAGCTATGAACGTGTGTACGGTAGCGCTATAGGGCGTGTGTGATAGATGTTCATTCATTGAGTCTTTCCGGATCACAAGTCTTTGAGATACAGTTGATAGATTGTAGTAGCAAAGCATCTTTTGCACAAAGATATTCACATGCCGCCTGGTTCAGGGGCTGAATTGCGCCGACATTTAGCCGGAGCTCAGAGAGAGGTGTCAAATATCCGTAGCCTCGTGTGCCAATTGTGCCTTATCCACAAGCCACATAATCTCATTGCCATCCATACCCTTCGGCCTCATCTGGTCCTGGCCATATCCTGGGGTACTTTAGCTCATATCTCGCTCACTCATAGTGGTGTCGGCGACAATTTTGAGTTCCACGCGACCACGTAGTCTTCACATACGTGCCAAGCTCAGCTCCCGATATCTACAGACATCTCACCCATTTTGAGTTCGAGTCTACCCGGCCATGCGATCTTGGGGGTTGCAGGTCCCTACTGCAGCGATCTTTGCATTCTCCAGCGCGGCCTCCGCCTTTTACCTACCAGGCGTTGCGCCAACATCTTACAGCGAACGCACGCTTGTACCACTCAACGTCAATCGCTTAACACCTTCTGAGTCAGACCAAGATAAACAACTACACAATGTCTTCTCCTTCGATTACTACCATCGAGGGTTTCGATTCTGCAGACCAACCGACGAGCCGAAGTACGTTTCCGAATCGCTGGGTAGCATATTGTTCGGAGACAGGATAATGAGCTCGGCGTTTGAGCTCAAGATGCTGGAGAACGAGACTTGTAAGGCTTTATGCGAGACACAAAAATTCGACGAGCGGAGCGCGAAGTTTGTGAATAGGAGGATACAGCAGAATTACAACCTCAACTGGCTAGTTGATGCGCTCCCTGCTGGAATGCCTTATAAAGATCTATCCACGAATACTGATTTCTTCCAGAGAGGCTTTCCCCTAGGGTATATGGAGAATGAACAAGCGTATTTGAACAATCACTACGATATCATGGTTGATTATCACGAAGCGGGCAAAGATCAATATCGAGTTGTAGGTGTGATGGTATTTCCGGAGTCAAGGGCAGACAATAAGAATTTGGGAGATGGACAGGACGGAAAGGCGGAGTGTGGAATTCCGAAGGGGACACAGCACGTTCAACTCGACGAGAAGGGCAATACCGACGTGACGTGGACATACGGCGTCTATTGGAGACCTTCAACGACTGCGTGGGCTACGCGATGGGACCCATACTTACACGTCTTCGATCCGAAGATCCACTGGTTCTCGTTGGTAAACTCGGCTATCATTGTAGTTTTCCTTGTTGGCATGGTGGGTGCGGTTTTAATGAGAGCCTTGAAGAAGGACATCGCGCGATATAACAGGCTCGATTCCTTTAATCTAGACGATCTTTCGGGCGCGGACAGCCATGCGGAAGATGGCATCCAAGAAGACTCAGGCTGGAAACTGGTACATGGGGACGTTTTCCGGACGCCCAATAAGCCCCTGTTGTTGAGCGTCTTCCTTGGCAATGGTTCCCAGCTGTTCGTCATAACCGGAACTACCATCATATTTGCTCTGTTCGGCTTCCTCTCGCCCTCGAACCGTGGCTCTTTGGGAACGATTATGATCTTGCTGTGGACGATTTTCGGCTCCGTAGGCGGCTACGTTTCTGCACGGACATACAAGACCTTTGGCGGAGAGTCCTGGAAGCAGAACATCGCACTTACCCCGATCCTAGTCCCCGGCATCGTCTTTGCGACCTTCTTTCTCCTGAACCTCTTCCTTTGGATCCAAGGTTCCAGCGGCGCCGTCCCCTTCACGACTATGCTGGTCATTCTTGGCATCTGGTTCATCATCAGTCTCCCACTCAGCTTCGCCGGCAGCTGGATGGGTTTCAAACACGCTGTAAGCACCTCCCTCTCACCCCCAACTCCTTGTCCAGACACAATCTGTGATACTGACTGATACTCCACAGCCCATCCCACCCCCCGTCCGCGTCAACCAGATCCCGCGCCAAATCCCCCCCTCAACTACCTACCTGCGCCCCTTCCCCTCCATGGCCCTCGTCGGTATCCTCCCCTTCGGCGCCATTTTCGTCGAGCTCTTCTTCATCCTCAACAACATCTGGTTCGGCCAACTCTACTACATGTTCGGCTTCCTTTTCCTCGGCTACCTGATCATGATCCTGACCTGCGCCGCCGTCACCGTGCTGCTCGTCTACTTCCTGCTCTGCGCAGAGAACTATCACTGGCAGTGGCGAGCCTTCTTATGTGCAGGTGCCAGCGCTGGATATGTGTTTTTGCATGCGTTGCTGTATTGGGTTACGAAGTTGAGCTTTGGGAGTTTTACGAGTGGGGTGTTGTATGTCGGGTATAGCGCGTTGTTGAGCTTTCTGTTTTTTATTCTGACTGGTGAGTTCATTTTTTCTATTCCTTTCTTCATCCCACTGCATGGTGGCAAAGGTAGATAGATGCTGACGAGAGGAAACAGGCACTATCGGCTTTTTCTCGAGCTGGGCATTCGTGCATCGGATCTACGGCTCTATCAAAATTGACTAAGGGCAGACAAGGGAAGGCGTTAGCTCCATTTTTCAAAACAAAACCGTCATATATTGCGTTTATCATCTAAGCATCCAAACGGCGTTGTTACTTTCGATTGGCTACTGAAAGTCCGAGAAATCCCTCTTAGGTGAAATCTGCCTCATGCGTGCCCCAATCGGTATCCGCTATGAGAAAGCCCGCCGTTCCCAGGAAGAACCGTCCATGCTCTTCGTGCTATGGCTCAAGTATGGCCAAAAAGACGGGGCTTTTCATGAGGATAGTTTGTTGGCGCCCCCGAACTTGTTGGACGATTGCCAATTTGATACAAAGAGCGAATGAGGCACCTTTGGATCTTGGCGAGAGCTGCTGGTAGTGACGGACATAGCTCAGTACGCCCTGTGTCTTCCAGGACTTGTCCCTGCTAATACTCATCCTGATAGAAGAAAGCTAGGGTCTGAAGCTGTCGCCGGATGATTTTTGAATAAGACCGAATATGGAAGATTCATATATGAGAGTCCAATGATCTGAGTGATGATTCTCCTCCAGTGCCTATAGGCGAAAATGGCTTGGATCTGTCAAAACACGTTGGTTGCGCGGTGTGGGGCGAAGGTCGGTCTCTTTCCTCAGTGTTCATCTTCATGCCTGGGAATGGTGAGGTTCTTGAGGCTTTATTGAATTGATGGATTGCTATCAATCCCTTTTTCGAGTGGTGTTGATGGGTGTTGTGGCTGAGAAGCAACGTTTTGTCGCATCAGCTATGGGCCTTCACTGGGTATTGAGCCTGTCGATGTTTCGTCATTCCGCCTTTGCGTTGACGAAATACCTAGGGATGACTGCACCCCTTCTCGCCGATACGTGCAATAGTTACACTGCGCGTCTGTGGCCCCGTTTATGAAGTAGACGTTCGTTGGAGAAACTCGGCCGTCAACTGGGGTGACACCCTACAATCAGGTTCAAGGCTCCATCATCGTTATCTCACAACGTCGCCACATGGTTGGTCATGAGTATTACGTTCAATTCCTAATGGCACTAGTTCAATGGTGAAGTGGGTGTCTATCTCATAATGGCAGCACTAGCTTCTTCCCACTGACACCCTTTTTATGAACATTCAACGCATTTTGCACGCCTTCTATCCCTCCCTCCATCTTATGTATGGCCGGATAGATCTTGTACGACCCATTCGCCAGAACGCCCTCTAACCACTCATTGAACAGCCAGGCACCGAAATCCTTCGCATCCTCCACAATCGCAAAAGCCAACGTGTTCACAATCTCCACGGTTTCAGGCTTCCTTGCGTCCTGCGGGTAGGGCAACGTAAGGCAAAGCGTGCCACCGCCAAACCCCTCCAGCACCTCTACGCACTGAGGGGCGCTTCCATGTTCCGAAATTGCATCGTAGGCGTACTTAATCGGCGTTCGTCCAGACTCGGCGCGATCGATGATGCTCTTCACGACGTCCTTATTTTTATAATCGAACACGACGTCTACGCCTAGCTTCTTGACGTCCTCCTGGTTATGCGGACTGCACACCGCAAACACCGTATAGCCTAGTTGCGCGGCGATCTGTACCACACAGGCCCCGACACTCGACGATGCGCCCCACACCAGGAAGCCTCCACTCTGTTTGCCTTGATCCGGCTTTGGCACATTGAGCTTAGTCCATATACCCACGCCTGCCGTAGCAACCGACATAGGTAGCGTAGCCCCTTCTTCGAAACTCATTCCCTGAGGCAGCTTCGCGGCGCAATGTTCTCTCAGAAGGCAATACTGCTGAAAGGCACCATCATCGATATTGTTCGTCTTGATCACACCCGCGAAGCCGGTAACGCGGTCGCCCTTTTTGAAGTGCTGCACACCTGAGCCGACGGCTTCCACGGTGCCTGCGACGTCGCTGCCGAGGACGTTAGGGTATTTGGTGACGAAGAATCCGTAGCCTTGGATTTTCCAGTCTACGGGATTCGTGGCCAGTGCGGAGTTTTTGACGAGGATTTCGCCGGCCTGAGGGGTTGGGATGGGGCGCTGTTCGACGGTGATTTGGGCTGTGGCTTCTTTGATGACGGCGGCCTTGTTGGAGGCGGACATGGTTGCTCTAGCGGGTTAGGATTGAGTATTGAGTGTAATGAGAATCTGGAACAGTAGGAGAGAATGAGAGGAATCAGGACAGTATTGTGTGAGGGAAGAGCAGAAAAGCTTAGAAATCAAATCAGGAACTAAGCAGTACAATGACGTAATTCTGCAGTGATTCCGTAGAAAGCTTTGAGATTAGCTCTTTAATGCCCTTGGAATTTTCTCATTCATACTTCAGAATCCACAAGATGGCTCAATATCTACCCAGCTGACGGTCTGACTGAGTTACGGAAGCACGATTACACAAGGTGTCAAATCTACTGAATCGTGAGACCCGCTATCAGAGCTTTTGCCAAGACCTCGCGTAAAAGCTGCCCTTCCGATATTTCAGATTGTGACTTCGAAAAGGCCGAGGATTAGTTGCAATACTGGGAACCAATTTTAATAGCAGCTATGTCTGTGTTAGAACTTTTGACAACGCTCAAGGAGTCCCTCACATCCGCTGTCTCCTCACTTCCCGATTCTGCCGCCGTCAAACCACCAGCAGATGGCATCTCTCTGCTCGACACCAAAAACGAGTTTCTGCTGTCTTACCTGCAGAACCTCGTCTTTCTGATAATTCTGAAACTGCGCAATCAACATACGACTGCTACAAGCTCATCACCTGATCTACATACTGACCACGATGTCGTGCAAAACCTCGTTGCGCTCCGCGTCTACCTCGAAAAAGGCGTGCGGCCACTAGAGTCCCGCCTGAAATATCAGCTTGACAAATTACTGCTTGCCGCTGAAGATGAGGTCTCGAAGACCGCAACGAATGGCATAGATTCAACTGGTGTCCAGCATTCACAGAAGAATCCTACGCAGGAATTCGACGACTCCGGCAACGAACGCCCTTCTGCGCCTCCCAAAATCTCAGACCTTTCCTACCGTCCCAACCCCTCCGCTTTCCGCCTGCCATCCCGGCGCTCTCCCTCTCCATCGCATAAATCGGGTGTATACCGTCCCCCGCAGGTCACTCCAATGGCGCCACCTTCCGCAAAGAAGCCCCAGCGACCTCGCACTTCACACACCATTAATAAGTTCATCAGAGAGGAACTCGATGACGCACCGATGGCCGAGCCGTCGATTGGAGCTGGCAATGGGTTGAAAGGGAGGGCGGCGGAGAAAGAGGCAGAGAGGAGAGGGTACGAGGAGGGGAGGCTGGTGAGGTTGCCGGGGGAGGGCAAGAAGGGTAATAAGAGGAGGAGGGATGTGGGGGAGGGGTTCGGGGAAGATGATTTCGGGATGGGGATGGAGTTGGGTAATTTGGTTAAGGGAGACAAGAAGAGGCGGAAGGTTGGGGGTGAGGAGGTGAGGGTCGGAGAGGCCTGGGAGAAGAGGAAGAGTAGAGGATTGGGAAGGCGGAAAGGGCGATAAATGGATGCCGTTTGTTTCGATGTTTCGGCCTCTCGGACAACGTTTTCTGATTATTCGTTCAGCGCTTCGTGAGGGCCACGACCACATGACATGGCTCACGCGGCTTCTCAATGCTGTCAAGTAGGGAAATCGATTGGGTCAGTGGCGTCAGACGAAGCTAAGGAAGCTATGAAGTCTACGTGAATGACAGATTTATCCTCGTCCTGGGTTCGGGTGCCTATGCCGGCGCAGCTCCCGCTGGACGTGCGTTACTCAGATTCACGACCATCCCAGGACCTGCTCTCAAACCTTGCGGAGCACCTAGGCCGTTAGACTTCGGTTCTTGTACCCACCCAGGAACCTCGTCATCTACTTTGCTCTTGATGACATCCCAGACTCTCGGAAATCCTGCCGATAAAGCACCCGCTGTCTTGGCACCTGTGATAGCAAACCTCAAAGACTTGTGACTGATGAAACCATGCAACAGATCTTGCTCCACAAGAGAAGCGACTATTGACTCTACCGTCGCAATACTAGGGAGGTTAGGACCTCCAGCTTCAACTGCGCCCGCCAAGTCAGGGTCAATGTAGCCTTCTTGTTCTTCCGATTGTGTCATGGGTGTGGGAGACATGAAGATCGAGTTCGTGTGAGGTGCGCGAGTCACAGATTTATCCGGCCCGAGAGCTCGTCGTTCAAGGAACGTGGCTAAAATCAACATGTCCTGAAGGTCCAGCGTGGGCGCTCGCTTGTTGCTGGCATCGCCTTGAGTACCGCTCAGGAGGAAAGTCTTCCGGGCTAGAGACCGCCAGACGAGAACTTCGCAGCGGTTGGAGAGCTGGAGCAGGATGCGCTTACCTAGATACCATTGCGCACTGTCGCTGTTGAAATCGAATAGGCGTCGAAATGTCGCTAGATCGCCCTTGACGATGCACTGGCAGATCGGCTCGAATTTCATCACTAAACTTCTTGCTTCTGGCCGTTTCAATAGCAGCGGCGATGGAAACCGGCCAAGGATAATGTTGGAAGTGATTAGGTAGATCAAGGTCAGTCGACGCTGTGCTGAACATCGGCGGTGGCATTGATTGTATGCAGCCTGGAGAGCAAGTTGCGCTCTGTGGAAGTGATTATTGGCGAAATGATATCGACCAAGGTAATATAGAAATGTGACTCGTTGAGATGCTGGGAAAAGGGCCAATGGAGGAGACTGCTGGTAGATGTTTCCGAACATCTGCTCCGCGTTCCGCAACTTTTTGCAATGGAAGAAGAGCTTGAGGCATAAGTTTGCTGTTACGTAAATGCCTATCCGTCTTCCCTCAGGCTTCCCATCGCTATCGACACCGGAAGCGTTACCACTCCGCTCGCTAAGGCACTTGGTGAAAGCGTCTCGGATCACGTTGGCCGAACCTTCGACTAGAGTTACACGTTCGGTTACTTCGTTGGCTGTGTCACTGCCGGCATTTGATTCTCGTCTTGTAAGATGCGCTACCAAATCGGGTCTCTTGTCAAGGCCAATGGCGAGCCTTGCTAGTGTACGAGACAACGAGACAACGGTGGGTAGAACAACAAGTCCATTCGATGCACTCAAAGCAAGGATGCATTGACTGCGACCTCTTCAGCATGTGCACCCTCTTATTCGACTTGCTGTGACAATACTGACTTCAGGAGTGACTTTAGCATGTCATGAGTCTCGATCAGCTGATTAATGTCGACATCTCGCAGAAACGTGAAATACTTGACAAGGAACGCGATGAAAGATGCATTGGAACCACCATTGTCACCCTCATCATATTCGGGAATAAAGCTGTCTACCTTCTTTTCTAGAGGTGCTTGGTTGAACACAGGATAGACCTGCTTTAATTCGGTGACAATTTTATTGTACAGCGATGGCAGTGGTGGCTCCAGGACCATATAGCTCTGTAGTTGAGAACCATTGTGTTCTCGTAGAATTCGCGCGATTTCACTCAGGAATTGATCAATCGTAGGCGTTGACATATCAGATCCCTTTTGAGACGGATTCTAGTGCTGACGGGTTGAGCATTTCTTACCGCTCAAGAGAAGTTCTGGATTTTTCCTGAACACTACAATACTAACTGTGTCACAGTTTGCAGTCAGTATAGGTGATAATGGCATCATCATGTTAGATTTCATAGCCTGGTCCGGTAGAAGAAGATGAACAAGGAGAACCGCGGCCGAATCTGCGCCTAAGCTAGGCGCAGAAGCGCCAAGGCGGGAAATCTGCAGGAACGCGCTTCGCGTAGGGCTACCTTCCTTTCCTTTCCACATGCAAACTTCGTTATCGTCGTGCAATCTTCTGTGGACTCTACAAATTCCAAGGATCGATGGCTATCTCAATCATGGTAACATCCTTCTCAAATCTGGAGTCAATGTACCCAGAATAAGCATCATGGACTTCCATCCCGTTATTTGGTTCTATTCCTGGATCCAGTGGTTACTTGATAAGCTTCTCTCCCCAACCCCTCCACCGTCTCATGCTCGCCTTGGCAGGCCTCGGATTGCAATCATCGGGGCAGAACTGACAGGAGTATCCGCTGCTTCGCATTGTGTCGGTCATGGTTTCGATGTGACTATCTTCGAAGCCGGCGATGAGAAGAATCTAGGAGGAATATGGAGTGTAAGTTGACCTGATAATTAATGCATACTCCTGAGCATGCCCTACAGGTACAAATCGAAATTGAACCCCTGGTAGCCCTATGTGCGAGTGAAGCGCTCGTTCAGAGCAGAGGTAGCAGAGGTTTGAGTGCGCTATTGATAAACAGTCCAACGGTAACAAGGCTCTTTGCAGCACATCCTGAACATTTTGAAAACCTCGAGAAGCTCGTTGATCCTTCGAGCTTTGTTATACATATCTGAGATAATTTCCAAATTGCTAAGCCGAAGACATCGCCAAATGTAGAGACTATCGGTACTGTTTGTAGAAGAGGATCTGGCATCGGAGTTTCAGGCGCATCAAGCAACAGAGTTGATGCGGAGTTACACGCGTTGCTTGGCAAATAAAAACCCCCTGTGACTACAACACCACACGGACGAATCAGAGGCTGTTCTGTGACGTTTACTGTCGACACTTCTGCGGGGTCTTGCTACACTTCGGTGTTACAACATGCATGCTATGTACACTGGTGATCTCTTGCTCTTGTTCACGCTCTGACTTACTTCAGGAACAGGCTCAAGGATATTAAAGCTGACCCTACTGCCAATATATTCTCTCTTGAGACTGTCAACCGGTATCATCACTGGCATTCCGATTCGTTCAAATCCTCTACTTTGAGCCGCTCGACTGACTAACAGGGTTTGGCCAAAGGAATCTATCTACAACTATCAACCTCCAAAGGTGCCAGCCGTTGTACATGGGAGTGTTCTAATGGACCCTAGAGATCCAGCAGAGTTCCTTGCTTGAGCGGCTCTATATCAAGGCTAAGAATCCTGAGCAGCTTGTCAAGTCTACTGCACTTTGGCACATTCTCAACTTCCAAGATATCCTTCTTTCGAAGCCGGACCATCAAAGCACCGAATACACTCTGACGCTAAGTCGAAGCCCTATGAGTCATGGAGACAGAGTGTTTAACGGCTATTCCCTTACATTGCTACCACGTAAGATCACTCGCACAGCGAAGACGACGCCGTTGCACAATGCAAGCGATTGGATATCCTTGTCAATCCCTGCTTCAACGAACAAGCCAATCTCAATCGAGGCGATATTTGTGCCACTAGGCTGGCTGGTGGAGAGTGGGATCGAACAGGGACATAAATTCAAACGCATCACTAATTACGTCGTCTTGTTGAACATAAGCACCGACCCGATATCTCTTTGGCTTGCATACGATTATTATCCTACGGTCGATGGTGATCTGATGGCGACAGTGCAACTAAGCGATTCGGAGTACTTCAATCCGGACTACCATTCTCGGAATCCGAAGCCAACTCAACAGAATGCTACCAATCCACCAAAGAAAGAGAAAAGGCCCAGTAGCCGTGCTATTCGTCGAGGAATTCTTCAAGCATCTGGATTTGAAGCGTCCATCGAAGCCCGCGGCGATCAATCTATAGGGACGGAAGTCGGTCTTCATAATCTTCCCTACAATGTTAAACGGAGAATTCTTGAAAAATGTGAATATATCTTCTTGTCGAAGGCAGAGACGAGCTACTCCTGACAAGAGAGAAGAACGACGTCCAAGATCTTGTTCGTTCTCTTCTTGGCAGAAAGGATGTTTGTGATGTGTTTGACGAAGATGAGCAAGAAATGCTTTGTCGGTATCTGGACGTCGGTTCGATAGCAACATTCCTACAGAAATACCAACAGTCTGAGACGACTGGAAGACAGGAGGAGAAATCAGAAGAACGAGCTTGCCTTAACCGAGACGGTGACACTGAGTCGAATGGACTGGAAGACTCGTTCAGTAACATCTCTTCTGCACATTCCAGCCCTCGATCAACCGATTCTGGTTATGGACTAGGTCCTGATCCGAAGAAACAGGATATCCCTAAGGAACGCGGCTTTTTCGATGACTACGGAAAATACGATGTAGCTCTCCCAGCTCATGATATCGGTGACTGGACAACAGAAGGATTCACCTGGGAGAGTGTGAGCAAATGTCTAGAAAGCTCAATGTTGCACATTGGCTCGTCCTTGCATGCACGAGCTGTGCCCAAAGGGACAACGTCGATCCAGAAAAGCCAATTCTTGTCCGAGATAGAAGAGTTATAGGGCATGAACCCTAGTATTAGGGACGGATTCGATTGAAGTACCATCATTAGGTACCTTGGGGGGCACGGGCTTGTGATATGGCGAGTCGTTTGTCCTGAGCATATTTGATTGGTACAGTGAACTACCAGAGTATGCAGCCAAGATTGTATTTTGCGGAACCAGCTAGTACGGGCCTCAATTAGACTGACATGCAATCAAAACCTTCTCTCTTTTTCTGCTTTATCAATTCGCGTGATCTTTACATCTTTGGAAGATCTGTGAGATAGGATCGCTTGCCAGAATTGCATCCAATTACATGCATCCAATCCTAACTTAGCTACCCTTGCCGAGCGTATTCTGAGCTCTGGACCATATCTAAGAAGCGTTCGCTCCAAAACATGCATATCTCGTTCCCACGTCCAGTGACCCAAAAAACACAACGCCAACCCCAAAAAACTTCTAATCCAAGTAAGTTACCCTCACATGTCAGCATCTGCGCAAACAATTGCACCTACGTCAACGCTATCGGCACGGTAGGAAACTATCACATCGGCATCTACACACGGCTCCTCCTCATGTTCCTCGTTGACCCGCTCGCGCGCCCGTCAGAGTCCTGGACGAAGAAACGGATCGACATGACGCAATTCGAGCGCCGACAGGAGCGTTCGATTTCTTCAAGTACTCGGAAATGATGTATAGGTTCGACTTTATGGTGGCTTCGTTGGAAGTGGGCGCTCTTTGTGCTGAGTGGGGTGGGGAGCGTATTGCCGATGGAGGGGGAGGATGCGGTCAGGAATGGGTTGGGAATGAAGAAGAGGGCATATGGGTGATGCGCAGGGGCCGGACGATGGTTTGACGAGTTCATGATGGCTTTGGAAGCTGGCTTGATGCGCGATGATTCATGGGTATGAAATTCTTGAGGGCATGAGCAATGAAGTTTAGTGCGCTGAGAGGTGTAAGGCTTGGCTGTGATATAGGCTGAGATGTAGAGACGCTGCCAGGATGTAAGTCAAAAGTGCTGTTGAAATGATTTGAATGTCGAACGTGGTCCAGAAGCTTCGGTTCGCCGTCGATTGATGATCTCCGATAAGGTACGTTTTGCTACCTCAACGCTCAGGAAAGCCTCCATTGAAGAAATACCTCTCAAGAGGGTGCAAAAAGGCGCCAAGGGCAATGGTGTAACAAAGAACGTTGAAGAGATGTACCCTGCTCGAATTAGAGAATGCCGTATAGGATGGCTGTTCGTAGAAGGATCATGTCGTAGGAAGCAATCAGCAAGCAAGCGTGACAGATAGCATAGGGGGAAATCCGACTTTTCCATTGTATATACTCGGTCCGAGTACCTTGACCTTTGTACGCCAGAAGCAGGAGACATGGCAATTCCTTGCCCCTTTCGCCCTTCGTTGTCCAGGACGCTGAGGATAGAGGACAAGAATATCGTAACGCGAATTGAGACGAGAGTCAAGAATTGGACGTGGGGTACGAGAGGGTATGTGCTATACAAGGGAATGGAAGATGAGAGTATAAGAATTGCTAAATCTGCGGCTGACAGCCAATTTCCCTCCTCCTCGCCCCTGAAGTAGCCCGCCTCTCAGACAGGCCCCACTGGACCCTGTGAGGCTTGAATTGGTATATTTCTGGGCCGGTGACCCCGAATCTGTAGCTTGGACTCTCGTATGTCGATGGGTCATTCCTCGTATTCACTGGTCTAGGTGTGGTTCAATATCCCCCGACACTGCAGCCTAATCATGGTACCTCGAAGAAGCTTTCAAACATGTGGACCGTGTGGATCAATTCAAAAAACATAGCCGGTGCTAGGAACCGCGTCCTGCCTGTTTGGCCGAAATTCAGCCTCTTCGGGCATCGATGCCGATCTCACGGGCTCAGTCGTCGGCAGTATATAAAAGGAGTTATCCGGACTCCCGGGTTTGAAATAGTTCTTCCGTTCCTTGCGACTCGGGAAGTCGCTCTTCTTGCCAGGCATAATCCTCCCAGGATGTACAACGTTGTAGATCACCAGTGCTAGAAACATGGGCAAAGAATCGAAGACGTATTGATAAGCTTCATGGTTCGGGATCAAGGAGTCCAGACCGGATGACCATTCGATCAATCTGAAGACTATCCGTACCTATGGCTTAATTAGCAGATGCAGAATCGTTGGATCTGGTCAGGTTATTCGAGCACCCACTGTTACAAGGATCAAGACAGCGGCTTGGGCGGAAAGCAGCAAGAGAGCTTGCGACAGTCTCTCCGGGTTTTCCAGCTTGATTTTTTGTTTAAAGAATCGGAAGGCGATGTAGGCGAAAATCAGGATAAAGCACTCTTGGAATCCGACGCCACCCATGTATATGCTAGGCCACATTAATAACACATGCAAGGACAGGTTTAGGTACTAGCTTACTCAAGTCCGAGCAAGACTATATGCTGAGGCTTTCCGTTACCGGAAGCCATACTGACACCGCCGAGTTGGATCATGAACGCTCTGATTTCAGTATCAGCAACGTAAGTTTGATGGAGAGCGTAAGGTTCACATGATATCGAGAAGTACGAAACAGAGTGTGAATCGCCAAGCTTTGATGCCGAAGAGCTTAGCATTGGATGTGAAGTTGTAGACCATCCTTCCCATGACCATATAAACGAACGCGTTGGTTAACAGTGGAGCCAGCTGGAATATTCAGCCGTGTGCATATGTGTCCTTGGAGACGTACAAACCAGGATCAAGACAAACCACCCAGTGTAGTAGCCCATACTGGAGGGGTGTTCAATACTCAAAATCCGGAGCACGTAGCAAACGGTCTGCCAAGCTGTAGACATGACAATGACCTAGCAATAGCCTTTGCGGTAAATGGCCGCTTGTGCAATATGGGCACAGGTAGTGATACCGAACAGGATCGTGAAGAAGTAGGCGGCTGTTGGACGAGAACATCAGTATGATCACGAGAAAATGGACTCTTCAAACCGACGAGTCAACTTACCCCCGATGTTTGGGCAGAAGACCCACACTCTATCACTCTCCGCAACCTGGACGGCTGTTGCAACATGAGATTAGTATTCTTTACGAAGTTGGAACGTGAGGTGAGAGTTGACCAACCTGGGCAGCTTCCCATTCTGAAGCAGGCGAGAAATTAGGAAACAAGGGACACTGAGTAAACGATAAGTCACGATTGCGGCGAACCCAAAGTGAATGGACGTTTTGGAATTATTGTGATGGACAGTTGCCAGAAAGGAGGGTAAGCGAGAGGTTTAAGAACTCTAAAGTAACTTGTCGGCAAGCTTGAAACAGGATGATCAACTGGAAGTGGAGAGGAGCAAGACTCAAGACTCAAGGAGTTGATATAGCAGTATATATAGATCTGATCTGATCTAGCAATTGGGGCTGATCACGGTATGGCGCCATATCAATTTATCCACGCGGTCCCAAGAGGAAGCGTTTTACGGTCAGGCCAATGGAACATGATCGGGGTCCATCAGCTCTGGATCTTTCATGAGTGTCATTGTTGAACGTGACATGCTCGTAGCACCTCCCTTCCGCTGACTGTTGCATGGCCAGGGTGGACATCAAATTGGCCAGCCTCGCCATTGATGACTCTGCCTTTGATTGGCCTCCTCGGACTTTCGCAGAGGCTGAGAGCAGCAACAATTGAGCCCTGTCGTCTGTTGTATCATATGAACTGTTTCAGTCGATTCTCGTCGCTCTGATGGGAATACTTGAAGCGTTGGCGAGTCAAATTAAACATTCGGGAAGCTGAGCCTCTTTGGGAACAGGGATGGATGCCATTGGCCTGCTCGTACTTTTGTTCGACTAGTAATCTGCGCTAGTCCCTTTCCATGGCGGCGTCATCAAGGCTGAGCTAGGCTTCGGCAAATTAACGCGTAGGCAACAGTGTAGTCGGGGACGATAACATGCTTGGTGTAGGATCCATGCGACGGCGATGAGGTTGATGAGGTCCCCCGAAATTACTGTGGCAGTGCGACAAAAATAAGCTGGGAGGCGAATTTCTGCACCAGTAGTATTGGATCTAAGGAACGGCTGAAGTTTGGAAGCTCCCGTAGAAACAAGTCAGCAAGCATCGTGATCACCTTATACTTCACACTTTGCCAGGAGCCTCTCTTCTCGAGGTTACGGCGGTCTTTTCTATTCAAACAATCGAGTCAGGCTGAGCGGCTTCAGGCGTTTTGCCCTTGCAGCAATTGCTCGTTTGCGGTCTGATGTGTTCATCTTTAAGTTATTGTAGTCATTTTTCATCCTCAATACAGGTGCATAACGCTTGCTTCTCTTGACTAGCCCCCTTCTCGGAACCATTGGTCCTTGATGGAACGAGCCGATGGCGTTGCACCTTCAAGCGTGCTAAACAGGATATCAAACGAACCAACCAGTAAGAAAAAGACGCGCACATGCACGCCCAAGGTACGCGTGATTGACGATCCAAGACCATTTATCTGAAGGTATGTCGTCTGACTAATTGCTCGTAGGTACGAACTGGTTGCACAACCTGCAAGTACGTTACCCTTTTCTACCTCATCCCTCTTCATTGCTTTACATGGACTGGCATGGATTGCCGTACTATTCATTTGCTCTTCTAAAGATGTTGAGTTCACATTGACTTACACGCATTGTCCGCTGATATATCATCCGAGATCGAGAGGCCCGTCACCCGGGTCCCTGACTTCGCTGACAGCAATTACAGGAGTAGGCATTCGGATTCTCAAAGCGCTCTTCACCGAACGTCAGAACACTAAGCAGTCCCAGTTCGGCACGTGAAATGCGGCGAGGAAAAGCCGAATTGTGTTCGTTGTACAAGCACGGGTCGGAAATGCGATGGCTACGCATTAATATCCAAGGACAAACGCCGGAGGAAGAGAGATGAGGCTTTTGACCCAGAAATTACGGCTCTTGTCCAGCAAATTTCCTGCCCAAGCTTGGAAGTTTTCTTCGATAAAGTAGAGAGGAGGTGTTTTGCCTTCTTCAGAGCTCGCACAGTGAACGAAATCTCCGGCTATTTTCCTTCCGATTTCTGGGAGCAATTGGTACCCCGCGCCACCTACTATGAACCTTGCCTGAAGCATGCAGTGATTGCCTTAGCATCTTTGCACGAGCGTTTCGAGAAAGGAGACCGGGAGATTTTAAAGTCCAACAAAGATGTCGCGGAGGGAGGCGTAGGTTATCCTTCCGGAGCATCCTTTTTCCCCTCTGGAGCGGTTCGAGAGTTTTCAGACATGTCTAGCGATCATTCTTTCGAAGGAGATACTTAATGTCTCCACCCACCAATTCCAAGAAGGAACGCTGACTCCGAAATCATATAGTTTGCCTTGGAGCAGTACAATAAGGCAATCCAGCACCTGGTTCAACAGCCACAGAAACCTAATCTCGACACATTCTTAGTCTCCTGCGTGCTTTTTGCTTGTTTCGAGTCATTGCGAGGTCATCACGGCTCAGCTCTGTCGTACATTCACAGTGGCGTTCGGATACTGTCCGAGGCAAACGAAACAACTAGAACCGAACCGAAGCACGACGAAACACTCGACCCGGTATTTGCGCGCTTGGATGCTCAGGCAGTGCAGGTAAGTCAAGCCTCTCACTTGGCGTTCATGGTAAAAGAGCCATCGTATTGATAGCTGTTGTATCTTCTAGATGACGGGATCACGCCCGATGCCACTTCCTGCCCCGAGAAAAGCCATCCAACCCGGATTTTGTCCTGATATTCCGGAAACCTTCAGCTCTCTAGAAGAAGCGCGAAATAGCCTCGATTACAATTGGACTCTTTGCCAGCAGAGAGCCGACGATTTCGAACATATAGATTCCTTTAGGCAAGGAATCCAGTCACAAATGCTTCAAGATGCATGGGAGGTTCAAAGAGAATCTTACAGAGCCACATCTCGCAGTTGGTCGAACGCCTTCCAATCTTTCTTTGACAGCAACGTCGCTATGATGGACACTCGAGCTTTACAGGGCGCTAGGGTTCTAAAGATTAATGCTCTCCTCGCCACTGTACACTTGGACGTCAGCGTCTCTACATATCACACCCAGACCTGCTGGGATGAGCTGATGCCGAAGTACGAAGAGCTCCTCGAACTAGCCACCGCAGTCGTCAACGCCCAGAAAGCCGCAGATCAGGGGCACGTTTGGAAACCGATATTCCAAGTCGACCACGGTATCATTAGGCCCCTCTTCTCCGTGGCACGCAGATGTCGTGATCCGTTTCTGCGCCGACGAGCGATTGCCTTGCTGTACTCTACGCCTGTCCAAGAAGGCATTTGGGATTCTATTCTCACAGCACGCGTGGCGGAGCGGATGATGCAGCTCGAGGAGAAAGGGCTCGGGGAGGTCAAGTGCGCTGCGGACGTTCCAGATCGAGCGCGGATATCAGATGTTGAGGTTTCATTCGACTTGCTGGCCAGAAGAGGATATATCAAATTCCTTCGACTGCGAAGCTTGGATTCGCAGAAACGGGAGCCAGTCATCGATGTCCTCGAATGGTAGTCGTCATCGTCGCAAAACGGTTGATGACCAGTCTGGCATGTTTTACTCTGCTCTGGTGGGAAAGAAAGACAACAGCAACTACCCTCTACCTCAGCGAAGCTTCAGAATTATCCCCCCCCCCTGCCCAGTCTTCAATATATCTCTCCAACCAGTCAGCTTCCAACCGATCTCCGTGCCTCCAGTCGCACCATCGTCGATAGAATCGAGACATGGTATGCAATGCTCGTAGTAGAAATCCTCCGGCTAGTATAATACAGGCAATAAGTATGTAGCGAAACAGTCGGCGAGACTCTTTAGTGACTGAATATTCCTTCGAGCAGTCGAAATGTAAGATAGCAACAAATTGAGCATGAGGAAAAGGGTGCAGATGCGAGCGTGCAAAATCATGAATCAACAATCGTATAACCTCTGTAATAGTCGACTCGAGACTTGTTAATCTATAGACATTATTCTCTTGGAGAGCATGATCTTTGCAAGTTGACAACTGTAGAGCTTGGTTGTTATACAGCTTGAGCATTCGACAAGCTGTCGGAAAACAAGTCGAGATCTATATTGCTAAGAAGATTATGTATCGGATATAAATGTTCGGAAGTTTTTGTCTGTCGAAATTCAGTCGACCCCGGTCGAGGATTTTGAATGCTCAACGTTCTTAACAGCCTCTGTCAAGGGAGTACTCCCACGCAGGTCTGAAGGTCCAGGAACAAAATCAATCGTCGATGGGTATCTTCCGAGAGAAGCACTCGTCTAGAGAGTACCAAGCGAACCCTGCTATTCCAAGTCGGCTCGTGCTGCATAGTGTACTAGCTACTGCACTAGGGACCCAAAACAAGCTATATATGTATATACATGAAGTTCTCGGCCACCAACGACCTTGTAGCACCTCCGTTGCTGCCAGTTAGCGTATGGCGGAGGTTGCCAGTTGGCATACTACCACCGGAAGGTTCACCAGGCGGGAGGGGCAGACGGAGGGGCGAGCGGCTCCAAAGTGACGAATGCAATGAGGAGGGAATGCAGTGGGCGGTCACCGTTTTGCATACTGTGGTGGTCAGTCAAACACTGCTCCCTGGTTCTCCCTCGTCTCTGGCACTAGCCCACTGTCATGCAGGACTCTACGAGACCCAGCTCCCTTCCCCACAGAGCTCGCAGATCGGTCGGCGTCGTCGCTCCTGAAAGATTACTAAAGTCCAACCACGGATCCAAAATCGTATCATGTGACCGAATTGTATTTCCTGACCAGCTCCTTCACCTTCCCACACCAATTCTCCGTCTCCATTGCCACAACCTCAATCGTTTTGCCGTCATTAGTCGTAGCACCCCTCACGAAGCTTGGGTGCATGAGTACCGTTTCCAGAACATCGGCATTCCCCCATTTCACCGCCCAGTGAACGGCTGCCCACCCATCTTGACCAACAACGTCTCCCACATTATCGAGTCTCAGAAGAGCCATCGCACATTCGTCGCTTCCACAGCGGAGAGCGTGAATAAGCGGAATATTCCCATCGCGATCTTCCATTATGGCGGTGTTAGGCGATAGGCGCAGTAGCATCTCCAAAGCTTCCCCTTCGTTCTGTATGCAAGCATGATGAAACAGGTTCTTCCCATTGTTATCGGTCAGGTCGAGTCTTGCTCCGTTGCTAATTAGTATCTCCATGCACTCGGGATCATCCAGGAAGTCAAAGATCGGTGGCCGATCGTCTACGTCTTGCGCGTTGATATGGGGTCCGCTGTCCCCGGCGCACAGTAGAGCAACAATGTCTCGCCTCAATTCACCTCGCTCCGACAGGCCAGCGCAGTGGAGCGGGACCTGCCCATCTTCTTGTCGAGCGTTACGATCCGCACCTGCTTGCAGGAGAAGACTGACACATGCGAAAGAGCCCCAAGAAGCCACGTGCAACGGTGTCTCACCCCAACGGTTGGCCTGGTTGATGTTTAGCTGCCGCGGGTTGCGTCTCCAGATATCGAGAGCTTCAGCTAGGCCGTTCAAGGCTTTCGATTTGGCGGCGGCATGGAGGATATTGGCATCGAGATTCGAGAGTAGGAAAGGATTCGCGCCGTGGTCGGTCAGGATCTTCATTTTGTCTGTCCGGCCTGCCGAACTGGCCCAGTGCAAGGGTGTCCAGGAGTACTTCTGGTCTTTCTGATCAATGAGGTGGTGAATGACTTTATGTGTTTTGGGCTTGTTCGCTGCTGAAGCTCGGAAGAGCTCAACGATTTCGCTAAAGAGCGGAGACCTCTTGCGGTATCTCATCTTCCACTTTGCCCAATCAATTCCTACGGGGGCGTTGTTGGCGTCGTCGACAACGTTTAGAAGCCTATTCTCGGAGTTAGTACGAATTCGTAAAGGATGCATTAACGCTTCAGGGCCTAATCAAATTAGGTACCAGATGTGTTTTCTCTGCGTGGGCGAAGATGGAGTTCAACGCTATATAGTTCTTACTGTTCAAGAGAGGGACGCTCCCGGTCGGTGGGATGATAAAGCTCGAGTACAGCGATATGGACTGGCGTGAAATCGAAGTCACCGATATAATCATCTTTCCGAGAAAAGACTTCCACAATTTCTTGCTCAAGATACGTCGCGTCTGCACCTAGTGATTTCAAGATAGCCAGATCAGCAGGCTTGCTGCTCAATTCCGTCAGCTGACCGACATCGTTGGGGGATAGTGACACTAACCGTGTACCAACATCAGCAACTTCGGTATTGGCACCAAGATTAAGGAGATACCTGACTATAGGTAGTTGCCGGTTGTAAGCAGCGGTCTGGAAACCAGTCAGCTCCCTCTATGAATTTGTGATACTAGACACACATGGAGCAAGGACCACCCGTCTGGTGCAGTGTCCCAAAGAGTAGCCTCGCCCGTTTGGAAGCACGTTTTCAATTTTTCCAGGTTACCGTGCTTTACGTGTCGTATGGCGTCAGACCCCTCAGAGACCATTCGAAACGTGTTCAGCTCGTAGCGAACCTTGATACTCTTGGACGACATTACCTGTGAAAGAACTTTGCGAAAGAAGTCAGGAAGACCACGAGCCACGTCCTCGGACTTTTTGGCAGCTTGACAAGTCGGTTCAGTGCAACGTTGCTTTGGAATGTCAGTTTTCGATAGAGACTTTTTAGGTATAGTATATGTTTGTAGATGGCACTTGCAATAGCAATCAAAACGGCATGCTCGTCGTATCGTCGATAGTTCTGCCCCTGGAGGGTCGCCTTTCGCTACCTGATTGGTACCATAATTGGCGTCGCACCCAACAGCATCAACCTGGATCAAATGAAGGGCCGATGAACCATCAAGTGACTTCCCTGGAGGTTGAAGATGGGTTCCATAGTGACTTTCTCGTTTGGCATCGACGTCGACAACCTGGATCACCGGAGGCGCTAATGAATCTTCGAATGTCGATTTCCGAATTGACGATGATAAGCTTTGGATGGATGACGCAGTAGTGTCCACAGACCTTCTACGGAGGGAAGTCGTGGAACTATTAGAGTGAAGTGTCGTTGACTCGGACATAATTGATCCCTGAACAGAGAGTGTGTCGTTGTCATCATCTTCCGCCGTGGCCGAGTAGAGTTGAAGGAACTGCGGATGCGCACTGCAAACCGCCAGAAAGGTTTCACTGCAGTATGAATAAGTCTAAGTGTTACGGGTTTGGAAAAGAAGGCAACGAACACATGGGCCAATGCCAAGAAACTTTGCAACATTGTGTTCTGTCCTTTCAAGCGTTCATGGGCCTTTATTAAGCTTGATTTTTGCTGGGCCCATTTTATTCGACGTACAGCCGAGACATCAGATCCGAATATGTGCGCTAGTCGGGTTCCTAGATCCCGAATTGTTGCGGATCCTTCCTGCAATGCATTGTCGATGACATCCGTAGACACGTTATGTCTTGTTTGACGGCTCCGTAAGACGCGATCAAAGCCCTTCAAAGCCTCCTCGAAAACAGAAACGTCGTTGTAGAGCTCAAGAATTTCTTTTTCGGCGTCTTTCAAACTTTTCATCACACTTAGGAGTGTGTTGCTGGCCTGGATAAGACTGGACAACGAGGCTAAAAGGCCGATGACTGAAATTGGGTCCATGCTTGCGCCAGTTCACAACAACGTCTCAATGATTGTCTAATAGAGATGAGTTTCAGGGTTATTGTAAGTATGGATGGGCCGCTCACAGGAATTGGAAAACCTTAGAAACCGTAAAAATTGACACAGTGAAGCTCCGTTCGAAAAGATGCCTCAAGAGGTTACCTTCGACTGGTCGGCACCTTCCCCTAGCCCTACCTCAATCCTGGCTTCAAGGCAAGCTTACTAAAAAAAAACCACACCCCATAAATCAACAGCAAGAAATTCTGCCGCTGTCGGCGAAACGGCGGCATTGAGCCTCAACTCAAGTAGACTTAATTCAGGGCATTCTTGACTGCTTTCCTCGAAGGTCAGCGGAACAATCCTGCCTACAGCTTTTGCACGGGAGCGCAAGCTGTGACACGCCGTGATCCCCGCCATGGCCTCAGACATTTATAGCCTGTGGCTTCTCCTAGTGTTTTGCGATCGTGCATTAGCTGCTGAGCTCATACATGATGCGCCACCTATCAAGATACAAGATTCAGCCAGTAGAAAAGTCTGCATCGAGATCTTCAGGGTCCGGAATGTTTCGTCGCTTTACTTTATTGGGTGCTCCAAACCACAATCTGCTTTGCAGCCCTTCGTAAATTCAAACCCAAATTAGAATTCATTGATAGGATCAGCACGTCTTGGGATCCATGTGGCTGCAAAAAATGATTCGTCAATGCAAAGTACAATGAGACAATACTCTAGAACTTAAGTTCTGGAGGTGTACAAGTAGTGGCTGCAGTTCGTTCCAGGACCAGGCACCCGCCCGGAGCGGGCGGGTGCTTGCCCCTGGCGCCTATAACAGTGCTCTTATTCGTCCAAAGTTGGCCCCCACTTCCTTCACTCAACCCGTCAAGCCTGGTTCTAGGGTTGATCGAGGAATCTAGCGTCCGAGAATGCAAGATACTTGTACGGATAGATCAGGAGGATATCTATAGGTTTTTGTTAGCCAAGGCTAGGGATATCAGTGATTTCCCCGAGTCAGCCGCGGTCAGCTCAGTCAGCCGTCCCTCGGATACCAGGCAGCGATAAGGAAGCTGAGCAGATGGCTGGGAGGGTCTAAGCTCTCACTAGTAATGCACGCACTAGCATTAATGGAGGTGGGTTTTCTCTTGGCACACCGACTTCTTCACCAAAATCACTAGTACGTGCATTACCGGGATCGCATTACCAGTTGTGGAGGGCCTCATATCAAGCGTCGGTGTTGAATCAACTTGTTCTCCTTGACACCGTGCCCTATGACTCGACAAACTGTCACAGCAATGACTCCGACTCTCTCCATGGCCACAGAAACCGACTGCCATCGCATCGCCGCTATCCACATCGCCGCCTTCGGCGCCAACGCCTTGTTACGCGCACAATTCCCCACTCCATCGGCTCGTGAGGCTTTGGAACTGTGCATCGCTCAGAAAGCTATACATGACATACGAGACTCGAAAATGGCCGTCTTAATTGTTCGAGATCAAAGTGGGGAGATTATAAGCTTCGCCAAGTGGAGTCTGCCTGTGTGCGGTTCCGAGACGTATGTAGAGACGCCCTGGACATGGCCGGAAGAAACCAATCTTGCGTGTCTCGATGAATGGACGGAGAAGATCGAGTGTGCAACGCAGAAGGTTCTTGGCGGTGCGCCTTGTTGCCGTAAGTCGCTGGGAACCTCTGTGTTGTAGGATGCCTTTTGCGAGTTCTCGAGACCCCTAGAACAAGTAGGAGTGATTTAGCAAAGGAAATTGTCTCTTGTCCTGACCACGGTTCTCTTTATTTGTTTTGGGTTTCCTTCCTCAAGTCATTCCTTTGAATCGAGGGGAGCTCACCCTTGTCCCAGATCTTAGCTTCCTAGGAACACATCCGCTGCACGAACGCCGTGGCGCAGCGTCACTGTTAATCAAATGGGGCATCGACCGTTGTACCACGGATCAGGTTCCTGCTCTTTTAGAGAGTACGGTCGACGCGGCGCCGCTCTATCGTAGGCACGGCTTCAAGGCTGCAGAGAGCGTCTCCATGGTGCTGGAGGAAAATTCAGAAGATGGGACCTCGATAATCTACCACGAAACCTGTTTCCTCTACACGCCCACAACTAGCGGCTGAAGAGAGAGATCCGACCGGCGGAGAAAGAGCCTCTGACTCAACGGTGGACCTCAATCACCCAATCCTCATTCAAGCCTCGCCATCAATCCCCATCTCTCTCCTCACCATCTCCTCCACCTCCTTCCCGTTCATCCCCTTCTTCACCTCCCACGCCACCACCAACGCCTCCTTCATTCTCTTTACCTCCCTCACCACCTGCTCACCCTCAAGCTCTCTAACCACCGCCCCCATCTTCCCCATATAGAATTCCATCACCCATCCCCTCATCCCCTTATCCAACCTCTCACGCCCATCCCCACCCGACTGCACCTGTCCAAGCCGACGTTTCAACTCCTTACGAGCCTCCCTAGCGATCGCAAGCACCTTAGCAGCGACTATCTCGACAGTGGAAGGTTCAACCGTGCCCTGGCCTTCGTCAAGGAGGTAGCGAGCTTCACTGCAAGTGCGGCTGAGCGCGCGAAGGACGTGGTAGAAGGAGGCGACGAATTGGCGTGCGAAGTGGGAATAGGCGGGGGTGTCTTTGTGCAATTAGCATATTCGGCTTGAAAGGAGGCTGGTAAGGGGGAGACGTACCGTGGCAGATCTTCTCGAAGTCCTCGTACATGCCAATCAGGTGCTTCAGGTTAGTGATGTGGTTACCTAGGCTCAAGATGGCGAGGATGCTGGCAGGGCTGACTTCAGGGGGTGGGAGCTCGGCATCGTCGGCCTCTTCGTGGGTCTCTGCGCAGTCGTCGACCTGGGATGTCTTGGCTATGACTTTGGTGATTGGTTCGGTTGGCTTTGCTGCGTGGTTGTGGGAGTGTGAGGGGTGGCTTGTGCCTTGGTGGTCTCGCTTTTGGTCTCTGGGTTCCCGCTTTGATAGCTCCTTGTGTCGTGGTTGCTTTCGGTCAGGAGTGCTGCCATTCGATAGTGAATTCTGGGGGGCATCGGGACGGGGTGGACGGGGTGGAGGCGGCACTGCGCAGGGACCTTCGAGGGTTCTCGTTGATGAGCTGATTTTAAGGTTTTCCATTATGCCTAGGGTGGACTCAATGATAGAAGGACGAATCTTAGTTTGAGAAGAAGAAGGTTGAGAAGTTTCATATATCTAAAGGATGGACCTAACGTTCATGGCGAACGGACTACATTGCATGTGTTTGCACTGATGGCAAAAGAGAAAACTGGACAGCGCAGAGGCAAACATGGCCGTGACCTATTGTTCTCCGAGCACTAATCGGACGTCTTCAAGTGTTTGCTTCAAGGGGAACCACTTCCGTGTTTGCAGTCTTCGATCCCGCCTCAGGAAAGGTCAATCAGGAACGTCTGAATTGCCCGATGCCTGTATCGTGATGAACAGGCAAATTCATCAAAAGTTCCAGAAGACATGAATGTCAACCGGCTATCATAATAAAAAACAATGGGGACTTGAGGCAAGGTACAGCACCTCAGCGAACAGCAAATCGGAATTGGCAAAGGTGACAATGCAAAAGTATCATGAAGATAAGTCCCGAAAAGTTTAACGAACATAGCACTCGTTCCAATCAACGAGGAAGGTGACAAGCGTGCTCGAACCCGAAAATCCGGGATTGAACCTCCTACACGAACAAAGTTAAGTCCAACTCCTTTGCTAAAGCTAGAGTCAAGGAAAAAGAAGCTTTGTCCAGTCAACCATTCAGAAATACCCTGAATCTACCATTGAATACAATTACTGCATTCTCGACATCAAATAACGAGAGCGCAAGAAACAAACTGCATCGTGATCATCCATGAAATTTTATCAATATGCCAAGCGGTAACAACCCATCATAGGGTTTTGAAATCTCCCCGTCGAGCCTACAGACAATAACGGTTTTTCAGAACCAATAGAAGAGTAACGTACAGCCTAGCGGAAAAGTGCAATCGACCCAAGAATAGAATCTCAAGGCCAGCCGAGGTTTCCCCGGCGACAGCACCTCGATGATGAGGTTTTTGATACCTCGACGTGGACTAGCGTAGTCGTTTTAGGCTGCTTTGACGTTACCAGGCATGTTCGTTGAATACAGTGAAATCGACACTGTCGAATCACGGGCGATGCCGAGTTGCGCTGAAGGGCCTTTCCGGTGTATTGAGGTCGATTGAGCTGTACTGTACAGCTGCGTCGTCAAAGTCGAAGATGCTAGCTGCTCAATAACAAGCCTAGATTTCTCGATTCCTCGGATTAACTTAGTGAATAAATTGACACCGGGGTTATTATCGAGTAGGATGGCATGTCATTACGACAAAGGTTCTCCTCGCCAAGTGACGACGCGACAAATGTTCTGAGAATGACAACCACAGCAGTATGAATGACCTTTGTATGTGCCCAGCGATGAACCTTCGCCGAAGAGTCAAACCGTGTAGACATATCACATGCTGGGTATTCAGACCCAGTGAGAAGGTGCGTTAGGAGCCCACGAAATACATGTGGAGACTTGACGATCTCCAGGACCTTGCAAAGCAAATGACGAGCGATTCCGTGCTGGTATAGCTCTTTTTGGTAGGGCAAAATTGGCCCTTTCGCTACCATCGTTGGTACTCAGACGGACAATATGCGCTCAGGAGGTGTTCAGTACTCGTGTATACAATGTGCTCTCGTCATGACGTCGCCCCTTGAAGGCATTCTCCGCATGGCACGAGAAACCTTCTGATGCGGACCTCTGATATTCCCATTCGCTCGTTGTGATGGTTCCAAGGTTAGCATTTCGCTTTTCCCTCCACTTAACCACCCTTCCAAGTACGGCTTTCTTTGGAAGAAGCACGAAGACAAAACACAGCTATCGTAATACAAATACGGAACTTGCATGACACTGGTGACGATGGCCGAAAGGGACAAAACGGTAGCACCAGAGGCTAGGCTGCGATGATGAGAACGGAGATTGATGCTCATAGAATAGCAGGCTCGCTGAAAGCATGCAGGAAGTAACACCGCCGAGATCCCTACCTGTCCAGACTACTGTATCCCTTACCCCAGATACTCCTGCCTTATGTACAACCATTATTGCATCCTTCTCCTACCTTGCTCTTGCTACTCCTCTCCTAGACTCGCTCTAACATTCGCCCTACATCGTTTCCTGAATTCCTTCGTATCCTCTCTCCACAAACGGGCGGCTTCGACATTGGCAGGGCTTTCGTCGTTCGGGCTACTGAGCATGCTGATGACACTCAGCAGGATCGTCTCGGGCGTTTGGACAGGTGACCATCGCTCCGCGGCCGACTCGTAACCGTATTTGTCTTCTTCTGGTGGATGCAGTACTGTGGTATGTCGTAAGTACTATGTAGGCAAGGGAGAGGACCGAGGTGAGAAATACTTGAAATGCACACTTCGCCTGAGGAATATACTGTTCCAAAATCAGTACTGCTACGGTCTTTTCCGCGCGAGAGTAGATAAAGGCTCTTACTGTTAGGGTGGAAGATGGGGCTCTTAAACACCATCTTTGGGGGTAACAGCGGGTACTCCTTGGGGAATGTGAGATGAGCACGGAAAAATCCACCTATACCGACATACATCAGCCTGCTCAGATTGTGTTCGCGAAGGTCTCCCATATTGGTAGATCGTGTGCGCCCATACCACCGTAATATCTGCAGTCGTCGGAAATCATAAGCATGACCTCCCACTCAAGAACGTTGCTGTCGACAAGCCCGCAGCTTATGCCGGGGATGTCCTTATCGGACTGCATTTGCTTGAGCTGGCGGCCGAGCAACCCTGCAGCTGCTGATGTCGCCATCCTTGTGCTTAACAGCACCGACGCAGAACCTCGGGGGCGATGTAGGTACAAAATGACCGACTCTCGGGTAGCGGTGGTGGCGGTGGCTAGGAGAGGTGAAATTCGGTGCTGGCGATGCAGTTGAAGGACTTGCAAATTGGAAGAAGAGAAGCGGCTTAAACAGTTCAGCAAGCAGACAGTGAAGAGCCTTAGATATAGATGTGTGACCGAGGAAGATTTGGTGATGTGAGAGAAGAAGAGTGCAGGGGCCTTTTTGACGTTCGGGCGTGCAAACCCGGGACCGGCCTTTCCCGTTACGCTACTTTAGTCATCGGCTAACGAAACACAGCCCTGACTCTCTGAAAGCACGTGAAGAGGGTCTGGGATATCTGTCAAATTTGTAGGAAGAATTGGTAACTGCCCAGGATCTCACTCAGACGTTATACTCGGCTCGTGGCATCAATACCTATGGCGATCTGACACAGGAGCATGGCCTCAATAGGCCTTTAGAACAAGATTAACTATCTCTGGTAAGAGGGTACAACTTATGTTACAACAAAGCCAGGAACGTAAAAAATGACACAAGCAGAACTGATGCGGATGATAAAGCGCCCTTCTTTCCTATCGTCCCCGCAGCACTCTTTGGACTGGAAGTGGCCTGGGCTACTCTTGTGGTGAGGACGCTGGTTATAGGCGGAACAGTGGTGGCCGCAAGTGTCATAGCTGGCTCAGTAGTAGCCGGCGCAACAGTGCTTCCGCTAACGATGCTCACAGGAATGACATGCGCCGGGTCAGTGGTGGCAGGTATGGTAGACCCCGGGATGGTAGTGGTGTACGTGGTCCACTCACCTAAAGCACTGACTGGAATGGCACTTCCGACACCGGAAGCAGTGTATTGAGTTGGCAACGTGAGCGTGGCAGTGTTAGGCTGTGATATAGTGCCCGAAGTGCCGTCGTTGAGTGTGTAATTGCCCGTCAAAAGATTTGCTTGGCCCCCCGAGGTGGTGTAGTTGCCCGATACAACCTGACCGTAAGCGCCTCCAGGGAGGAAATAGTTCGTCGTGAATTTGTCCTAAGTCATATAAGTCAACGGTACGACTGTCCAGGTCAGATACTCACGTAGCAGAATGGTAGCTCATAGTTCTGTAACAGAAGACAATTGGTACCATCCGCACCTAGCTGTCGAATTAGCATCGCAAGACTCTTTGAAGTTATGCAACTTACAGCAGACTGCGCCACCTGAAGCGCGGATCTCGAGATTGAGCTGGTGGTTATCATCTCGCTTCACCTTCTGCACCTTGTTGATGGAGTCAAGAAGGTCAACGTACAACCCAGAAAGTGAGCTACCGATAGCAGGCGCATCAGTTGCTGCAGCACCCTGGGGGCTACATTGAGTATATCCATTATTGCAGCTGTCCCTCAAATGCAGTCTTGCGTGATCACCCAGAGCCACTGCCGCAAGGCACAGGGCAGTAATGAGATAGTAGAACATCATGATGTATATGCTCGAAGTGAAGTAAATAATCAGAGGAAGTAGATTGGTTAGCGATACTCGACAGATGAAGTATCGGGGCTGAAGCGAGGCAAGGAGACGCTAATCTGGTGTTGCACAAGGCGCGCTTTGGCGCTTCGAATCTCAAACCCGCAATCGTTCCTTAATCTTGAGCTGCTCCTTCAGCCCGCATCCTCCAACATGCAAGGTGCACGTATCCTTGCTGATCCACGACTGGCTTTATGGGTTGCTACATTGTCTCTGTGCCTCACAAGAATAGCACTCTCGTGATGCAAGTTCACAGTGCCGAGACGTCCCCTCAACAATTAAACACAACGTTAAAAGGACATACGAGAAGCAGATTTACTTTCCAGCACAAACCCTTCGGCATTGTTGTCTGACATCCTGAAGCCTGAATTCGATTTCGCTCACGAAGCGGTTGAGCGCATCCCGTTCAGTCTTTGAATGTCAGGACTGGCTGTATTTGTTGTGGGTGCAAACGAGGGGTCCGAGCCCACTCTGAAAGCTCCAGTCCTCATATGCATACGGCGTCAGGGATTAGTATTCGATTTGGCCTATGAAGAGTCGCAAAACTTGACAGAACGGGGCAAGTCAAAATAGCTGTACGTTTAGTCGCCTTCAAATACCTTGTGATGAATCCTAAGGCAATTTAGTATTGGAACAACGCCTACTTCTAAGTATTTCCTTGCTTCCACTCGAGCAATTCGTGGACTTCTCTCAATGTTCCATCGAATTCTCCTCAGGTGAGCAACAGAGCTGAAATTTGGTTGACACGCGTATTGCGTCGCGATATCATAGACTGGAACACGAGGACTGAAGTACGAAGTAAAAGTTTGCGGATTTGACGCTTTTTCGCAGTCCTGGTCCCTGGATCGCCCGGTAACTTAACCTGGGGCATGCTGCCAAGGCCTTCGGGCCGAGCATCTCGAACATCAAGATTGGACCCCTGCCAAGCTAACGCCAAGACTTTTGCTGTTAAATGGACCCTGGGCTACCTAATAGCCAAATTAGCAACATTCGCCACAGGCACTTTCTGAGCAGGGATCCCCGAATTGCCGATGCGGGGTGACCCTCCCCGGGAGCTCTTAGCGGTTCAGGGCTCTCGGGGCCGTTGTGCGCATGTCCCAGCCCTTGGGCCACATTAGCGAGATACGGTTGGCCCGGGGCCGCCCGTAGCCAACCAAGAAATTTGGGGGGTACGCCAAGAGTCACCCGAACATCACTCGTACTGCCGAGGCCCACGGGCGCACGGGCGCAATTCACGAGCGCACGGGCGCAATCCACGAGCGCACGGGCGCATTTCACGGGCGCAATCCACGAAATCGTTCGATTCTGCCATACAAACTACTATGGTGTGGACGAGGAACAAGTGGAGACGTAACCGAAGTGCTGCGGGAGTCCGTGCGCATCTCGAACATCAATATTATCCTTTCTGCCAAGCTTTATTTGGCCCCCTAAATGCAAGCTTCCGGGGGTCCCCCGGGCGCACCCCGGGCGCGCCCCGGACCACCTGGGCCAGATCTGCATATTGAACATGGCGGGCCGCCTCCCCGATTTGCCGATGCAAGATATCTATAAACTATTAATGCAAATCGTGGTATAGATCTCCTAAATCAAATTGCACGATTTGCCAAATGCCTCAAACTAAACTGCACTAAACGGTTTAGATTGATAGTGCACCAATAGTGTGAAACGGTTTGCAAACGCTTGCGAACCTTGTGCAAAGCTTTGTGCCTCTGACGATGGCCGAAGATCTCGCGCTTCTGACCAGCAGCGGTGGCTATATTGCGGACCTCGTGCTTCGGACGATGGGTGACGAGCCTTCGAGTGAATACGCATCACCTCATGTTGTAATTAAAACCCTTTACGCTTCTGCCATGGTTCTACTCCAGACCAGACGCTGTAATTCCCAAGCTCCACCTAAGTCTTTGTTACTGCCTAGTCATGCTGTTGCAAATCCTCGACCTACGGAACATGCTGCTATGGCTTTTCCTTGGCCTGGTCTTGCTGATGATTAGCTACAGTTTGTACTCCCATTTTTCGGATGGCTTGTCCCACATACCTGCAATCCACTGGTCTGCCAAATGGTCTCGGTGTCACTTGCTGTGGACAAAGTACTCTCACAACACAAAGCTCATCTATTACGATGCCCATCTCAATCGCAACGGCAAGCACGGATTCCGACCACTCGTCAGGCTCGCCCCAAACGAAGTCTCGATCATGACGTCCGAAGGCGTTCGGGTAGTTTGGGGCGGCGACTATGAAAGATCAGCCTGGTACGAGGTTTTCTCCAACTATGGGTGCGTAGTCATTTAATCTCTTCTTGCTCAGACTGGCTGATTGAAGACTGGCGATAAGAGTATACAATCTGTTCTCTTGCCAGTCTAGCAAAGCCCACAGAGAACGTCGGCGCATCTTTGCAACTGCCTACTCGAAGACAGCAGTCTCGCAGCCCTCCATTCAAATGCTAATCAAGCAGCGTACGGCGAAGCTTCTGCAATACCTTGAGCAACAGACGAGCCCTGAATTTGCAAAGTCTGGAATCAGCGCCCCCGTAGTCGTCCGGCAAGTCTTTCGAGCACTCCAGGCCGATATATTTACTGCTTTTGTCTTCTCAGAGACAGAGGGAACGACCTTTCTGGACAAGTTGGAAGGAGGTCCTGACACGATGGAAGGACTAGACATGCGAGTAATCCATTTGGGACACGAGGACCGACGGGATGCTTATTTCTTCTGGGAGAGCGAGAAGCCATTCAAACACCTTCAATACGTACTCAATCGCAGCGGTATATCAGCCCACAAGAAAGCCGAAGCTTGGTTGAAGGAGCTTGCAAGGAAATACGAATCCAGAATATCCACAGAAGTCACGACTGAGTTTGCCGATCAGAAGTTGCGATCAATGGAACAGAGCCCATACAGGAAAATATGTCTATGGAAAGACTCAAACACAGGAAGAGGACTTACGTTCAATGAACGCGCCAGCGAGATACTGGACCATATCATCGCTGGACAGGACCCGGTACCTGCAGCATTAGAATTCATAGTCAAGCAGCTGAGCATTCATGAAGATATTCAGTCCTGTCTACATGCCGAGCTGTTGGGATCAATGGACTTACTTGCCAAGGGTTACGGCAGTACTACTGTTGACAAGTTGGCGTACCTTGACTGCATTGTCATGGAGAGTCTGCGCTTGATAGATAACATATCTTCGTATCAAACCCGGATCGTTCCACCAGGTGGCTGTATGATTCTGGGCTGTTTCCTTCCTGGAGGGGTGAGCAATAATTCCGTATTCTGGGTTCTTCGCACCTATCTTTGCCAACGATGATGCTAATATGATACAACCACCTAGATAGTCGTATCCGCACAGCCTTACTTCATCAACCGCCAAGCTGACATCTTCTCCAACCCAGAAACTTTCATGCCAGCACGCTGGTTGCTTCCACAGGACGACTATAAAAGGCTCGCACGCCATCTCTGGACCTATTCGAGCGGACCACGGGCATGCATCGGTCGTGAGCTATCGTTAGCAAGTACGTGGAACCTTATGCGTTGACATCTTGGAACATTTGCTTACGTAACGCAATTAAACATAGTCATCAAGATGACCTTGATTGGCATCTATACTCGCTATAGCACAAGGCTTATGAACGAAGATGGGGCAACTGATAGACCGTGGAAGAGCGCAAATACTATGGCGCAGATATCATTCGAACGACTCTTGAATGATCCACGAGAGAAGTAGGACCTTCGCCAGTGGGGGAGCTGTGACGTGTCAATCGACTGAACGCAGCCGGAACGATGGAATTACAGAAGTATTGACCTGTTGATCAGGGAAAAGTGATTTATGAGGGCCTACTATTGCGAGGCTGGTCTCACACTACCAAGGGCCGGAAAGAAAAGGGGCTTCTTTATATGGACGGACCGAAGTAGGAAAAGCCTCACAAAAGCAATAAATGACATAACCATCTCGAATCCTGCCGTGCAATATGATGTAATAAGTAATCTTTTGAAGAATTGGTGGAAACAATGGACAATTCTACCCCTGAAAAGCATGTGAAAATGACATCATGGCATCGCATAAAGTAAGATTACTTCTACTATTTCAACTTCTTACCTTTAGTGAACTTTTATTTCGTTGCCTTTCTTGTGGTGTCTCACGTAGTTATCTCTTCAGCTCCGCTTTTCAAATTCCAACATACTCTCCTTCCTGGTCCCTATCCGTCGCCAGGAGCCTAGTCATGGAAGATCCAGGTATCGTAGCCCTTTCTCGACCTTTTCCCGGCAACCATGCCCCATAAATCTCATGAGTGAGGCGCTGACACGCGCTTGCAGTCGCCGAGATTCCTCATGTCATCCACGAGCTGTGCCAAAGCCCACCGGAGAAGCAACGTGCTACGATAGAGCATTATTTCACACCGACAGCATCCTTCACGCATCCATTTTGCAGAACCGGAAGCTTCAATGGCTCCCGCTGGTTGATATGGTGCATCTATCGCTGGTACAAGATTCTGAGCCCGAGGATAGAATTAGAGATAGAAAGCATTGGTGAGATGGACGGCTTTGCGGAAACAGTAGCCTTCCATCGGATCCATGCGCCTATTGCTAACGAATCTTTCGGATTGTAGCTTATGATGAACGAACACTCAAGCTCTACGTCACGATGCGCCAACTCTTCCGCATTTGGGCCATTCCGTTCTTCCGTGCTCACGTAGAATTGACCACGGTCCTTCAGCTCGTTGCCGAGCCCTATCCTACACCTCACCATCCCGACAAACGCAATCGTTACTATATTCAGAGGCAGAATGATCTATATCAGGTCAACGAATGGATCAAGTTCATTAGCCTATTCGGAATACTCAGTTTGGTTGTGTTGACGTGGCAGCTCGTTGCTACGGGATTCTGTGTGCTGGGCGCCGTGGTGATGTGGCCGGTAAGTTGGGTCGAGCAGAACGTCATTGGTGGAAACAACGAGAGGTCGATAAAGGATGCGATCATAGAATAGCTCTTGCGAGGAATGGAAAAGAGACAGAACTCTTGGTCACTTCAAGGGGAAGAGTTCCGCCTGCAGGGGGGAGCTTCGAGCTTTTCCACGAGGAGCTTATCCGTGGCTACAGACCAGATGAATAATCAAAGGTCAGGAATTCTCTTCTCGGTGTTATCTTCTTGTTCCCTTGCAAACAGTCGAAATGTTTGTCTCGGAGTACCGATGCGCAAACATCCCAACGTTTGTACTCGGCTAGATTCGAGGAAAACTTCCTCCCATAGCCTGAAGGAGGCAGACAGCCCGATGGCCTTTTAAGATCGAACGCATGCTCTCATAGAGCCTTACTGGAGATCAAGATCATTTCCTTACCTTATCTTGCCTCTCGGATATCAAACATGCCAAGCATTGATCAAGGCAAACGATCAGCCTCAGGGAGAGGCCAGGATGGGCTCTATGCTACGTATCCTTCGACGCCCGCGGAAATAAGCGTCCCACATCCAAGGCTCGCTAATCAAGGCTCCCACGTGCACGGCACGTGGATGTCTCCGCCGAAGGAACCATATCGTCACGAAGCCCTTCGCACACTTGGTCAACAGCGGACTCGATCTCCAGAGCCAGCAAGCAGCGATCGACGTGTTGAAAGATCATCTTCCCATGCTCCTGGCATCGCTCAAGGCCTTGGATCAAATTATCCTGGATTTATTGCCGCAGCTGGCGGGCGAAGGAATGCCATCTGCAGTGAAGCCATAAAGGAGTATCTCGCAACTCATCACCCAAGTGAGGCGTGGGAAACGGACGACGAAGATGCCGACTATGAGATCGTTAAAAGGCATTCGCCTTCCACAACGGCCGGTCAGCGGACTGCTACAGCGGCAATGCAGCGCTCCCCCTCCTCGACAGTCGAGCGAAGCCCCGCACGGCCACGCCCAACCGGTGCAGCTAGCGGTACAGCTATGACACGCGTATTGCAAAGCACTGCAAATGCGTCAGTTGCGGATGACGAGGCCGCCCACATCGGTGCGTTCTGGAATGATCAAGGCGCTCGGAAACGTGGAAGGTATGGGTGAAGGGTCTCAGCTGCACGCCCGATGCAGCGTATTCCATGTGCAACATTCTCGAGAAAGGATCCGGGTTAAGGCACGCGTCAGCTACACAAACTATAGCCCGCTTTTCGTCGTGATGGCATGCTCGCCCCAATTTTTAAGTCTGGCGGTGGTTAGATATCAGTAACCGAAGAACGCAGTCATTTGAAGCTCAAGGCCATCTCTCATGCTTTAGCTGCAATGGCCCCCATCCCATGCCTGTCCCTAACCCTCCCACCGCCGTCGTCAAAGTATCGAATATCTGCCGCCGGAACATTCGTCACGGCATGCAAGTATATGTTTTTTTCCGGGAACGTAAAGAGAAGGATGCACACCATGCCAACCATCCTTGATCTTTTACAGTTGACGCTTTTATGGAGTATTTTCCGCCTTGCGATCAATGCAATGATTGCATTGACTTCCCAGCACTGGAGCCGTTGGTGTTTGGCGGATCTGCCATCCGGTCGTCTATGAGAGCAGAAATCGAGTGAATCGAAAGAAGAGGTGATATTGGGGAGCACTCGGCTTCCGAACCCACTAACGAATAGACGGCACGCAGCTTTTATGTAAACCTCCGTAATAAGACCCTTATCAACAAGCCAAGCCCAAAGTCTATATCCAGACCTAAACACATCCCCACCACTCCCTAATCTACAAACTCAACCTCCCCCTCCCCCCCTTCCTATTCTCCCTCACCACCGCCCCCGCATAAAGCGTACTCGCCACCGCCCCCACACACGTAAACGCCATCACAATCCCATACCCCGTCCGATACCTCGGCCCATCCCTCGCCAAAAATGCAAACGTCGCAACAATCCCCCCCGTATTTCCGAAACTGATCATCCAGGCCGTTCCGATGCTGCGTTCGACGTGCCCCTCGAGGTTCATGACGTACCAGCACACGACGATCGGGCCGGCGGAGAAGGCGCCCATGGCAACGAGGCAGAGGCCCGCGTACTGGGCGTGGAAGTTGTGGTGGGTGGTCATGAGGATGGCGAGGCCGGTGATGGTGACGAGGGTGCCGAAGGCGACGAAGGGGTAGCGGAGGCGGAGGCGGTCGGAGAGGTAGGCCATGAGCAGGCAGAGGGCGAAGGCGGCGGCGGTGGGGGGGACGGTGTGCAGTTGGGTTTGGACGGGGGTGTAGCCGAGGGTTTTGACGATCGTGGGGGCGAAGTAGGCGAATGCTTGGGGGGGTCAGTTGGATTGGTTGGGAGTGAGGAAGAGGTGGGAGAAATTTTGAGGAGGATGTGAAAGATGATGCCGTACCGTAGATGGGGATGACGATGGAAAAGTAGATTATGCCTGCAAGCACGTTCTTCGGGTCTCCGAAGAATAGTAACACGTCTTTCATCGTTATGGACCTAACACCCTTTTTGTCCGCTCCTGATCTGGCGATTACGAATGCCCTCTCCTCCTCAGTCAACCAGCGCGAGTTCTCGGGAAAGTCCGAGACGAGGAAGAAAGCTGCGATGCCGAGCAAGATGGTAACGATACCCTCGAGAATGAAGATCCATCGCCAGCTGCTGTAGCCTCGCACTCCACTCATGTTTGCGATTGCGCTGGCGAGGAGACCTCCGAACATACTAGCGACGAGGACAGAACACCAGTAGATCGTGAACCGGCGTTGAGATTCTTCGCGTTTGTACCAGAAGCTGATGAGGTAGAAGCCTGGCAGAATGTGTCAGTCCATTGCCGAGTGTGGCTTCAAAGATCCTTCGCACTTACTGCCGGGGAAGACGCCGGCTTCTGCGAATCCGAGAAAGAACCTAGTTGCCAGCAGGCCGCTGTAATTCTTTACTGCACATTGCGACCTGTAAGCTGTATGTCCAATGTCGAAGTGATGGGCGCCTCTCACCAAAGCCTTGGCAGAGCATTACAATGCCAAAGACCAGTATACATCCTGACACTATAAACTTTTCAAAACCTGATCTTGCTTTCCACAGAAGATCTGGGGCACCTACACCAAACATGAGGCATGAAGCGCCTCATGAGCACATTAGAAGGGACTTCGAAGAGGACATATGGTACGAAGAAGATTGTGAGCGCGATATTGGCCTGGTTGCCCTTGAGCTTCAGATCCGTCTGAAGTCCCAATGTCAAAGCATTGGAGATGTTGACTCGATCCAAGAAGGCTGCGACGTAGAGCAAGAAGAGGACGGGAATGACTCTGAAGTCAATCTTGCGGATGAGGGCTCTTTCGTTGATCGAAGGCGGGCATTCAATGGCCATGGAGCTTGGGTCGCTGGAGGTCGAGCTGTCGATGTCGGGACTTTTCGTTTCACCAACTGGGTAAGCTGTCACACGATCATGCGTCTTAGCATCGATGGTAATAAAGCTCCCAATGGGAGCCTTACCGGACTTTTCCATGATAGATTTGGCAACCTCTCAAATTCTGCCTCTTTGTGGGGTGGTAGTCTTATTTCAGCAATGCGACCTGCTCTGAAACGCCTATGTAGGGCTTGCGAGCTCCACAAAATCGGAACACTTTGAGGGGATTGCAGGTACGACGCCCGGCCGAGCAACGACAAACCTCAGATCATTTACCGAGGAGATCACGGAAGTATTCACGGACCTCAAACCGGAAGCCGAAAAGGAATGAAAGCCGAAATGAATCGATCCGGAACATACAAGAAAAGGATGAAAGTAGGGAGAGAACAAGACAAGTGAGACCGATCTTGCAAGGGCCTTTTCGCTTGCATTATCCCAACATACCAGCCATTGGTTGTAACTCTGCAGGATGGGCGGCACAGTGCAATTTGTAATCACAAATCCTTCTGATGCTGCCAGTACCCGCACCAATATCAAATAGACAATGCCCCTGGGATGATGATTGATTTCGTACCCGTGTATTACTATCTGAAACCTCGAAGGATCCGGACGTTGCCGTCAGTACTTCTAATCGTTCGTATCTTCTAGCTCAGTCAAAGGTGAGAAGGTTACAAGCAATGCAGATCACCTGAGAAGACAAAACGACGAACTCGGCAAACTGCGAGTATCAAGAAGGATTACGCTCAACAGTCATGATGATGATTGCTCCTTCCACGTAAGTTAGATGATCAATGTGATTGGTGCGGCGATTATCACATGATCGACGACCGTGCGCCAAGGAGAGAAACGCCACAAGAGAAGCAAAAAACAACGTACTGCATAAAGTAAGCACTTACGACGACCACTACCTATTGGTTGCAACCGCGTTGATCGCACACCATGCCTGCCGTGGTAGAAGGGAGAACCGTGGATTATGGGGGCCATAGCGGTGCCCTTCAGCTATAGCTGAGGCCAAGCCGGAACAAAATCTGGGAGGGAACCGCCCAGGCTGACAGGCAATGCACAATCCTGTTCGCCTGCATTATGGCATCATGACATCGCTTTGGTGTAACCTGGACTCTACGACGATTGGAAGACGCCGAGCTGACACAGCGCCCAGCAGCAGCTAATCGTGGGTTTACCCAACCCATGCCTCGATTCTTGGGTTGTGTCATGCGTGGCTTGCTTTCGCAGATAGGGGCGAGCCTCTGGACATAGACGACTTTCACCGCCTGCACGAGGCTGACAAAGTGGATGCAGCTCTCACGCAGGTACTCCGTACATGTAATTCTTACTCGTGGGTTGCGTCCCCCCCTTCGCGTGCTGGTCGTGGTGGAGGGGTAAATCGCCGATTATACTGCTCCCCTGCTGCTGGCTATCGTCTCTTCCTTCTCTTCGTCAAGCCTGAAGGTTTCTTTGAGTGTACGGAGAAGATTACTATTCCACCATGTACGATGGTGTTCCTGCGGCAAAGCGACCGCTAGAAAATTCAGTGCTCCCTCTCTTCCTCGTAGGACAAGACCATGGATCTCCGTTGCGGGTGGCTTGCTCTGTCATGAGGCTTCCATTTATTCTATTAAGCAGTCTCCGTCCTGTATTAGTTCACTTGACCATGCTTGTCGATCCCTTGCAACCCCAGCCAAGGTAACCTGAGCGTCCTATGACTACGAAAGTGGTGCGTGCATGGAGTCGGCTTTGTCGAAGACTCTCATCGCGAAACACTTGTGATTTCGATACAAATCGAGAGTACTGAGACGCGATGGCCACCCCAGTCCCTGCCATGGCGCCGCCTCATGGCGAGACCTCCGATTTTAGCCATCCGGACTCACTACTAAGATGGGATGTTGTCGCCATTTCCATATGCCTTTCCTTTACTACCATCTTGTTACTACTTCGCGTCTATGTCCGTGTCTTCATAAAGCGAGAATGGGTATTCGAAGATCGTGAGTCGTGCGGGTTCTTTGCTTGCGTGTCTAGACTAACAAGCTGGAAGATATGGTTTGCTTAGCGTGGGTAAGCCGAACTGATAATCGGAATACTCCTGAGATTGAACTGCTGATATACGACAAGGCGGGGCTGGTCACGTACTGCGCTTTGATGACCGCTACCGATGTCAAGCATGGCGGTGTGCACGAATGGGACTCAACTGCTGCCCAAGTGCACCAAGCTCTATATGTAAGGATCTCCAAATTCGCTTACTATGTAACTTTCTAATGACCCTCCAGTGGTTTAACGCTACCTCAATCATATATGGCGTCGTGATCCTTTCCACGAAGCTCGCAATACTGCTCCTCTACCGCCGAGTCTTTGTTGCAAACAGCGGAACGCTATTGGATTGGATCCTTCGGACCTTTTCGGCAATCCTGATCCTATTCTATTTCGCCACCTCAATCGTTAAGATCTGGGAATGTACGCCGAGGGAAAAAGTATGGAACAAATCCGTACCGGGTACCTGCGTCAACGTCTCGGCATTGCTGAATACCAGCGGGCTTTTCAACACCATCACAGACGTTATCATCTTACTGATCCCCGTCAAATCGGTATGGTCTTTGCACATAGATCCTCATCGAAAGGTGGGCATCATCGCCGTCTTCACCGTCGGCTTCACAGCTCCTGCGTTCAGCGTCATCGGTTTCGTCGTCCGATTGCGCACGAGCAACAGCCCTGACCTAGCCTACAACGGCCCCCTGATTCTCCTCTGGGCCACCGCCGAAATCTCCACCGGCCTAGTCTGCGTCTGCGTGCCCACTCTCGCGCCTCTCGCCCATCGTCGCACACCCGCCAGGCCGACCGCGAGCATCATCGCCGGGGTCTCCGGCCCGCGGCGACTGGGCAGCAAGAAACCAGAGAGCTTGGATGAGCAGGGGTTGTGGGATCGAGGCGATTTGGAACTGCAGCAGCAGGCGTCAAATACAAGTTTCTCTGGCGGGGGACCTTTGAAAGGGACTGTGGTTACGGGTATCGAGGGTGGCGTAAGAGAACCCAATTCGAAGCATGGCATGGGGGACTCTGCGGACTCGGTGGAGGAGATTGAGGACGCGCATCGGCCGGGTGGGATACTCACTACGGTCAGTGTGGAGCAGTCGTATGTATGAAGCAATAAAGAGAGTAATCTGCAGACTAGAGGCAAGGCAGGCCTGTCTTATCGTAGACGTCAGCTCATTGTATGACCCGTAGTTTGGTCGACACAAAGACCAAGAGACATCGAGTGCCGGCACCGCGCGGTTTTCACGATCGGCCGCAGCTTTGGCATAGCAAGTGCATAGCCAAAAATGTCCAGACTACCCAGAACGACGGCGAGAATTTGTATTCCAGTCTAACGTTCAACCCCTGTTTTCAGATCTTGGTGATTGGTTCTTGGTTCTAGATCAGTATCTGGCTATCGAATTTCTCGATTAGGATCTTGCGCTTACCTGCTGTGGTAGACCTGCCTTAGTCGACGATGTTGAATGCAAGAGGGTAGCCGTCGTCACCGCATTCAGCTTCTTGGGAAGGTCGCGGTAGAGAAGATGGAGCGATTGGCTCTTCGTGAAGGTATCCGTCCGCTCCTGTAAGCGCTCCATCGTTTAGGGGAATATTATTTCCCAGAGTAGGTGTTGAATTTGGCATGCAGCATGAGATTATGTTCCTTGTTGTCGCTGAATTCAGCTCCTTCCAACCTCTGCGCCGAAAGGACGATGGCGAGTTTTCCCAAGATCCTGTTGAATATTGTACAGTATTGTATTGGAAGTCTTGGAACAGTAAATTCCCCGCAAGGGCGTCTCCCCCATCAACTCTGGAGACAGGCTGTTCTGCAAGCTCGCTTATTGGGACGCTCGTCAGCTTTATCAGCACTCTGCTCGGGTTGATGATCTTCTTGACAAGAGCGACGAACCGCGCCAGGTCGATGCTCGTCCTGCTTGTGTCCGATGCCGTCAGGCGCGAACCAGAGCCTGCGCTTCGTTGGACGAGCTGCTGGCTCTGCGGCATCCAGCAGAATGTCGGCTGCTGCTGTTTCGTACCGTGCCCGATCAGAACGGGAAAGATCACCGAAATGCAGTGTGGAAAGGTCTAGTTGCGTGAGTTCTCCGTGGTAGAAGCAGCCACCGTTCGAGTTGACAGCTGTGGACGACGGGAAATTGATTGTAGTCATTGTAGCAAGACGTGGATGGTTGGGAAGCGACGAGGATGATTAGAATGATGTAGAGAGATGCTTTCGATGCGAGGATTGATGAAGGAGAGGTGGTAGAGGTTGAGCAGATTTTTTGATATCTGCTCCAGTCATAGTGTACGCGCTAGGGGAGTGTCTGGCAATAGCACAACAATAGAACAAAGAACAACAATAGAACATCTCAGTGATGAAAAACGGGTCTACTTCGGATAGCGGACGCATCACCCACTAAACACCAAGGAATTGCGCTCGAATGTACCAACAACGGTCTGAAATTGACGTGGCGGGCAAATGCTAGGAAGAAAAGTACGATGAGCTTATCCAAGCGATAGAGCGTATCCCGAGTATGCTCAGGGAGTACAAGCCCAAATTGTAAGAGACTGTGAGGAGAACGATTATGGAGTACTGACCTGGACCGCGCGCTGGATCGGAAGGGACCAAATAGGTTGGAGGGAGGCTTGTCTAGGAGATCCAGGTGTCGACGCCGGACTAGCCGTCCATGCCACTTGGACGTCCAGGCGTTGTCCTAGAGGCCCATTCAATAAAGAGTTGCTGATGCAGGATCTGCACGCTAGCTGGCAGAGGCATGTCTTTCTCTGGAGGATGCAAAGTCGATAACGAGATGCGCGCCTTCTAGCACTTACTCATGGATGGGCTAGATGACACGATTTAGATGAGATGTCTTAATTCTCGGGCAAATTTGGGGTAGGTACGGCCTAGGAAGTAGTCGGACTGGTTGGTGTCCGGTTACAATAGATCGTTAGCATATTGGTCGTTTCTCCTCCCTTCTTACCATCGAGACCATAGTACAGCCAGCTGTTGAGACGTGTTCAATATAGAATGTTATTTAGACAGCAAGGTACAAATTACCATGGACCCCCCGTAATTGTCGCATGCCGAAAAGCAGAAAGCATCCACATATATTTGATTGCGCGCGGTCTCAATCTGGCTGCGCGCGACAAGACATGGTCAATCGAGTGCGTGGTGGTGATTAATTGTCAACACCATGCTCGGTAGCTTTGGGGTTGGTGAAACACGTGGTATGCTATCGAGGGAAAGGCCGTCGTACTTCTGCACGTGCCCAGCCAGGACTACATTCTCAGCCCTGTCCAGGATTTCAAAGTAGCAAAGATTCACCTCGAAGCCCAGAAGCCAAGCGGCTTCTGAGGTTCAGAGGCTATAGAAAGGACTCGAAGTCTTTTCTTAGTACTCAACAAAATCGAGTCTCTCTTACGCAAGACGCCTCATGCTCTCCACAAGGTATACGACGATCATTGTTTGGCCGTTACATATAACGTCAACCCATCGAGTGATTTGGCTGTCGCTATCGCAGTGAGTCTGACGATCAGAGTACTTTCGAGAGATATGGTGGATAGAAATGAGCGGGAATGGCTGTACAATACTGTGCATACGCCTGCTGACCCAGAGATCTGGAAAAGTTGCAAGTATGGTTGGCAAAGGCGAAGTTCATCATTGTCGTCAAAGAAAACTTGCCAAGACCGCGTAGTAGGGGCCGTATACGGTTAGCGCCCTTCCGCTGGCTGCATTGGTCTGGATTGCCGTCACAGCTTTTGGATGCTTTAGTCGGCTCACGACTCCCGCGGAATTTCATCTTCTACATCCTTACCACGATCCATAATTTCGTGATCTCATGATGTCTCCTGTGACCCTTCACCTCCGATCCGAAACCAAGCCACTTGAGCACCGTAGTGTTCTCACACCAACAGTAACCCGGAAATTGCTCGACAAAGGTTTTAAGGTCCATGTTGAGCGCAGTCCTGAACGATTGTTCGACGAGGAGGAGTTCGCCTCCGTCGGAGCTACTTTAGTGGAGGAAGGATCATGGCCAGCGCACCAGAAGGTCACATCATCATTGGGTAAAAGGAGTTAGGAGGACAAGGAACCTTTTCCGCTGAAGGCAAGCTTCAAACGTGGTCTTGGAAGCCAATATCTGACGAAAAATCAGCATACCCACGTCGCCTTCAGCCATTGCTATGTTCGTGAACTTCCTCGCAAGCGTATCAATCCCGGTGGCTGAAAAATAAATCCCTATCAGAAAGACTAAAGGGACTGGAAGGAGGTACTCGGGCGTTTACCTCGAGGTGGAGGCACTCTCTACGATCTATAATTTCTCGCCGATGGAAAGGGCCGGCGGTGGGTCAATCCGGCCTGCTCTTAAGTGATGTCATCTGATAATTCTAATACTCTACATCTTCTCAGGGTGGCAGCGTTCGGATTTCATGCGGGCTATGCGGGTGCGGCTTTGGCTCTCCTGGATTGGGCATGGCAACTCGAGCACGGTAAAAAAGAAGATTTACCTAGCAAAAGTCATTATTAACGTAAAAGCGATCTAGACTCGGAGGTAAAGGAGCAGGTCTCCAAGGGTGTGCAAAAGAACAAAGGGAAACCACCGCGCGTGCTTATTATCGGGGCTTTGGGCAGATGTGGAAGAGGGGTCAGTCGGGCCCATGTCACTCTGGACTAAGATACTAAATTCCAAATCGCGTCGGCTCTCGAGTGCTGTCAACAAGCTGGCATACCGGAGGAACAGGTCTTGAAATGGGACATGTTCAGTGGATCCATGAGCCCATTCAACTCTACTCAATGATATTCAAGAGCAAAAGGCTCTGTTTCGGGAGCTCACAACAGCATAAAATCCCATGCTGACCTGACAATTCACTCAGGACGAGACGGTTCAGCCCGGACCATAAAACGCGATCAAGGAAGCTGACGTCTTCATCAATTGTATCTACTTGAGCGAGCCCATTCCTCCTTTCATTTCTATGGACTTTCTAATCCAAGGAACACGCAATCTTAGCGTTGTGTAGGTACCCTTTCACTCTATACAATTCGAGTAGCTCTCGTCCCCTTGCCACCGGCTGGGAGCGTGTGAATAAGAGATCGTGCTCTCCTACCCCCCATGTTGGTCAGAACAGGCAGCTAACGCCCAATATTCGCTTAGATGTGACGTTTCTTGCCACACTACTAATCCTCACAATCCTATTCCCTTTGCCAACCAGCCCACCTACTTCAACAAGCCGACTTTTACCCTTCCGGAGTTCTCTAATCCACCCCTTAGCTATATCACTATAGGTAAGCTCACCTGTGAGCAACAATGATCTCTTCGGTAATTACTCGACAAAGAAGTTTTGTTTCTTCATTTTAGCGTCTAATCTTGACATTTATGCTGACCCTGCAACATCCTCAGATCATCTTCCATCTCTACTCCCGCGAGAGGCACCCGCAGCGTTCAGTGAAGCACTCTTGCCCAGTCTCCTCCAGCTACCGGAAAGGGACACAGCGCCTATATGGGTAGGGGCAGAGAGATTGTTTAAGGAGAAAGTGGCGCTTTTGCCTCAAGCGCTCAGGCAGAGGGAGACGCCCATCGCAAATGGGGAATCTGAAGTATAACCATTCAACCGGACTCGTGCATAAGTGTGGGCAAACTACGTTTCCATGCCATCGGTCTCCAGCAAGCCAGATCCTTGTTTACGGAATTATAGCCGATCGCTGGAAAGGATATTACGCCAATAGTCAACATAGTCACAGAGCACAGCAATGTTGCCTTCCGGGATAATTAAAGGTCTCGAGTGCTGTATCGCTCCCAAATTTCCCAACCACCACCAACGGAGATGTCCTGCTCAACTATGATAAGCGAATAGCTCACACCAAGTATCTTCGGGTACACACGCGTTCTGGAGCGGAGCGGCGTTGCCGACACAAAAGATGCTGCAGCAATTGTCCACTCTGGACACTCTTCCAACAAGCTCTTCTCTTCTCATCTTCTCTTCTTTGGTCAAGAGGTGCTTTGGCGCTGCATTAACCAAATATGTGGCCATCCTGAAACCTGCCTTCCTTTTTGCAGGTTTCATACGTTGATGCTACAATTTAGACTTACAGCTCTGGGCCGTTTCATTTTCTTCAATTCTTATCAACCATGTGGGCCGATACATAGAGACGAGGGTCGATAAGCATGCTCTCATGTGATGCAAGAATGTTGCCTTCAGAAAGTTAGCTTCTTCTATTCCGAATGAAGTTGTACATCCTCCACTCGTTGCTTACCGGCCTCCAGTCTTTCGCTCTCCCTACTGCCACTGCATATTCAGCTCCTGCGTAGTGCTAATGATCTTCACGCCCGTCATACCGACCTCATCCTTTCCGTTATCATCATTCAGTAGCTCGATGTCTTCCTCTTGGTTCGGGATCAATCTCCGACTCGACGTGCCCTTGACACTTTCCAGCTCAGGTTCTCAAATTCTGATATTCTATATGTTAGACGCTATTGATCCCCTACCAGGGTACAATCTTACTACACAGAACTCGGAACCCCAATCTTGTCATCAGTGTACTAATTTCATGCTGCAAACGCCCTTGGCGCCCTTAATTTAGGTCATCGAGTCCGACTCCATATAGCCAGGCCAAAGCCGATACAACTCCATTGGCATGTCAATATCCGGCTGCACGAATTTCGTAGATATCCTGGCGAGAACTCAGGCCTTCGATGAAAGCTCCACCACACACGCTTCGCAGGCTAACACCGTTGGCGATCGTTACGTTGAAGGCTCTGATACTGCTGTGCAAGCGCAAGAATTCTATGAGCACCGAAGACGAGATAATTCAGGCGTATGCTCGTCAACGAAGAAGGCCAAAATCGAGAGGCCGAGGGAGGACTGCACAACTTCAACAGGACAGAATTTGCGTCTAGGCTATCTAAGAACTCCTAGGGCAAGAAGCGTGAGAGAGAGGCAGAAGGAGATGAAGCTGGAGCTGAAGCCGAGATTAGGGGGTTGGGGAAAGACGACGACGGACGTTGGAAGCCGTACAGACGTGTTTACTCACCCTCTGGCGAGGAATACGGTGCTTGAGCTGGGCGCGAAGGAAATCGAAGGCAACGAGGAGAGCTGCGTTCTACCTGATTGATGGAGCGTAGCTCGTGGGTCTCTGTGGCGCGTTGAAGCTAAAGTGGCAAGAAGCATCGCGCTGCGTTCAAGCACACTTCACTCTTGGTATGGTAGCTTCTGTACACCTTCAACGAATGGTTGGAAATGCAAATTCGATCCAGGAACGACCTCCCATGGAACCGAGGAAATGCGATTTTTTCCAAGTGATGACGGATGACCTATCCAACAGTCAGCCTTCCGAATCTTGTCTCCCGAATCAGAACCGCGGCGTCACCTCACTTGAGAACGCTCATCGGAGAATCTGCTATAGTCATCTTGCTCATCCGTTTGACGCAGCCGCTTTGGATGGCCTTGAGCCGCTGGATTGCTTCATCCGAACAGCGCTGGGTTTCCTTCTGCCACATATGCAATCACGTACACATCATATTTCCGTTCATGTTGTCACGCTCTCGTAACGCGTTGGCTCGTTCACTCTGCTGTCTGGATGACAGCGAAAAGCTCCAAACGTTTGTGGGAGTTCACCCCCCGAGCACTTGACGGGAACTCGTCTCGTGGCGGTTGATGATATGTTCGTCATGGTTTCGTATTAACGTCTTTCGCATCTGGGCCATGGTTGAGGAGCTTGTCTGGTGTTTCACTTTCCTCCTGGGTTGTTGTTCAGTCATCTTGCGTTGTCAATCAGATGGCAACTTTTCGCCGAGCGAACTGGAGAGATGACTATCTTGATGATACATGTTGTATCGTTGACGATGGCTTAGCTAGGACCAAGTGGAGCAAGTGTTTGCTCCTGGGCTGAAATTATAATAGGTTTGCGTGCTCCGGCCAACAACTACAGTGACTGGCACGAGCAATCACTATGTGTAGCATTGAGTATATAGAAGCATGCGATTCGATCATCTAGGTTCTCGAATACATTTCGAACTCCAGATTTACATCGGACTGATACTGATCACTTCCATTCAAACAAGTACTCAAAATGTGGCCTAGCTTCTCGTCAGGAAGTCATAGAAATCCGCCGGGGCAAGGGTTGTTACGGAATAGTCCATTTGGTGCTTCACATCCCACTAGATTCGGGGGATCTGGTCGATGTGGACAGCATCTTGTACGCTCCCATCACGATCCATCAAGAGGTACTCAGCATGCTGGATACAGTCATGACAATGGGCAGTATGAAAATGGGCAGTATGACGTCGAATCTCCCACACTTGTCAGTCAAGTCGGCGACGATCCTGGAGAACTCGAATTGGTCGCCAAAGAGGCGATGCGAGTGCTACGGCTGAAGAATGCTATCACAGGTCTAGTCGATGTGGTGGGCCTGTATGATGCCGTTGAATCAGCCATGGGCCGTAAGTCACTCGAAACCCAGGGTCTTCACTACTATTATTTTATGCCAAATAGACTTACATATCTCGACAGCGTACGCCGACTCCTATCTCGAAACAACTCGGGAATCCACCATTGAAATATCGATGGCGAGAAGGGAAATTGATCCCAAAGCCATGATAGATGACGATGGAGTCACCAGCGACCTGCTGAAGATATCTTCAGCCCTCAACAATTTTCATCACCGATGGTTGGACGCATATCCGCCGAGACAGTATAGGAACGAGCGTGCAAACAGATCAAGAAATCTTCGCGAAGATAGGGACTTCGACTCTGGCCGGTATGTGGCGGAATTGAAGAGAATCCTGCATCCTTCGAAACTCGGTGGAGTGGTCAAGGCAGAAACGTGGCTACAGAATGTAGAAAGGGAGTTGCGCAATTTGCGCAGCCAGCATACATCACTAGGAACGCCGCCAGTCGCAAGAAGGCAAGGTCACCGTCATCTGTACTGAGAAGATAGAGGTCATCCGATACGAGATTCGCAAAGTTGTGTAGCTTGCGGCCGGCGACCTAGATAAAATTTGGCAATGGGAGTTGTGTTTTCATGAATGAAAATATTCCCCGGCTTCTGTACCTGAGCTAGAATGACCCATAACGATGGAATCGCTTGTGTCGTCTGATCAGTGCGTGGCCAAGCAGAATTACCAAGACTGGCTAGGTAAGAAGCGATTTGTTCCCATACGAACGTTAATGTAAGAGGCAAATCAAATGACAACACCAAGCCCCATGGGAACTCGCATAGAGGCAAACTAGGTTCTAAAGAAGATCTGTTGCGTTCATTGCTGCCCAAGAACACAAAGACGTGTCCTTGTGGTTTTTGTGCAGTGGAGTAGCTCCCCGCCTCGCTAGGGCCGCGTGTTTGCTCTCGCTTGGCTGGCATGAGCTGCTTGGAACAACCCAGAGTTGCTGGAAGATTACAAACGCCTCCATGGCGTGTTCCGTGAATCATTCTTTCTTGGGAAGGTTTGACCACCGAAGCAATATAAGAGCTTGCGCTATCTGATCCTAGCGGAGACTTTTCCTCGAATTAAGTTTTCCACAATATTTTCCTCTACGAAAGGAAGACATATCAACAATTTCTCCACATCGTAATGGACCCCTATGGCGACGGTGGTCGACTTCGACGGTTTTGGTTGGACGTCGACCCCTCATCCTTTCGGAGCAGCACCGATCGGGAAGAAAATTCAAAGCGGAGGCAAGACGATGGTGCCTCGAAGTCTCCCTTGATGAAGGAGCGGCATGGGGGTAAACAAAAGGCCAATGCTTCGCATCGCAAGAAAAAAGATGATACGGAGAGTCGCTCTCAAGGAAAAGACAAGCCGCCTCGCCCTGATAGGCCCCCATCCAGAAATCCTCCAACCGAGGACCACCGAAGCCTGGAAGCTCGAAAGCTTGCTGAATATAGAGCGGCAGCTGAGGCAGCTGCAAGCCATGTCCCAGTATACAAGGACATCATCGCCGCGATCGATGACCTTGACGACGTCGTTCGTTGGTACGAAGCCGCGGCCCGTTCCTCTGAAGGTAAGCTGATCACTCAACTTCGCTGCTAGTTACAGCTGACAGCTCATCTTTAGGCGAACAGTCCTGGGTGAAGTACGGAAATAGGCTATTCGAGAACATTCTTGACGCTCTTGACTTTCTTGATCGCCTGACACCGACGATGCCGGCTCCGACCACCAACAAGCGAGATATCGAGGTAGCAGAAGTTCTGAAGCCCGCATTGGACGCTCTAAACCCGGGACTGCTTCTGGATGTGTTGAGTCAGGTTTACTTTGGGAGGGAAGAAGATTTTATCAGAGATGTAAGCAAGACACTCCATGATTGGAGGCAGAAGGGAAAGAAGAGAATGAAACAGCCTCTACGGGCTTTGGAGGAGCTCGAGCAACGAATGAACACTAAGAAGTATGCACATTATCGTAGGAAATAGATATATCATGTGAGTAAGTACTGGCGTACTCGTTGCGGGCTTGAGCAGCAAAATTCGTTGCTCCGGTAATCTAGCAGCCGACCTTGAGGTCCAAAGAGATTCGATCTGGTTCTCCAGGCTTAGTCTTAGACTAAAGTAAACTTTTCTTTCCCTTACATTGCTGTCAGCTACCCTCGAGGTTGCGATACGTCAAATGTGTCTACAGACAATTTGATGGCCATTTTCGAGATCAAACACAAAGGCAGAGCCTTCCACGAGCCATGCATGTCTGTGGATAAAGTCTCAAATGGTATGCCAATATGGGGTCACCGGACCCTTTTATGTATTCGCGGAGTTGTAGCTTGGTGTTCGGGCTTCTACCGTATGGCAGAATCGTTCCCGCGTCAAGGATTACACGCCTACATCAGTGTACCGCAGGTAACTGTTTTTTGTCTTAGAGTAAGCAGCAGGACGAAATAGCGGACTTACGGCTTCACTTCTCTGATATTTCCGAACTTCTTCTTCGCATCTGGGGTTGACACGCTTGGTGGCACAATAACATCCTCACCAGGTCTGAGGGGTTTGTAAGCACTGTGAATACCAGCTTTTCGCCTCCTGCGTGGTTTGAGCTACTCACGTCCAATTGATCGGCGTAGTCACTCCTTTCTTGTCACCAGTTTGCAAACTGTCGATGACTCTCAGGACCTCGCTGGTGTTTCTCCCTGTGCTTGCCGGATACATCATTGTCAACCTGATCTTCTTACTCGGATCAATGACAAAGACGCTACGGATGGTGAACGCAATGCCTTTCTGGTCAATGTTCTCTGTGTCTTGCGTATCAAGCATGTCATATGTCCACGCAATCTTTCGATCGGCATCAGCGATGATAGGGAACTGCAGGTTTGTTTGCGACGTCTCATTTATATCAATTATCCATCGGTCATGCGATCCAAGATCGTTAGCAGACTTGTAAAAACAGTGAGCTCGATATACCACTTGCGACAGTGAGTGCTATTTCCTTACCAAGCCGATCATCTTCACGTTCCTCTTCTCAAATTCATCTTTCATCTTCGCGAAAGCCCCTAGCTCCGTTGTGCATACTGGTGTGAAATCTGCAGGATGCGAGAAGAGGATGCCCCATTTGTATCCGAGCCATTCGTGGAAGTCGATGTCACCTTGAGTTGTCTTGGCTTTGAAGTTTGGAGCTACGCTACCAAGTCGTAGGCGTGGTTGCTCGGAACTTGAGTCGGAAGGGGTCGCGAATGTACGGCGGAGAATTGGGAGTGATGATTTCTGGGGTTGGCAGCGCAGAGAAAGCGCAAACACTCTAGCAACGCTTGAAGCCATGTTTGGAAAGGATGAAGTCATTTACGTGAGTTTGTATCCGAAAATGACGATTCTCCTAGACGACGGACATATGAATGAATTAAATCCCAAGCCCTTTAGAAAACCTTCAGATTGCATGATTGGCGGAACCACAAACGGCCCGACGATCCCAGCTAGCGATATCTCGGATACTCGGCCCGAGGAGCCGTTGTCAATCTTGAATCTCGTCCGCGTACGTTGATGCTCCTTCTCACTCGATCTCGTACACTCATTCAACTGTGTCGTGCTCCACTTCCTGATCACTTCGTTGCACTGCGTGGATGAGTGCAGCCCCCCACGAATGCCTTCCTGACACAAGCCTACCAAATCCACTTCGTTCAAACCTACGTAGGATACATGTTTGACAGCAGAACAATGTTTCGATTGCTTCGCGAGGCTGTAAACGCAGATAAATCCTTCAGCGTCCAACGGCTTGGAGCTCGGAGGAATCGAATTGGGGGTTCGAAGATTCTACGTGCATTGCGAAGGCTTCCTAATCAGTCATATCCTAATTATTCCTGTTGCTATCTCTCTTCGCTATGATCAGGCTACCGTGCTGGACAATTGGAAGCCAGATCTGCGGCCGGACACCGAACAATCATTGGTCCTTGCAGTCTGGCAAAAGCCTGTCTTTTCCCTCCAAGATCATCAGAATACGTTTATCATGTGCAATCTCAGGTAACACTAGATCTCCATGCATACCCTATATATCTGGCCGCAGCTACCTGACCGGCAGCCTGTCTGCCCGGCCCTCGAGTGATACGCCAGAATGTTGCGCACGCTCCTCGATAATCACAAAGCGACAACGGCACTGGAAGTCGCAGCTACTAGGAGACTCACAGCCTGTGCTTCCGAGGCCTCTAACAGAAGCCACTCCCAAGAGTGCTTTGCAGTTTTATCAACTACCGGAGACTGGCTTTCTTTCATACCTACCTTCGTCATGGGTGCCATATGCCGAACTAGTGCGGCTCGACAAGCCAACTGGCACCTACTACCTCTTATTTCCGTGTTTGTTCTCGACTTTGATGGCTGCTGGTTATAGCGTCGCTCCGCCAACAACGGTCCTGAGCACCTCGATCCTTTTCTCGGTTGGTGCACTCATTATGCGTGGAGCAGGTTGCACGATCAATGACCTCTGGGATCGTAATTTAGATCCGCACGTTGATCGCACCCGCCTTCGACCTATCGCTCGCGGCGCTATAACCCCTAGGTGTGCCCTTGTGTTTACAGGATTTCAGCTATTGGCAGGCTTGAGTGTACTGCTGCAATTTCCGTGCTCATGCCTGTACTACGGTGTACCAAGTCTGTTGTTGGTAGCGAGCTATCCTCTCGCAAAGAGGGTCACGCATTATCCGCAATTTGTGCTAGGGCTTACCTTCTCATGGGGTGCGTTTATGGGATTTCCAGCCCTAGGCCTCGATATTCTTACGGATAGTGACGCATTGAGAGCTGTCGGGGCGCTGTACGCGAGCTGTGTCTCCTGGACGGTACTGTACGATATGATATATGCGCACATGGATATCAAGGATGATGCGAAGGTTGGGATTAAGAGCATTGCACTCCGGCATGCAGAACAGACCAAATTCATCCTATCTGGTTTGGCTGTCGTCCAGGTAGGGTTGCTATCAGCCGCCGGTCTGGCGACCGGGGCAGGACCTCTTTTCTTTGTCGGCAGTTGCGGCTCTGCGGCGTCCACTTTGGGTCTCACGATCTGGAAAGTCAATCTGAAGGATGTGAAAGATTGTTGGTGGTGGTTTCGGTACGGAGCCTGGTTGACAGGAGGGGGCATTACACTTGGAATGCTGGGGGACTACATCTACACACTCCAGTGTTCGAAACCCAATACCTCTAACGTCGCTCACAGTGAGAGGGACGCACCAACTTGATGGATGTCATAGCAATCTCCGACTCTGTGACACACACTGGAGAAGCTAGTCTTTGTTTCAATGCCATGGCGAAGATATTGGATGCCAAGTCAATTGTTTATGATACCGGTCTAAAAGTGTAATTTCTGTTGAGAAAGGCCACTCGAAGCGCAATAGCTAATCTGTGTACGACAGCTCCAAGCATAGATGCCACAAGACAAATCTACAACGATGGGCTCGAGGGTTGGTCAGTAAGACTGTTCTCACGTCTGTTGGTGGTACCGGATCATCTACCCAAAACCTCGGTTAGCCGGCGCCCCTACCCTTCCAAGACCCTCAACGACATTGGTCGCTTTAGCGCTCCGGACCGACGCGACCTTAGGCGCTGCAGCCCCGAGCTCCAGAGGTGTCGACCCCGGACGCAGTGGAAGCTTATCAGCAGTATGTCACATTACACCCACCTCTTCTGGGCCACCTATTCGCTTCAAGCCTCCCCACTCTGCCATATCCAGCTAACTGCGCAGCCCGTGCAGCCAGCCTTTGTACAAGTGCCTCCAACTCCGCCAGCTAAAGATGCAACCACACCTGTACTTCCTTACGTCCGTTAGCCAGGAGGATGTTGCGCTATCTCTTAGCTCACTAGCACGGCAAGCTTCTGCACAACTCGCAAAGGGGCCCTCTTTTAGCCCCTAATGTCTCGCACAAGACATGATTGGCGTAATCATCGCAGTCAACGATGCACCACGACGCACACGGCCGTTTCAACTTGTTGCCGACTACCCAGGCTTTCAACGACCTGCCTAGCAGAGGAAGAACGACCGCTGATCACCTGCTCGTTACGGTCTCATGCCGCGGCTGATCTGATTTCTGGTGTATAGTGGAATCTGCCTTCCTACTCTGCGGGGTGTAAACCGACGCCATGGTACTCCGAATCGCCTCAAACGGAGTAGCATTCCAGTGTCACCTCAAGGGGGGCTGGGATAGTTGTATATAAGCTAGAGCTCACCCCCATTAAAAATCTGCATCCTGATATCTCCCGACGTGCAAAAACTGCTCTTACGACAAGCTCTCAACCTAGAGTCAAGCTCTAGGCCTCACCATGCGTTTCATCGAACCACTAGCTGCCGCTTCGGCTCTGATCGCTATTGCCTCAGGTTCACCTGTGGAGAAGCGCAAGACAGCCTTCACGGTTCACCAGACGGTCCCCAAGCCGTTCATCAAGTCCGGACCAGCAGCTGTAGCGGCCGTCTACGCCAAGTATGGCGCCACGCCTCCTAAAGATGTTGTCGATGCTGCCACTTCGAACGATGGAACAGTTACAACGAATCCTCAGCAATACGACTCTGAATACCTGACTCCCGTGACTATTGGAAGCCAAACCTTGAATCTGGATTTCGATACCGGCTCGTCAGATCTCTGGGTTTTCTCTTCAGAGCTTCCATCCAGCGAACGGTCTGGTCACGGCTACTACACTCCGTCACAGTCATCTAAGCTCCTCTCTGGCTACACTTGGAGTATCTCTTATGGCGATGGTAGCACGGCAAGCGGGAACGTCTACACCGACACTGTAAAGGTGGGTGCCACCACGGCAAGTAGCCAAGCTGTCGAGCTGGCCGAAACGGTCAGCGCACAGTTCCAGCAAGATGTTAATAACGACGGCCTGCTCGGTCTAGCTTTCGATTCTATCAATACAGTGAAACCAAACCCACAGAAGACATTCTTCAGCGATGTCAAAGCTAGCCTTGACGCCCCGCTCTTCACAGCCGATTTGAAGAAAGGTGCGCCTGGGACCTACGATTTCGGCTACATCGATGCAACGAAGCACTCAGGGACCATCGCTTATGTTCCCGTTAACACTGCCAATGGCTTCTGGGAGTTTACTAGCAACGGTTATGCTGTCGGCTCCGGCGCTTTCGTATCGTCAAGCATTGACGCCATTGCTGACACTGGCACTACACTTCTCTATCTCCCCACCGCCATCGTCAGGGCCTACTACGCCAAGGTCTCCGGCGCCAGATACGATTCTACCCAGGGCGGTTACACGTTCCCATGCTCCGCTACACTCCCAAGTATCACTCTGGGCATTGGATCCTACAAGGCTGTCGTGCCCGGTAGCTATGTCGTGTACGCACCAACGGCGGGCAGCACCTGCTTCGGTGGTATCCAGCGCAATACGGGCATTGGCTTCAGCATCTACGGTGATATCTTCCTCAAATCCCAATTCGTCGTTTTCAACGGTGCCTCTTCTTACCCACAATTGGGCTTCGCGCCGAAGGCTACATAGGCGGTCGATGGCAGAGGAGTTAGCGGAGTTGAGATTCGGGGTATCCATGATCGTGCTTTTGTTATCAGCTGGTAGCATTCGTTATCCACATCATGCACGTTATTTGCTGCAGGCAACCTGTAGCTTTGACCTCCTTGTCTGAACCACCGCTTGTCATGATCTCTCTGGTATACTATAGCTCAGATTCAACGTACGCAGAAGTACCGCATGTACAGAATTGATCATGTGCTGCAATTGCGACTTTAAGAGTAATCAACCACCTGCCGAAATGGGAGGCGTGCCGAGCCATGGTCCGCACTGAACAGGCGGGCAGCATGCAAGCCACGCTTTATGCTTATCCTTCGGTAGGTCCCTGCATGTTTGAACAGAAAACGGCATTGTCTTTGCCAGCAACGCTGAGCGCCCCTCGAAATTGTGATGCTGCCGAAACCTAAGCATTATTTGAGCATGGGCGGAGCTATAATCGTATTTTCTTGTTGACGTATAACACGTAATCTCGAAAACCTACTGGCTCTACAATCCTTAGGTACTGAAAATGTGCATGGCGAGGTACTTTCCCCTCACGCGGGCGCAGTGGGAGTGTCATCAATTACTCATACATCCTGGTAGCGGCTCGTACTTTGATGGACCCAGAAGCAATGTGCACGGCATACGTACGTGCTGTGTAGAGAATGCAGAGCGACAACCATGACATCTTATTAAAGTGGTTTCCGCGCCTGAGAAGGGGCATCATTCGTTGATGTATGGTGCGCAAGCATCCATGCATTGTGGATCCTCGAAGTGGTGATTCCATTCCGGATTCGCTGTAGGCTCGAGCAGCTGCGAGATGACGAGGAAGTCGGTAGGCGTCCAATCCAGGCTTGATGACGGATTTGTGAAGCCGTTAGAGCTTATCGCTCAAGCCTCGTTTCCTGACCTGCACACGACGATCCTGTGGTGCTAGACCCGCTGGATTTGTGGACTGCTGCTGGAAGACGTGATGACTGGAGCGTAACGCATGATTTCCCAATGAAGATGCCTCCCTTTGCTTACCAGCTCTTAGAAACAATCAACCCAGACGCCACGCTGATTTATTCAACAATTCTTTTCCAATCGCGTAGGATATCATTCATCATGACTTCGTGGCCTCACCGCCGCCACCCTTCACCTTAGGCTGGCTCTCATAAGCATTTCGTCTCTTTCCCTTCCTCTTATTCCCATGTTGCCCACATCCCCCTTCTCCATCATGCTCATGCCGTTCCGCTTTCCCCTTCCCCTTACCTCCCATCCTCGCTCGCCCGCCATCACCTCCACCGCCTTCGGAATCGGAATCCGATGACGACGAGTCTGAAGAGGAGCCGGACGATGATTCGCCCACTTCGTGGGGCGCATGGTAGATGCAGCAAACTGTTTCATTACAACATCAGCAATCGCGCGTCCGTTCCCGGATTCTGCCGGTCTTTCCATAGCGTTAAGGCAGATGCGCCGAAGGGACGACTGAGGCATCTTGAAAGACGAACCTTTCGACCTCTTCCTCCCCAAGCCTTCGTTGTCGATTACGTCTTCCGCCCAGCGTACCCTAGTGTCGTTCGGTGCAGCAGTCGCCCGAAGACGTAAAGTACCGACTGGGATGGCAATGCGGGGAAGTGGCGCTGCATTCGTCTCTGTCTGAGTTTGTGAGGTTGAGCTTGAGGCTGGCTGGCGGCGATTGCGGGTGGAGGCGGAGATGGAGGGAGGGGATTCGAGTGGGGCCATTGCTTCCGATTTGAGACCTTTGCAAGGTGTCGCGGGGCTTCTTATGCTCGAAACTGAAAAGCTTGTGTGAGAATAGATACGAAGGAAAAGGGTAATGCTGAGAGAGGCCTTTGTTGTAGGAAAATAAACCTGACAAACTGCCATCGACCCGACCGAGCGAGCTCCCGAGGACCTATTCGGGGACGCCAAGATTTTCGGAGCTCGGCTCGGCTGGCGCCGGTGCCCCACTTCGATCTTCACGCTTCGACTTCATGTCCTCGAATCACGACTCCATGGTATCACCAACGTCCAAGGGGACGCTGTTCTCACAGAGGTGTCCATGTTGTTGCATCCTGATCGAGGAGCACAGGCGTGTACAGCCAGCGAGTGGAATTCGATGATTCTGTTGGCTCGCTACCAAAATCTGATGGCCGCCCTTTCTATGGTAGGCTGGTAGCGGCATCTAAGGAAAGCCATGAAGTCAAAGTTCCCTTGGTCACATCCTCATACGACCGCGGGACAGGCTTGACAAACCTGAGTTACATTCATCACACATTCCATTTCAGGCATTGATGTCACTGACCGAACCTCATCCATTTACAAGCTTATCACGGAACTCTTACCATCTGTCAAGCCTAATCTCCCCGTTCCTTCTACATATCGCATTTCCTCCTCAGCTCTACGAGCTTCTCCAAAGCGGAAACAACATCCTCTACCACCCTACAGCACCATCGCAGCATGCCCCGTCGCCGACCCCACCCTTCCACCGCTCTCGCATCCTCTCCCGTGTCCCGCCTCCCCCCGGAGATCCGCGCCCAGATCTACGCTGCCACGCTTACCCAATATCACCCTCTCCTCATCACCCGCAAACACTTCACCCCCCGAACCCACCCCAACGGCCTCTTCCCCAACCGCTGCATGCACTGCCTCATGTCCCCCTTGCCCCGCTGCATCTGCCATCTCTCCCCTCCCTCCATCGAATTCTACTACCACCCGTTCCTCGCCCCTTCGCATACCATCTCCGCCACCATCCTCGGCACTTGCCGCCTCATCTACGCTGAGGCCGCGCCACTGCTGTACCGCGAGAACACATTCCACTTCGCCGACCCCGGCGCCATCAAGCTCTTCCATGGGCGCGCAGATCAGCGCCACGTCCAGCTCGTCGAAAAGATGACTCTCACGATGCATTCCAGAAAACGAAACGCGCAATACCAGTGGGAGGACTACGTGTCCGCTCCGCATGGGAAACTCCACCTTAGGCCGCGCTTCCCGAACCTCAAGCGCATCAGCATCCGCCTGCGCGGCCAATTCGAGCTCTGCCCTGCCTCCAAGCTAAGCCTCCTGTGCTACGGCATCGCGCGCCACATGCCGCCTTTGGAGTGGATCCACATCGACGGGCTTACTTCACTGGATGGGGTTCCAGCCTTCCACCCTGTTGTAAGCAAGGCGGGATCGAGCGCGGTAGACCAGTTCCCCGCAGACAGCGCAACCGATGAGATCGCACACGTGCCGAAAGGTGTGCAAGTGGCTGAGCATGCGTTATGGGCCCGAGAAGGGTGGAAGAATGTGACGCTATGGTGGGGCTATGAGGGGAAAAAGGCGCTGTATTCACCGCCGGAGGAAACGACGAGGATCAACGTGAGGCAGATCTTACGGACGGAGAGCGGCGGCTTCATGGCGAGCGAGGAGGTGGTGCCGTGTGCGGGAGGGGTGGGCGGCACGAAGGGTGGGTTTGCTTTCTTGTGAGCCGCTGCGGATTACGTGGCGTGAAGGGTCAAAGGCGTTTGACAACCTTTGGATTCAGCAAGAGGGTATGCTGCGTCATGACCTTACGGACATGCTTGTGCCAGTGCCGGTTTACATTTGAGGAGTGATGAAGCAAGGGCGTTCCGTATCTATACCCACCCATGTACCTTCTCCAAGCCCAACCATCTCCACCATAAGTATCCCATGGGAAGTTCGAAAAGCAATTCGATCCCCACTTCCCCAACCAAGAACAACGGACGCGGCGTGGCACGACCCCTCTCGCCGCCTCCTTTTCCTTTTCCCAATTTCCCACTCTCAACGCTGCCCCCTTCCCTCTCCCATACTCATCCCATCCCCCCCGCCCCGCCTGTTTCCTTTCTCTTTCTCTTTCCCAACCCCAAACCCCCAAACCCCCAAACCACACCATCCTCCCTTCCTTCCAATCACCCAGGTC